>ENA-ORRN01001746-ORRN01001746.1-human-gut-metagenome-genome-assembly--contig:-NODE-1746-length-14692-cov-3.578466_pt1 | contig 14692 bp, 17 predicted proteins | sample MGYA00242174_ERZ509132 | MGnify/ENA primary metagenome ERZ509132 (study PRJEB26280, sample SAMEA2338671) | human gut metagenome | biome: human gut; feature: human-associated habitat; material: faeces... | reverse complement strand
AAGCTCTTTACTGCAATTGAGATTGCCATTGAGATTGCTTGCGGATTTTAGGTTTCCCTTTTGTTACAGCCTTTCAGCTGTGTGTCGGGAAGATTTTTCTGCATCAGAAGTTTGGAGAAGGCAAATAAGGCAAGAATGGCATGAAGAATACTCTTTAAGTGCCTGTCACTTAAAGGAAGATTGTTCACAAGACACGTCTTGCAGTTTGACAGATCCAAGATAACTTCGCTGAAAAATTTTCCTCTGACACGACAGCGGATGTGCTTAAAGGCAGACATATAACAGGTGAAAATCACTCCGGGACTGCATGTAAGAGTGAGATATGGGCTGTATATAACTGATAAGCAATAACAATATTAAGGAATTTTTGGAGGATTCTCGTTATCTTTGTATCGTTTTCCGGAAATATAATGAGTACAGAGCCATTACGACAATATATAGCCATAGATCTGAAATCATTCTATGCTTCAGTAGAATGTGTTGAACGGGGATTGGATCCACTCGACACATGCCTTGTCGTGGCTGATGCTTCACGAACGGAAAAGACCATCTGCCTGGCTGTTTCGCCGGCATTAAAGAAGTATGGTACCGGAGGTCGTCCTCGCTTATTCGAGGTGATTGAGAAAGTACGTGTGGCAAACAGGCAGCGAGGTAACAGTGGAAAATCCTACTCGAAGAAGGAGCTGGACAGCAATAAAAGTCTGGCCATAGACTATGTGGTGGCTCCTCCCCACATGGCTCACTACATAGAATACAGTACAAGAATCTACGACATCTACCTGAAATATATAAGTCCGGATGACATCCACGTGTATTCCATCGACGAGGTCTTCATCGATGCTACCACCTATCTCGCGACTTACAGGATGACTGCTCATGAGCTGGCAATGAAGATGATCCGTCATGTCCTTTCGGATACAGGCATTACAGCTACGGCAGGAATCGGTACCAACATGTATCTGTGCAAGGTAGCCATGGATATTGTGGCCAAGAAGATGCCACCCGATGAAAACGGTGTACGCATTGCCGAACTTGACGAAATGACTTATCGCAAATTGCTTTGGGAACACACTCCTCTCACAGATTTCTGGCGTGTAGGCAAAGGTATTGCCAACCGGCTTGCCCAGTACAATATCCTGACGATGGGTGATGTAGCCAGATGCTCTATAGAACATGAAGGATTCCTGTACCAGATGTTTGGAGTCAATGCTGAACTGCTTATTGACCATGCCTGGGGATGGGAACCAGTTACCATGGAATATGTGAAAGCCTATAAGCCTGAAAGCAAATCATTGAGTTCCGGACAGGTTCTCCAGTCGGCTTACACTACGGATATGGCCCGTAATGTGATACTTGAAATGGCCGACAGTGTGTCGCTCGACCTTGTGGACAAGAGGCTGCTCACTGACCAGTTGGTGCTTACCGTCGGATACGACATTGAATCATTGACCAACCCTTCAATAAGGGAGAAGTACCATGGTAAGATTACAACCGACCATTACGGCAGACAGGTGCCGGTCAATGCTCATGGCACCATCAATATTGAGGAGCCGACTTCTGCAGGCAGTATCATCTCCGAAAAAGTGGCTGAACTGTACGGCCGCATAGTGAATCCTGTCCTACTCGTGCGCCGTCTTAACCTGTCGGTGAATCACCTCGTACATGAGGAGCAGTATAAAAAGCAACCTAAAATCGTCCAACTCGATCTTTTTACTGATTACGAAGAGTCAGAAAGACAGCGGAATGCTGACTTGGAAAAAGCTGAGAAGGAACGCAGACGTCAGGAAGCCATCCTGAGTATAAAGAAGAAGTTTGGTAAGAATGCCATCCTGAAAGGCATCAACTATGCAGATGGAGCTACCCAGAAAGAACGTAACCAACAGATTGGAGGACACCATGAGTAAATATGACGACATAATCAACCTGCCACACCACGTATCGAAGAACAGGACACCCATGTCCATGGAGAACCGTGCCGCCCAGTTTGCCCCGTTTGCAGCTCTCACCGGTCATGACGAAGCGATAGCAGAAACAGCAAGGCTGACTACCCCCAAGAAACTCCTTTCTGATGATGAGATGGCAAGTCTTACAAGAAAACTCACCTGCGTCATTGAACAGGTGCCGGGACAGGAAGAATACACTTTCGTGCATTACGTACCTGATGCTCAAAAAGAGGGAGGCAAATACGTGTCAATAACAGGTACAGTCAAGAAATACGACGAGATGACAAGAACAATCACGTTATCGGACGGGAAAGTGCTTCTGATTGATAATATTCTGTCTATCAGAAGACATGGTACTCCGGAGTTATAACGAGTTATACCGAAGTTTCGTTCACCAAAATACGCAAAGACCCAGCAAGGATAAAAACTTATCCCTGCAATGAAAGCGTGATTGTCCTGTAGAAGCTGATGGCAAGACCACTCCTACTCACCTGTACTTGACTTATATATCAAGATTGCTATCTGTCTCTTCTGAAATCGTTCCGTTCATCTCCATTCCACCATACTTCCACGATGTAGAAGAAAAGACGGAAGACGAAAAAGACAATAACAGTATCAAAAATTTCATTCATACTCGTTCCATTTAAAATCAATACACATTAATAATCGGGATGCTCCTCGCCCGTGCCTTTTTAACGGTGTAGTATGTTCCACCTTTCCCACGGCCATCATAATAGGCAATGAGATATGAAGCATTCTCAACCATAAACTCGTCCCGGTCAAGGAAGCACCTCGGATAATAGCAGTCACTGAGCACAATTACCTTATCAGCCAGTTCAAGCAACCGTCTATAAACTCTTTTATCATAGATATTATATCTCTCTGCCTGGCCTTCAAACGGTATGGCTGCAGTCAGAGATATTCCGGGCAAATTACATTTCAGCGATTGTACCAACTGTGCTGCCATCAGGTCTATTCCCAAAGCAAATCCGGAAATGAAATTCCTGATGCCATGGTCATAGGCTTCGGATATTGCTGAGGTAAGGCGTTCCTGAATAAATTCCCTTTGGGAAAAGTCATAGAACCGATGTCCTGTAAAAGCAGCTGAGACTGTCCTGTCAAATTTCAAATCATTCATAATTGTCATTTTAGTACGTATTTATAGCTTGTTTTGGCAAGGAAGATGCCGTTGGTCACATGAGCTCCGGCCTGTTCTAATTGGGAGACATAGGCATTAAAGGATGCACCCGTTGTGACTACATCATCCCAAATGCAGACCTCCTTGTTCTTGAAGAAATCAGCATCAATCTCAATGTTGTTCTGCTCATTTATCCGTTTGGCACGCTCTTCCTTTTTTATCTTTGTTCCATGGACTGCAGTACGTTCACCGATGACACTCACATGAGAGAACCCGTCAATGGCTCCGGAAAACTTGCATACAAGCTCGGAAAAATGTCTGTTTCTCATTTCGTTACGTTCCGGACTACTTGCAGGGATGCACGAGAATACCACATTGCATATCTTACGGCCAAACTTCTTTACAAGGAACTTTGCCACGCATTTGGCCACCTCCAGGTGGTTGCGGCCATCCTTGTAGTCATAGACAATCTGACGGTCAAAAACTGCGTCCATTCCTATGTTCTTGATGCGTGAAGGAAAATATCGCAAGAAACTAATCAGTTCCTTGTCTTCCTGACCTTTGATGTAAACATTCACTGTGTTCATACTGCACTCTGATTTTGTTTCCCTTTTGTTAAGTCCTTTCGGACTGTGATCGGGAAGTTTTTTCTGTTTTACAAAGTGCAGACAAACCAATACAGCAAGTCTTCAGTGGACAATACTCTTTTCAAGGAAAAGGAAGATTGTTTACTAAGAACGACTTGCCAATTTGGTGATGGATGCAACAACTTTGCAGAAAAAAGTTCGCTGAATCACAAGTAGGAATGAAGACACAATGGTTAAAATACTAGTATATAGGAACTTTATAACTGAATACAATCATTATAACTGTCGGGTGGGAAATGTCCTGCACCGCCAACAGCAAGTACGGCATCAAGGAGCTCTCCACTATCTTTGATAGCGGAATGCTCCTGACGTACCTTTGACAGAGGGGTGTTCTGGATATAGTCGATTCACTCGACCATGGACAGAATACCTCTATGGCAAACTGTTAGCGAATGCGGACATTGGTGTGGGCGAAGATTACAAGAAAAAGAAAACTCTAAGATTATAAAAGTCAAGGGAAGCGTCAGCTTATAAAGAAGTAAGAGCATAGCATTACAACTGTCGGGTGGGAAATGTCCTGCAACGCCAACAGCAAGTACGGCATTAAGGAGCTCTCCACTATCTTTGATAGCGGAATGCTCCTGCCGTACTTTTGACAGAGGGATGTTCTGGCTATAGTCGATCCACTCGACCATGGACAGAATATCTCTATGGCAAACTGTTTGCGAATGCGGACATTGGCGTGGGCGAAGAGTAAAAAAAGTTCTACAAATAACGTTACAGATTCAAACATATATCAGAACTGACTACGTCTTATAAACAGGAATTTTGGCTATGGAATAACAACCAACGACTTTTCAAGGAATATATTCACTACTTTCCAACCTGGAATGTAAGTATTAAAAGAGGTAATCAACCGTCAGCATACTCGATCTTCAAACAGTCCACATCGGGGCTTCCCGATATGGTCTGTTTGAATTATAACTATATCAGTCTATGTCATAACCTATCACACAATCATCATTGATAAGCAGATAATAATAACCGTTACCACAATTTCGGTATTCCTTGCTGAATCCGGCTATCATATCACCATTCTCTTTCGGTTCACACCAAAGTGTCCCGTCATAACCGCAAAAGTCAAACCTATAGCTTGAATACTTCTCTTTCTTTTTGAAGGCTTCCCTGAAGCATGCCATCACCATGTAGCCGCAATACTTCTCGATGGTGCTCAATCTGATACATTTTCCGTCAATACCTGTTCCTGTGGTTATATGGTTCTCGTAAAGGGATTTTGTCAAATCCGCACCTGCAATCCTGCGCAACCAATCATTTGTATGTGTGGCAAGTCTGGCAAGTTTCTGGTATTTGAGAATCATCTTCTTTTCTGCCTCTTCTTCATTTTCAGTGGTCGGATAATAGACTTTCTCAATGCTTGACCAGGCATTGAAAACATAACCTCGTTTGCGTTTACCTTTTGCAATAATGCCAATCACTCCCTCTCCGTCACTGCGGTTAATGAACAACTTTCTACGTTCTCCACTAATTCTGACATACAATGATGTGGGGTTCTTTTCGTTGCGAAGATACTCTTCTGCCGGATGAATCTTTTGTACTTCCATATCTATAAGTATTAAAATTAATCATTTCCCTTTTGTGAAATCATGACAATTTCAAAGGGCTTCAAATTTTCACGCTCCCGATACTGTGAGACATGGAAGATAAGACAAGTAAATGGCTGTAGATTTGTATGGAATACCCAAATCTCTGATTTGCGGAAGGTTGCCATACCAATCTGAGACACATTAGAGAATCGGTACTTGGCGTTCGGACATTCACAGTAATTTTGCGGTGAAAATCTGACAAGCCGTGAATTGTCAGCATACAAAAAGCTTATGAAATATGCTTTAATCAATTACAAGAAGGCGAATTTAGATTCAACTATAAAGGGTTTATTTCATTTGTCTATCAATGATTTAGAGAATTATCTTTCATTCATCCAATGTCCACATGTATTCATGTCCACACGTTTACATATATACACCTATACAAGTGGACTTATATACATGTTTACATATAACCATGTATTCACGTCCATATGAATACATGTATACAAAAAGCCACCACCAAATCATAAGACTTGATGATGGCTCAAAGCTATATAAGACAATATCAATTGACGTAGGCGTAATTTACGTTGAAATAGGTGTCAGAAACCTTTGCAGTCGTAATGACCATTGACCTGTCTGAGTTCGTGAAACAGTATTCAAGTGTTGCCTCGTTCGCCGGAACAATCAGAGAATAATGTTCCTTCAAATAGTCGATAACCAGACGGCTATTAGCTATCAGCTCTGTATCTATTACCGAATACAATTCCCCATTTGAAGCATAAAAGCTATATAGGATACCCTCATTACCGTTGCCGGTTTTGTAAGTGAGTTGAATAGAACCAGCTATTGTTGCCTCCGATACAAGACCATATCGCTTCATTGAAAACTCCATATAGTTCTTGACCTCGTCTATGGTTGAACTTTCAACATGATAAGGCTCCGTCCATACTTTCAACTCCGGCTGAAGCTCTTCAACATCATCCAAAATGTTGTCTTTGCCACAAGAAGTTAATACCAATGGTACTGCCATTAGGAATACTACAATGGCAAATGAGAAGTATTTATTCATATTCATAATATTTTGATTGTTATTGACTTGAATATATCTGTGTATTCACGTGTACGTGTAAACATGTATATATTGCTACACGTACACATACCTATACGTACACATGGCTACGTGTATACACGTTTACATTACATCATTGATGCTTTTGGACTTGACTTTCCGAGCCTTGCCATGCTTCGCCTCGTATGCCTCGATGCCCTGTTTCATCACATACTCCATAAAGGCACGTATAGTGAAACCCTCCTTGTAAGCTATTGCCTGTACCTTATCTACAAGTTCCCTGGAGCAGATAAAGGAGAAATGCCGCCAGGAATTGTCCAGTTGCTCTTTACGTTCTGCCTTGACTGACCGTTTTTCCTGTTTCGGAATTGGCTTGGTCTCGGGTGTTTGTTCTACTGTTTTATTGTCAGGGCTGATAGCAGCACTGCCCAAAATATTGCCAAGCAGAATGTCCATATTGTTTTTTGCCATAGTTGTTATTGGTTACGTGAAAGAATTTCCTCCGTAAGTGCAAGATAATCCTTTGCACCGTTGGAATTTAAATCATACTCGAATATACTTTTGCCACTACCGGCTGATTCAGCCAAGGCGATATTCTCACGGATGCGGGTATTCATGGTGATACTTTCGTAACGCTCCTTTACAGCCTGTTCCACTACCTTGTTCAGTTTACGATGATTGAATCTGGCGATGAACACACCTCCCAGGCGAAGCGACGGTTTGACACGTTGCAAGGTGGTGACAAATGCGTCAAGCATCCTCATGCCTTTCAAAGGAAGCAGCTCCGGTGTCATCGGTACGATGATCTCATCAGCCGCGATAAAGGCATTGGTAGTGACAATACCAAGAGAAGGCGGACAGTCAATCAGGATATAGTCATAGTCTTTCCTGAGCGGTTCAAGCAGACGGCTGAGCAGTTGCTCTCTTGCCAACAGATTGGTCAGAGCTATTTCCGCACTTGCCATTTCAAGGGAAGAAGGGACAAGGTCAAGATTCTCCCGGATATGTTTTACAGGCAAAGGAACACCGTTTACCAATGAATCAAAAATGCTCGTCTCAATTTCATCCTCATTAGGTATGAAATACAGTGTCAGGTTTGCCTGTCCGTCAAGGTCTATAAGCAGGACTTTCTTGCCTTTCATTGCCATACAAGCCCCGATAGAGGCGGTTGAAGTTGTCTTTGATACGCCACCTTTATGGTTGGCGAAAGTGATGATTTTCTGTGCCATACTATTTGTTTTTATGTTTATATGTTTCAATGTGTTCTTGTATTCCTGTTTACACGTGTACTTGTCCACATGTATCAATGTATACAAAGGTAAATGTATGATATACAAACACCTACCAATGTCTCCTAACAGTTGAAAACAGTCAGGGAAAGTATCAGGGTCATAATAATATGACTTCATCTTTGCTCACTAATCGTTGTGCTCCGCTGATTAACCGTACAAGAAGTTGTTCGTTATACACTGCCACAATTATTCCATGGCTACAGCCCCTGCATGGGGTTATAAGTTCGCAAGATGCTCCAATCAGTTCTGCGCTGTACCTGTCCATATTATCTTGTTTTTATGCAAGGACACGAGACTTGCCTCATGTCCTTGCGGGTATGTTATTCGAATGTAAAAGGGTGGATGTAGAAATAGGTCTCTTCGCTTTCGTATTCATAGCTATTGATAAAATCCACCATTTCTTTTTCACTGCGGTCTCCCTGTCCAATACCGGTCTTTGATGTCCATTCAGCTATGGCATCCTCAATGGTGTCAAAAACATCCTCACATGCATCCTCGAAAGGTTCGCCGTATGAACTCACACAACATTCTTCGGGAAAGAAATCCCCCTCGTCATGGGTATAGAACAAATCACATCCACTTTCGCAACATCTGTATGAAATACTCAGTTCATCATTCAATATCCGGTTTATTTCAAAGAAGAGTTCGTTACAGGCATCCCATGCGGTTTCTGTCTCAAATGAAAGAAGGAAATAATCATTCTCTTCGTCTTCTTCATATTCAGCCCAATAGATATGTCCTCTAACACTGATTTGCTTTTTCTCATAGTCAATGCCGTAATGCTCGGCAAGCTTGAACAGCCTTATATCCTTACTATCCACTTCCATGTCCTGAAAGGTAGTCCACAGGTTATTTACTGCTTCACGTGTCCCAGTGACCTTATAGGTCGTTGTTGCTAAATTTGCCATATCATTGAATTTTAAAAGATTACCACTCCGTATAATAACTCTGGTCGTTGTTCTCGCATTCCTCAGCCCATTCTTCATCGGTGAAGTCACTGTGCAGACATTCATCACTGCAATAGTAGGCTACTCCCATGTCAGCACAATACCCGGCACGCATCAGTCTGCCACACTCTGAACATCTTCTGCAAGCCCTGTCTGTGTCCCACCAGAAGTCAGTGAAAGACTCGGCTATGACATCCTCACTGGTGTTCTCGTCCCACTTGTCAAGGTAGAACTCTGCAAACTTGTTCAACTCCGGCTCTATGTAGAGCATCTTTTCAGTACCGCCAACAGCCTTGGTCAGTCGGCTCAGGATTGATTGGATTGTCGTCATAATATCATCTGTTTTTTTTCTTCCCTCTCGTAGATCAACTACTTCGGGAACACATATAAATTTTGTTGCACCAAGAAGGTGTCGGGGCTGTCTCTGCAAGGTTTTGCTCCAAAATACTACCCGCAGGTGTGGAGATTTTGCGGCAAAGCGAAGCCCTGACCTTGCTGATGACAAGACCGGACAATTACCTTCGCAACGGAATTTATGCCAGTTCCCCGAAGTCGGTGTATGAGGAACGAATCTCGGCAAAGAGAAGTATAAGCATAAAAAAAGCGACCCGAAGGCCGCTCTATTGGAGAGAAGAAAGGATTTACTTGCCCTTCTTGGAGTTCTTCTCCTGAGCTGCTGGAGTTTCCTCCTTTTCAACAGCTTCATAGAACCTGGTGGCTACAAATGCCACTCTGTTGCGCTTGACACCGTCGGCATCCTGCCACTCCTCCGGCTTGAAATAGCCTTCAACCGTGAGGAGTGCTCCTTTGACAAGGCGGTCAAAGGATGTAGTATTCTCATTCTTGCGCCATGTCTCGACGTTTATGAAAGCGGAAGTGCGGGTTGTTTCCTCGCCTGATTTCTCAGTGCGGCTGATTGCCAAAGGGAAACGTGCAACGCTTGCGGTTGAGAACTGATGGATGCTTGCATCCTTACCTACAAAACCAGAAACTACGAAAGAATTTTCCATTTTCTTCATAACATTGAAATTTTAGAAGTGAAACATTTATTTTTTACGTTGCCATCAAAGTTGGCAAGGATAGCAATCAGGCAAGTAATTACCGAATTATTTCACCGTCAGGCAGGAAAAGTTTTCCGAAAAGCTGCAGCTGGAAAAGTTTTTGAAAAAATTCAGGGAATAAGGTTCTGGTACTTGCAGTATGCGGCTTGCACTAACTTCGCAACAGGAAAAAGTAAGTGTCACGGCTTCGTCCAAAATGAGATGTGAAGGGAATGGCCTGATATTCTTGTGTCTGGTCATGGTAAAGAATGCTGTTCTCATAGTCAGACTCGACAGGTTTCACAGATCCATGGCAAGCAATCCGGACATAGTGAAAGCGATAACTCCCAAACTTCACCATGAACCCGGCATAGCATAGCAAGAGAAATACGAAACTCCGCACTCTGCATAAAAAGGTCTGAACACGGAAGCTATTCAAGAGGATGGAAGCCAGAGGTGAAGCACAACAAGGCTGATGCCACTCATGTGAGTGATGAAAAGGTGCAAAATCAGCAAGGAGAAAAAGAAAGGCAATGCCTATCAGTCAAAGAGCGGACTTCTGTCCTACTCTGGCTTACTGCAAGTTTAAAGTTTAGATTTACCCATGTATATATACATGTATTTTAAACTTTGGTTACAAACCTGAACAGGTTTATAAAAAGACTGACGAACAATTCATTGCGAATAGAAATATCATATGAGAAAGAAAATGGGAACTACATTTTCTCCTTACTGAAGCACCGACAGACAATGCACAACCATGTAAATATTCTCATAAAGTAGTTAACAGCCCGGATAAAAGAATTTGATAATATAAAGTCGGCAATAAATCGGTTTTATTGCCAACTTTATATTATCCTAGCAGAACAATGGAATCATTTTACAAAGAGTAAACGTAAATGGTAAGACAATGTTTTATGGTGTGATTTCAGATTGTTGATCGAGAAATATTTACCTCTTCATATTAGGAAACAGTCAAGCAGATAGGTGTAGTTTCGTTAATAAGAGATTCTACTTAATTTCTTAGTCATTTGCGGGATACTTTTAATACTATGCTTTTACAACACAAGAAAAATACCTCATATATTACATAATATGATGAATTCATAATGGTGTTACTTAATATAGAAAAACACACTAAAGAATGATTAATTGCTCAGAACTTATATATAAAGTCGGCAATAAAGTTGGTTTGTTGCCGACTTTATATTATATTTGCACTGCAATGAGTATTGACGAGAAATATAGTATTAAACAGAGCATATTGAATTATGCTCGTACTTACGGACGGATTGAAGTGCCTCAATTAGTATCAGTATTGGGGATAAAGACCAATACCGCCCGCCAGTATCTCTGTACCTTAACCAAAGAGAACAAGATAGCCCGTACAGGAAATGGTGAATACATGCTTACAGATAAACAGGTGTTCTCATTTGCTCCAACAGAAACACTGAGAAAACTATATGTCGGATTGAAAGAGAAATTGCCATTCACCGATTTCTGCATCTACGATGGCAGCATCTTCACCACACTACAACATCACGTCTCTGTGAACCATGCTATTTATGTCGAGACCAACCGGGATGCTGTAGATTCTGTTTTTTCTCTGTTGAAGGATTCAGACATGCCCGTTTATAAGCAACCGACAGCAAAGTTCATGTACGACTACGTAAACATGCATGAACCATGCATCATTGTAAAGATATTTGTCACTGAATCTCCAGTAAATAAGGTTGATGGGATGGTTACTCCTACCATCGAAAAGCTACTCGTAGATATACAGAAAGACGAAGACTTTGATTATATGCAGGGCACGGAAATCACTTATATGTATCAGACCGCCTTTGATTTGTACACAGTCAATACTCCCAAAATGCTCCGATATGCAAAACGTAGAGGAGCATACGATAGTACTTATTCATTAATAGAACAATCACAAAAATATGATAAATAAAGAATGCTTTACAGCAAGATGGATTGAAGAAAAATCCAAGGAGCTAAACTATCCGGACAAAAATATCATTGAAAAGGTCATCCATGCCTTTTCATTGCTGGACATGTTGGCGGCTTCAGGTTGCCCATTTCATTTCAAAGGTGGAAGCAGTCTGATGCTTCTTTTAAAAGAACAAAGACACAGGCTGTCTATAGATATTGATATAATATGTCCTCCAGGTACTGAAATAGAAGAGTATCTGCAATCATACAAAGACTATGGCTTTATTGACTATAAGCCGATAGAAAGAATTCAGCGTGGAACAGACATACCAAAATCGCATTCCAAATTCTTTTATCAAGTGGCTTTCCTTGATGGCATAGACCGAAAAGAAACCATCCTGCTGGACGTTCTAAATGAAGACTGTCACTACAACGAAGTCGTGACTTTACCTGTAGAAAGCCGTTTTATAAAGACAGAAGGTGAACTGAATTATGTAAAAGTACCATCCATTGGAGATATTCTCGGAGACAAGCTTACGGCGTATGCACCCAATACAACAGGTATTCCATATATCAAAAATGGTAAGGATGCCAGCATGGAGATCATCAAACAGCTATATGATATAGCCAGACTGTTCGAGAAGACAGAGGTCCTTGAAACAACGACAAAATCGTTTGTACAAATTGCAGAAGTTGAACTCTCATACAGGCATTTGCCAAACAATCCAAAACTCATTTTCGATGATATCAGACAGACTTCGCTGTGTCTGGCAACAAGGGGAAGTGAAGGAAACGGACAATTTGATGCACTACAACGTGGTATACAAAGGATCAAATCCTTCATGTTCAATGGCGGTTATTTCATTGACGATGCGATTAGAGACGCAGCACGCGCAGCCTATATCGCCACAATGATAGAGACGGGCAACACAATAATAGAAAAATACGACGGTAATCCTGCCACCATAGGCTCCCTGGATATAGCACCCACACTTCCTTCGCGACTGAATAAGCTGAAAAGGACTTCTCCTGAAGCCTATTACTATTGGGCAAAGACCAGCCATCTATTACAACAGTTGTAACTATAAACAGAAATACAATTTCAGCAAGGAGAAAAAGACCAATATAGCCCTCCATCAACCAGAACAGCATTCTGACTGATGGAGGGCTTTCTACAAGTTTAAAGTTTAGATTTACCCATGTATATATACATGTATCTTAAACTAAACTTACTTGACTGATTCAGCCATACAACAGGATAAGCCATTGAGTTTACAAGTTTAATAGAACTCATATATGTATATATGAATTGATAAACTTATTTATAAACTTCATCCCTAAGCAGAAAGTAAGTTCTTTATTCCTTTGCTAAAAAATCATGTAGCATAAATTTCTACCATATGCAGGATCAACATAACGTACATCTTTCTGAGAATCTGAAAACCTGTATATATGTGAATACCTTTTTCTCCTTGCTGAAATAATTGGCGACTAAATAAACACAGATGAGATATTGAGAAATATTTTCGATACATATTATGCGAAATAATTGATAATTACCTAATTTTGCAAAATATAGATGCATATTAGAGATAAATTCATTCGCATCTGTGTTATTAAATATTAAACTCTAATAAAATCACATCTAAATCAGGAAAGTGATGAAAAAATTGAAACTTATAAGAAAATCAGAACCGTTCATATTTCCAAATGGATAGAAACGTAAAATTTAATGGCTCAAATATGATTCAATTAGCTGTATCAAATTGAGCATCAGACTGTTTATATAACTGTGTGGGTAAATAGCTGAATGATGAAGACTCAACCAGCAATTACGCATTCAGATTGCTGGTATATAATGCAAAACACTGATAATCAATTATATAAATCATTTTCACAAGTAAGTGGAAGTAATGGCTCAAATACGAGCCAAATAGCCATTAATTATCTGACAATCAACCATATAACAAATGTGTATTGGTAAGTAACTTGTGAAAACAAAAGAAAGCAACATTTATATAGTACATAATAAACTGATTTACAACTACTTAAACTCCTATTTCCAACAATAAAATCATGGCTCAAATACCATTCCAATACAACCCAACTAACTGACATACAGATTACTAACATCTTTGCATCGGGAAATGATGGCTTGTAAACAGCCATAAGCAACCATAACCATTTAGAATAAAGTCGCTGAAATCCAGCGACTTTTATTTTTGTGTCTATTCCTGTCAATTCTGACAGACTGCCGATTTTCAGCATCTTTTTGTACCATAATTCTACCGCCGAACAAATAAGCGGGCTTCTCGCACTCATCATAGCGACATCTTAGGCACGATGTGAGACGCTATGAGAATGAGCGGAACCGCTATAGAAGACACAGCGTGAGACGCTGTGAGAAATTGTGAGACGCGTTGAGACGAAATCGACGAAATTAAAGGCGACTAATACATGGAGGTACAGAGAAAATGCCAGTGGTGCGGCAAACCATTTATAGCACACACGATGGTAACACGGTTTTGTAGCAAATCGTGTACAGAAAAAGCGTATAAGGACAAGAAGCGCAAGCAGAAATTGCAGGAGTACGAGGCGAAGCAAAACGAGCAACCAATGCAGGAAGTCGGCATTGTGGGAGGCAAACCGTTCCTCTCCCCTGCCGAAGCCGCTACCCTTTTTAATTTTTCTAAACTCACGGAGATATTCCCTCCTCTTTCGCAAATTTTCAACCTTATTATACAACTTAACCGCAATAAAGGCAATCTTTTTTGCGTAAATTTTTTGCATTAACCAAAAACCGAGCGAAAAAACTACAATCATATACCCGCGAAGCGGCGGGAAAACGTAAAAATTTTTTACGAAGATGAACGCCGCCGCGCAAAATATAGCGGTGAAAAATATGCACGCGGCAGAAAGAACCCGGTTTTTAACCGCGCGCGACAATATTGCCGCAGGAAAAGTTACAGCTCTTGCAATAACGCCCGCCGAAAAGCAGATTAAAAAACAAAAAAAATGATAATCCGCGTCGAACGTCATTTTAAAAGCTTTTTTAAAAACGAAACTTTTTCGCCTAAATATTGCACGCAGTTTACCTCGCCATCGATGGCGAGCGCGCCCGTCTGCTTGGA
>ENA-ORRN01001741-ORRN01001741.1-human-gut-metagenome-genome-assembly--contig:-NODE-1741-length-14713-cov-2.594761_pt1 | contig 14713 bp, 4 predicted proteins | sample MGYA00242174_ERZ509132 | MGnify/ENA primary metagenome ERZ509132 (study PRJEB26280, sample SAMEA2338671) | human gut metagenome | biome: human gut; feature: human-associated habitat; material: faeces... | reverse complement strand
ACTGGATGCGGCGTAACTTGTACCGCCGTATCGAAGCCGTCACCCCCATTCTGGACCCGGACTTGAAGCAAGAGCTCATCGATATGCTATCCATACAACTGTCGGACAAACGGAAAGCCTGCTTTGTGGACGACCGGTTGCGAAACCGCTGGAAGTCGTCGCGACCGCAAAAGGAGAAGGTACGGTCGCAATATAGCTTTTACGAATACTTGAGAGAGAAAATATAAACAACTCTGCCCCAATATACCTCCGGCTCAACTGTCTTTTATAGGACACAGACGTACGGCAGTTCCTCCACTACGTGCTTGCCGAATGGTGAGGGTATCACTATAAGTCACTTCGCGCTCTTCTATAAGTATAGCAGCAGGACATGTCTCATAATCGGACTCAGGAGCATCACGATAAATAGTAGCCAGATAGCTTTTATCTGTATCGAGAAAAGACAGACTGATATTAGCCGTTCGTTCCTCATCTCCCGTGATACTGCCTATATACCAGCATCCCTCTCCTTTATCACAACGGGCAATAGTAACATAACTGCCAATGCATGCTTCCGGCACCACTGTTCTGCTCCAATCTGTAGGACAAGATACTATAAAATTAAAAGGTTCCGGATTAGCCTCGTAATTCTCTATTTCATCCGAAGCCATTTGTAACGGTGAATAGAGCACCACAAACAGCGCCAATTGTTTGGCCAGTGTGGTATGTACACGTGTCTGTGGCATTACATCGTTAACAAACCGAAACGTCACCGGTGTAAAGTCCATCGGGCCTGCCAACCCACGAGTGAAAGGCAATATTACGGTATGAGAGGGAGGATTTCCACCATCTACATCCCAAGCGTCCCATTCTTGTCCACGTACTCCCTCTTGTGTCATCAGATTAGGAAAAGTACGCTGCAAACCTGTAGGAATCACCGGTTCATGATTATCAATACAGATACGGTGACGGGCAGCCTCTATTACCTTGCGATAATGAAGTACACCAAACTGACTGCTATGATATTCTTTCCCATCAAGCAAATCGCCCACATAACCCGTTTTTACTTGATGCACACCATATTTCTCATAGAACTTGAAACCATCTTCCATCTGATTTTCATAATTGGAAACATTACCGCCAGTTTCATGATGTCCTATCAAAGCTACTCCTTTGCTACGCCCATAATCAGTAATACGTTGTATATCAAAATCGGTATAAGGTTTTGTGAAACTAAACTTCCAAGTAGCCCAGTCTTCATTCCACCCTTCCACCAGTACACCTCCCAGGTTATTGGCAGCAGCAAAATCGATGTGACGCATTGTATTCTCTGTTGTGGCCCCATGATGGGGACCGGCATGCCAGGTGTTATGCTTCATGTGATAAGTCCACCAAATTCCAATATAGCGCATAGGTTGTATCCAGGAAGTATCGGTTATACGACAAGGTTCATTAAGATTTAACATGAGACGGGAAAGAAGCAAATCACCGGCAGATTCAGCCACTATCATTGTACGCCAAGGAGATACACGGGTATCGGTAACACGTACTTTCTCACCTGTACTCCAAGGTGTAAGAGCCGCACGTAATGTAACCGTTTTATTATCTTCAAGTTGTTCAACCGGCTTCAAGTTCATGGCAGCATAATCTGTAAGATTTGCTTCATGAATAGCCAAATAAAGGCTATCTGTTGTCTCAATCGTCACCGGAGTGCTTACCCATTCCATCTTACTAAGAGTTTTTTTCTCAAATAAGGCCTCGTAAAAACGAACTCCTTTCACTGGAATACTCCAAGCATCATAATCTGCAGGAAAAACGAATTCAGTCACTTCGTCATCAATAAGAAACTCTTGTAGCTGTTGCTGGCGCGGGAACTCATACCGGAATCCCATCCCATCATCAAAAAGACGAAAAATAATATTCAGTTCCCGCTCCAACGATGTTTCTTCCTTGAGGCATACCCTCAATTCATTATAATGATTTACAATTTCAGCCTCTTCCCCCCATACTGGTTGCCACACATCATTATGCGAATCATGCTTAACCTCTTTTAGAACGAAACCAGTCAAAAGATCTGGCGCATCCTTCAAAACCAATCCCAGACGTGAAGGAAGTAAAATATTCTTCCCCGCATGTCTTAAACAATATCGGGGAGCACCTTCTTCATCAAGTGTAAACTCTAAAGAAAGTTTTCCATTTGGAGAGGTCAACTTGATATGTTCCTGCTGGCATGAAATCATCCATAGGCCTAAACATAAAGCAAGTATAATCTGTAGCGTTTTTTTTAGTTTCATAGTCATTACCGAATTTAATTTTATATATCCAATTCTTATTTTATAAGTCTACTGACAAACAGTCCCTTTCCTTCCTCAGCCGGAATAACACAGAAGTTTACGAAACCACAGACAGACTCCGGTTCAAGCAACGTGGCAACCAAATTTCCTAAAGGTTGTGCCAAAGGTACCAACCAACTACCTATTGGAAGTTCTACATTATCTTCATAGACATCCGTTTCTACATTTACCGGATGAATCCCCTCCCATTCCTTCTCTGCACGATACAGACGGGTTACTTTATAACGCTCAACTTTTGCTTTTTGTACACGGGTAACTTGCTCAATGTGTACACCCAACGCTCGAAGCTTACATACTGCTTCTGTACAGGGAGCATCGAGCAGATAAGCCTTAGGGCGAGTACGCATCAATTGAGGTGTTGCCTGCATGGCATCAAGGGTTGGCAGTTCAGTCTTAAACAGTTCATTGGCCTTATAATCGATAAAAGAGACTACATGACGTACAGTATCCGAAGTGAAAGTAACATATATCGGTTCAGTAGCTTTCAAGGTGCGCTTCCTGGCTTGTTCTATCTTACGTTTAATTGAAGCACGATGTTGCGCAGCAGTAACCAACGTTTGCCGTGCCACCAAGAAACCGCACTCACTACGACGTGCAAAACACTCCGGTCCCAATCCAATACCTCTTATTTCGACAAAAAGCGATACAGCCCCCGTCAATGCTTGAAAAGTAGAACTGGACTGCGGACTTTTGGCACCTTTTACAAGAACAAGGGAACCATCTGCCACACGAGGAGTAAAGTAGAAACCGGAAGCATAACCGGCACTATTTAAAACGACCTCTGCCTCACGACGAAAAAGTTCTTCAGACAGCGTACGTAAAGCTAAAGGCGCATTAAGATGTCCTGTAGGTAAAAAAAGTACATCAGCAGCATTTGCTGTCGGCACTCCACGTAATAAGTTAAACTCACGACGTAAAGGTGTATATTCATGAATATCAAGAGCTACGTCCGGATTCCATTGCTGATAGGACTGCTTCAACAGCAAAGTGACAGCATCCTCTAATTTGCTCTGATCGCGATTCAAATCGTAACCATCGGCTGAACGACGTTGCTGAATGGCATAACCATCAACATTGGCTATAGGAACCAAAGCCACAGCTATATGATTCAGCAATTCACGTCCTTCTTTTTCACAAAGTAAGTAACGGACAAGCATGCATACAGCCTCAGCACCTGCCGGCTCGTTACCATGCAGTGCCGCTTGAATCCATACCCTTACCTTCTTCTTGTCGGGAGTACCCAAATAAAGTACCGGAATGGTACGTCCTTGTTTGGTAACACCAATATTCTCCATATATGCCAAACCCGGAGAACGTACAACCAATTGTTGTAAATAGTCCTTTATCTCATCAACCGATGCCAATCCGCTACCGTAAGGTTTACTTAGAGTAGGTGTCTCACGGTCAAATTTGGGGTCAGGATAGAAACTTGCAGTTACTCCGGCAGGTTGCTTCGACTGATTTCTATTCCATAACACAAGATTAGCTAATACCACTTCTTGTGCTATCCTCTGTAAATAAAGAGCCGTTTCAGACGGTAGACCTGCATAATAATCGCTGCTAAAAGGCTCACCAAAAAAAATTGCATAAAAGACACAAGCCGCCAAATAACTGCCTGCAGGACTAGGGTGGCTGCCATCAGAATTATACAACTGCAAACTTGGACACTCTCTACGTACACGTCTCCATGCCTCACCCACAGGAGCACAATAAGCATCAAGGACATCAGCCATTTCCAAATAGTTTTCCGTAAGTTGCTGCTGCATTCCTTCATAAGTATCATTATTACGCCCCCATGTCATATAACAGACACTTTTTCCTTTTGGGGCATAAAGACGGCGTAAACTATCTAACTGCGCCGCAGGATGGAATACATTCTTCTTTACCCATTCCTTTTCACGAGTAGGTGCCTTGCTCTGTTCCTGCATCACCATATAATCCCATCCTCCTTCACGAATCGCCTCTAATGTTTGCGTATTGGCTGCATGCTGTCTCAAGTACCAACCAGGGTTAGCAACCTGGCGCACTGATATTTTTTTTCCACATGAGGATGCTAACGATTGGACTTGCCATGGCAAACGATTAAAAAAAGTATAGCTGTTACCTATAAAAAGTACCCGTAAAGAATCTGTCGTCAATAATGGCACAGCTTGTTTCCCCATAGGGACAGCCTCATGCCCGATGCCGCACTCTTCTATCTTGCGCCAATGGCATTCCCAACCACGGGATGCAGCCAACTGGTGAATATAAAGCCAGAAACTACGCCCACGCTCCATACGGTTTCGTCCTTGTCGTTCAGCTTCAGGAGTCTTGCGTAGAAAAGACTCACGTATCGTATCTCCCAAAGCCAGCTGTAGTATGATAGGTTTTGACAAGTATTTTTTTATCTGTTCAGATGAAATATAGGGGATACCAGCCGTACCACAAGGATATGTCTGGGCCAAATCAGGAAAAGTATACCAACCGGGAGAACTTATAATAGCTTTTTCCACATAAGGACTATCGTGAAAAAGCATGAAACGCTGTACGAATTGCCCACCAGCAGAATGACCATAAATCATATATCCTTTGCGCATGCTTCCCGTAAATTGACGCACATATTCAAATAGTTTATCAACCAACACTGGTGTAATTTTTTCGGGAGCATTAGCTACTGTATGGGCAGCATTCATCACCCCCACCTCCTGATAGTCTGCCAAAGGATAAGATTTCAAATCAAAGTGAGGTATAAAAAGCATAAAACCCTTTCTCTCCGCTTCTTCTTTCCAACCGTCCAAAAGATAACGATAGCCGCGGTCTCCTCCTTCAAAGACAAATACAATAGGCATTTGTTTAATATCCCCCTGGGAAGGTATATAATAATGTACATCTACCGGGCGATCGGCAAAAGGAGGGTATTGACTATAAGTGAAGAAATGTTCACCTCTTGGCCTTTCCAAAGTCTGTTTCGCTATTGCAGATAAACAAATACAGAGGAATCCAATATAAAATATAATCAGCTTCTTCATAATTCGTACCTTCCCTTCTTTACTATTGTACCATCTTGCATTACAAATTTACCACGGGCAATGACATCTGTAAGCTGCAAATCTTCCGCCAAAAAACACAAGTCTGCATCTGCTCCTTGTGCCACAATACCTTTAGCTCGTAATTTCAGATTACGAGCCGGATTGGATGTTATCAATGTAATCGCCTGTTCCAATGGTACCCCCTCCTCATTGACTAATGCAACTACCTCCTTGAAATTTAAATTCAAAGGAGCAGGACGATAAGTTATTTCTCCAGTTTCAGGATTCACTCTGCGTACGCCACCATGGCCATCACTAGAAAAAGTAATGCGATCAAGGGGGACACCAGCTCGCAATGCACGTATCACACAACGATGGGGAGTATCAAACTTTGAGCCACCAGTCGAAAAATCAATCATTCCACCTAATTTACCAAATTCTACAGCCTGCATAAAAAGAGCTTCAGTACGTATCAGATGAGTAGGAGACAGATAAGATATCAGTGTAGGATAGTGACGAGCAATATTGAGTAAGGGCTCAATACCTTCCGGAAGTGCTCCCAAATGAATGTGGAGAATTCCTCCTTTACCAGATGTAAATCCCCCTAAACGTACCTGATGTATAATACGTAATATCTCTTGCTCTGTCGGAAACGGACTACGGTCATCACTCATCGCCAGCTTACAGCCAATAACTTTATCTATGAAGATAAGATCGTCAGCCACACTATTCATCAATGTTTTGGTAGGCAATCCGTAATAACTTGTCAGCATATAAGCCGACAATCCGTCATCGTCAATAGCTTTGGCCTTGGCATAAAGCGTAGTAAGTTCTTTGGCAAATCCATCAGTACCAAGCATACCCAATACAGTAGTAGTACCACATGCCACCAGTTCGCTCATAGTCACCTCGGGGACTAATGAGGCATAACCTTGTTGCCCTCCTCCACCAGTAATATGTACATGCTGATCTATAAATCCCGGAGTAACAATTTTACCTTGCACGTCAATAGTATGGCAAAATGATTCATTCAGTTCAATTGTCTTTGAAATATGCGCAATCTTTTCTCCGCATAGCAAAATGTCTGTTTTACCAAGATAGGCAGGAGCATATAAATTTGCATTCTTTATCAATGTAAACATAGCTGTCGATTAATTTTAGAAAGTGATAAGATGATAAAGTATCAAGAAAACAATTCCTCCTATTAAAGGAAATGTATTACGCCTTGCCAACTCCACTGATGACACACCGGCTACCCCGGCAATGGCAACAATGACTCCGGCAATAGGAGATGCGGCACGTCCCATGCTTGCCGCCAACTGCAAAGGAAGTATCAATGAAAAAACCGGCAAACCAAGCTGAGTGGCTATACCCGGCAATAAAGGACCAAATGAAAAAAAGGCTGCATTGCCACTTCCCATCAGCATGGCAGCTCCAAAAATAATGAGAGTAAAGATTGCGGCAATAGCTAATCCCGAAAGTCCGATATGAGAGGAATAACCCACCAATGAATCAATAAATCCCAAACCAATCAGTCCTTTAGAGAAAACTTCTGAAGCTACAATCAATGTTACAACTGAAGTAAACACATTTCCCATGCCTTTCCAAAAACTTGCAAAAACGTTAAAAGTAGTACGCACACTACGAGTATGAAACAACACAAATACCAATGATAAGAACAGAGAAAAAAGCATAGCAGTAGTGGTACCCAATGTTACAGTAGGCTGAAACAGTCCCACAAAAGGTGAAAAGAAAATGAGAAGAGCCAAAGGTAATACCGGGAGTAGCGCAAAAGCCAATGGAACATCCGGTTTTTCTACTAATGAGGTTGCAGTCACATTTGACACCTGCAATATGCCATCCTGCTGTTTCTTTGCATCTTTTTTATCAAAATAACGGTTATTGAAATAGAAGAGTACCATTACAACCAAGGAAGTAGGAATTACTAAAGGAAGTTGATGAGTGATGAAATATTCCACATTGGATTGTCCTATCAATTCGGCAGCCATAGCAGTATTTGCCGACCCCGGTCCCTGATCAAATAGAGTAGCAGCGGCAATGACTGACAATGCTGTAAGTTGGCTTACTCCCAAACTAATTAAAACAGGATAAACCGAAGCCACAAGCAACAATCCTAATCCGGCAGCTGAAGGAGTAGTAATAAAAAGTAATTGTCCAATAGGAATAACTATAGTAGCCGCCAAATAAGGATAACGTCGAAAAAGACCTAATGGCTTCATGGAAATATAGACCAATGCATTAGTAGCCTTTATGTTATTCATGAAAGCTACATAACCGCCAATTGTCATTATCATAAACCCTGCACGCGCCAAATTAGAAAGAAAAACTTCCTCTATCATCCTTACCAAATCAAACACCACCATTCCCGTAGCTTCACTAGGTACTACCGAATGCACTTGCATGAAAAAAGCAGCTGTAAGCATTAATAAACCGGAAAGCATCAAAAGACCTTGAGGATTGAGCTTACGATAAAGACCTACCGCTGTAATCCCTACCATAAGAAGACTAAAAATGAAAGCCAATTCGGACATGATGTATCAAGATATTAAGTTTTTGTTTTCTTTTGAATATATGAATCTAAATCAGATATAAACACCGATATATACAAAGCCGTTTATATGCGGTATTTATATCTGACTATTATCTATCAATACCCCGGATTATTTTCCAAAGGATTACCAGTATTGGCATCAATGAATGATTGCGGCAGCGGGAAAAGGACAGGAGTTTCATATTCATCCATACCACGTCCTGCAATACCAGCTATCTCATTGAGTTCACGCATGCGACGTTTGAAATAGTTATTGGTATCACGTTCGTCACCACCATTTTCTTGGCAAACACGTACCAATGTATGACGACGTTCTTCCTCCGTAAGCAGTTCACGGCTGCGTTCATCAAGAATGAAATCCATACCACCGATTCTAAGATCATCTTCAGTAATACTTACAGCATTGGAACGATTACGTACTTTATTTATCCATTTAATGGCCTCGCCTACTTGATTACTCTTGTAAAGAGCCTCTGCATAAAGTAAATATGTATCTGCCAAACGTAAATAAACAATGTCCGCATAGTGTCCATCATTAGCTGCATTAGCCAAAATAGGTGGAGTATAATCCCATTTACGAGTAGTAGGCCAATCATATTTTTTAATGGAAGTAGAAGTTAGCATGGCTGCATTAACCGTAGTATCAATAAGTGCAGTACCACCTAAATCAAATACCTTGGTTACATTGCCGGCAGCATCTACATCATTAATACTCCATACGATAGCATTGGCAGATACACGGTCATCTTGTTCTCCCATTCCTTTATAATTGTACAAACGAAGTGCTCCTCTGGAAGGAACTACACGTCCGGCTCCCTTACCACCATTAGCTTGCCAAAAGACTTGTGCAAATGAACCTTCACCACCGTTATTGATATAGTCCGGATTATGCTGGTTTGTCTTTTTACAATCGCCATCATTAGCATAATAGTTCTTATAAGTTGTAGTCATATAGACATTTGCAGTACCATAGGCACTATTCTCCTCTTCTGTGTTAATGAAAGCCAGTAACACCTCCGTATTTCCATCAGCATACATAGGAGTATAAAATACGTCAATAAAAGGACATCCATCATTGGAAGCATTACTACCAAAGCGTTGATTTATAAGGGAATATTCTCCACTTTCCACTAATGGTTTCAGTACTGAAACTGCTTTTTCAGCATTACCTTCTGCCAAATAAAGTTCACCCAAATAGTGACGTGCCACAGCACCAGAGACTTTACTATTATTAGAAGTACGCAAAGGAAGGTTATCGACTGCAAACTGGAAATCTTCTGCCATCACTTCGCGAATACTACTCAAGGAAGCACGGTCCCAATCATCACGATAATTCAATCCTGTAATTTCTTGTGTTGAAAGGGGCACTGCACCAAATGAATAGGTAAGGTGACGGTAAGCCCAAGCACGGAAAAAGCGAGCTTCGGCCAACACCTCATTTTTACGATTTTCAGCATCAGCACCACTTCCCCAGTTAATGCCATCATTGTCAGCTCTTGAGATAACCATATTGGCAGTGTTGATGATACGATATCCCCACTGGAAAATATTATTCCAAATAGCAAGATCAGTGTAAGTTATCTCTTTGGGATTGTAGAGGAACTTCATTTCCGCATGACTATTATTGGCCCATGAATTATCTACCCCTCCACCCCAGGCAGAATGCAGACAGAGCGCAATACTTCCTCCCATTGCATCAGCACGGCGATACTCTGCACGCATAAGACCATAAAGAGGCGTTATCATCGATTTAAATCCATTGTAATCTACAAGTAAATTTTCAGGATAAAGTGCATCACGAGGATCTTCCTTAAGAAACTTATCCTCATTACAGCCGCCCATAGTGAGCAATAATACTGTAAACACTAAGACATTGAAATATGTTATTTTTTTCATATGTGCAATTTCATTTTAGCTTTTTATGATATATTACTCTCATCAAATATCTAACTTTAGTCCAAAAGTGAACGAACGTACTGGAGGAGCAGCCAATTGATCATTGAGAAATTCCGGATCCATACCTGTCCAGCCAGTTATTGTAGCCAAATTCTTAATGTTCATGTAAAGATTGAGCCGTTTGATGAAAGTACGACGCAACCATTGTTGTGGGAAATTATAACCCAATGTAACGTCGGAAATACGTAAGAAATCTGTCTTTTCATAGAAACTGGCTCCCTCTGGATTCACATCACTATTCAAACTATTTTTCGGATAGCTATTCGTAGGATTCTCTGGAGTCCAAAAATCCACCAAAAAGCGGTTCTGGCGATATGAATTATGGCTTGTATCATACAAGGCATTCAGATGGGTTTGTCCTAACTGAGCCGTTAAGAACACACTCAGAGTGAAGTTTTTGTACTCAAAAGTGTTCATCAAACTCATATTTACTTTAGGAATAGCCGACCCTATAATAGTCTTATCAGCCGTTGTAATATCGTTACCATCTACATCAAGGTATTTCACATATCCAGGATACGAATTACGATAGTTAGGATCTTGCTGCCCTGTCGGGTTAGACGGATCAGCAATCTGCCATACACCGATAATTTTATAATCATAGTTCACATTGATAGGTTCACCAATAAACCACTTGGAAGCCACATCATCAACCGGCTTTCCATTAGCATCATACAAACCAACATCTACAATCTCCGAACGATAGTGTGAGAGGTTGAAAGAGGTGCTCCAGCTAAAACTCTTATGTGTAATGTTATTAGAAGTTATCTGGAATTCAAAACCACGATTACGGGTCTGTCCACGATTCTCAGTAATAGAGCCAGTACCATTAATGGTAGGAATAGAACGGGAAAGCAGCAAATCTTTGGTTTTAGACCAATAAATATCAAATGAACTCTGAATACGTCCATTCCAAAGTGCAATATCAAAGCCAGTATTAATAGATGTAGTAGTTTCCCAACCTAAACCGGGCGAAGCTAACTTCGACGGATAGAAACCAAACTGTGCAGTATGATCATCATTCAGATAATTGTAAGTTGAAAGATTAGGTAGTGTACTATAAGCACTGATAGCCTCATTGCCATTTTTACCCCATGACAAGCGATATTTCAGATTGCTAATGGTTTCACTTATAGGCTTGTCTTTAAAAAAAGATTCATTGGAAATATTCCATCCAATAGCGGCTGAAGGAAAAACGCCGAATTTAGAACTTTCACCAAAAGCGGAGTAACCATCACGACGAGCAGTAAGAGTCAACAAGTAACGATCATCATAAGTATAATTCAAACGCCCCATTTGTGAAATATGATTTTCTTTATAATAATTGGAATTACCAGACATTGTGGCAGCTTTAGAAATCTGGTAATAATACATCACATCATTGGGAAAATTCTTACCTTCCATTGTATTCTGTTCATATTCCTTGCTTTGAGCAGAATATAATCCTGTGAAAAATATACGATGTTTGCCAAATTCACGTTGATAAGAAATAATATTCTCCAAAATCCATTCTTCTGAATGCCAGTCATCAGTATTCAATACGCCATTAGCACTAGCTCCTTCGTAGGTATCCAAACCTTGATAATTCTTATAGGAGCTGTTTTGGTAAGTGAAGCCTGTATTCAATTTATAGCTCAGCCCTTTAATAAAGGGAAACTTTACCTCAAGCACATTATTAGTGATAACCTTTGCACGAATATCTTTTGTCTTATTATTAAGAGATCCCAACGGATTAATGCTGAAAGCTGAAGAGGAGTCCTCAGTAGCAGAAAGTGTAAGTGAACCATCCTCGTTATAAGCACGTCCCAACGGAACTTGTTTTATAGCCCGCCAAAAAGAAGCACTGCTACCACTACGATCGTAGCGACCTAACTGTGTAGTAGTAGAAAATTTCAACCAACTATTAAACTCCTGATCAAGATTGAAACGTACATTATAACGCTTGAACTCATTGCCTACCGCAGTTCCTTTCACATCCGTATAGTTCAATGAAATGAAATAGCTGGTTTTGTTAGCTCCACCACGGAAAGAAAGGTTATGCTGTTGTTTTATACCGGTCTGTGTTGCCAACTTCATCCAATCAGTACTCTGACCGGCAGCATACATAGCTAATTCAGTAGGAGTAAAGTTATCTAACCAAGGTTCAGGATTCTCTTCTGTAGGAGGAGTAGTATTGGTAGCCTTGAAAGCTTCATAGAATTCTTTGCCATTCATCATACGAGGTAAATTGATAGGCTGGTCAATAGTAACATAAGTATCGTATGATACCGTCAATCTGTCTTTCTTACCGCGCTTAGAAGTAATAAGGATTACACCGTTAGAACCGCGAGCACCATAAATGGCTGCTGAAGAGGCATCCTTCAATACTTCTATACTCTCTACATCATTGGGATTGATTTCCGACCATGGACCATCAAAAGGTATTCCATCAAGAATAACAAGAGGTTTATTATCGGCCGTAATGGAGTTGTTACCACGAATACGTGTAGTAGTAGACGAACCTTCAGCATTACTACCCGTCACACTAATATTCAATCCTGGAACTGCTCCTTGCAAAGATTGAATCAAATTAGCTTGTGGGCGACTTTCAAGTACATCCGAGTTAACTGAAGCAACCGAACCTGTAAGATCACTTTTGCGCTGTACACCATAACCTACTACTACCACCTCATCCAGTGCCTGGTTATCTTCTTTCAGTACAATCTTTAACGATGATGCGTCTTTCACCTGCAATGTCTTGGATATATACCCAATGAAACTTATCTCCATTACCGCCCCCTTAGTCACTGAAGCGAGTTTAAAGTTTCCTTCTACATCGGTAATGGTGCCCGTACCCGTACCTTGTATCACTACATTGGCACCGATTATCGGTTCTCCTTGTTCATCTGTCACATTTCCGTTAATATTCCATGTCTGTGCATGAAGTGAGCTTGAAAGTGACAGCATCCACATAAGACAGACAAGCAAAATACCACTTGCGTCTCTCGATTTTTGTCTGGTTTTCATAAATTACATTTTTAAGTTAATAGGAACTTGTGTGTAAAAAATCTCGAGAGCAAAATTAGACAATGTAACAACCGATTATATTCACAGGTAGAGGATTTGGTAAATTCACAAAGTTATATATTACTGATTATCTTTCAATTACAGACAGACTCAATAGATTTTCAGTAGTGATTTAAATTAAATCGGTAATCAAAAACATGTATATAGATAATTGCCATTCGATAGTATTAAGCTATTGAATGGCAATTATCTATATACATGTGGGTAAAAAATGAGAGAAACGCTCAGTCTTCAAATTACTTTTTACAAACCTCTTTCACAGCTCGAAGAAATTCCTCCTTACTGAGCGAAGATTTATTTAAAGTTATAGAACGATTATTATATACGGTTTGCAGTGAACAGTGCAAAAATTCTGCAATCTTCTCACTATCCGTTACCCCCATTCGTATCAAAGCATGAATACGAAGTTCTGTATTAAGCCGCCCAGACTTCACTTCAATATGTTCTTCGGGACGTAGCAAACTATTGAAGTGCTCTACAAAATCAGGGTATAAATGTAGAATAATGGAATCAAATTTCTCATAAAAATCCTTCATTTCATCGCTCATGGTAGAAGTAGAACTAATCATCTTCTTTAAATCTTCAAGTTGCCCAGCCTTTAATTTACGGTTTAACTTTTTACGATACTCCTCCATACGGCAAATATAGGATGAACAAAGTTTGAATACCTGACCAATATACTCCTCCTTAATATAATTTGTGTCACGTAGAACCAAATTGAGCTTTTGCAGTTCACTATTAAGACTCTTCAATCTACCATTGGCCACATGTAGCTCAACCAAAGCTTTCCTACGTCTTCTTGTTTGCCTTCTCAAAAAGAAAAGAGCTATCAGCAATACAATAGTGAGAAAACTAATAAATAAAAGGAATAGCTTTAGCTGCTTCTGTTGCATATGATCACGTTCAATGTAGCTTTGATGTATCCTTCTCTGCAACTTCTGCTGATGAAGCAGTCGTACACGGCTCTTAAAAGTTATACCGATATCAGAACAATAAGTACTATAACGATAGGCTCGGTCCAACTGACCTTGTTCATATAAATAGGAAGCCAATGCATACAACGAACCAATATCACGATTCACAGCATATACATCAGCAATACCTGAGAGAATCATATTTTCCAGCCACTTGGTATGGTTGTGTTCTTTTTCATAAAGTAGAGCCAAGTTATAAGCTAAAATAGAATAATTACGACTATTAGGTAGAAGACGTTGTTTTTCCTTTTCCAACTCATCCCTAATGGCAATACGTTGTGCACCGGGAACATCTTGATATTTCCACACACGGCTATAAAGGTAGCGTGGCTCGTCAGGAGTGGCCGTCTGCAATACTGAATCTGAATATAACGCATAAAGTTGACCATAATGCTCATGTAATGCATCATCACCTAATGAATAGAGTTGCAACCGCGAGCAGAGAGTACGCATCTGACCATAATAACGCGAACGTAAGTAGCGAGGCATACTGGAAGAACAGAGTGAATGCATTACTTCAGAGGCTTGACTAAGCAAGCCATTAGCCGTATAAACAAAACCAATACCTAATAAAGATTCAATCTCACGATTCTTATCATGATATTGTCGTGCTAAATCAAGGCTTTGTGTAGTATACTTCATAGCCGAATCTGCATCATACACGCGATATTCTTGATAAATAGCCTGATTAAGTTCATACTGTTTCTCAAATGCCTTAGATTGTCTTAGTGAATGCTTCAACGCCTCTATTCGCTCCTCTTTCTGCAAAATAAGTTTATCAGAATTATCTATCAGACTATCTAA
>ENA-ORRN01001739-ORRN01001739.1-human-gut-metagenome-genome-assembly--contig:-NODE-1739-length-14720-cov-3.869758_pt1 | contig 14720 bp, 19 predicted proteins | sample MGYA00242174_ERZ509132 | MGnify/ENA primary metagenome ERZ509132 (study PRJEB26280, sample SAMEA2338671) | human gut metagenome | biome: human gut; feature: human-associated habitat; material: faeces... | reverse complement strand
GGGGCTGAAAACACCGCCGGTGATCGAATCGGGCTGCGGAGGCTTCCGGCTGGAAGTGTCTGCGGACAAACGGGAGCAGGCGCGGCTGGACGGCATGTTTGAGACGGTTCGCGCAGGATACCGGCTGCTCTCAGCGCGGTATCCGGACTATGTGCGGGTTTTGGGTGAACGTGACCCTGAAAATAAGTTGGAAAGACCCGAGTGTCGCCCGCTTGAAGGGCAGAAGGAGGAACGGAATGGAGAAGTTTGATTGGCTGCAGGCGTTTGCAGCAGAGCAGCAGGAGCAGCCGGAACCGGGCGTATCGGCGGACGCCGCGCCGGAGGATGTGCAGGAGCGCGCAGAGGCGTTCCGGGCGCTCATCCAGGGACCGTACAAGAAGGACTATGACAGACAGGTGCAGACGATCGTGCGCGAGCGGCTGAAAAATTGCGCGAGAAGCGAGCAGGTGCTTAAATCGCTGAGCCCGGCGCTGCAGAAGACCTTCGGCGTGGACGCGGCGCAGCTTACGCCGGAGCAGGCGGAGCGGCTGGCTGCTTGCTCGCCGGAGGGCAGAGTTCCGGCAACGCCGGAGCAGCGCGAGGAAGCGATGCGGCAGGGGGATGAAGCGCTCCGCGAGCAGTTTGCGGCAGTGCGCGAGGCGTATCCTGGCGCGCAGCTGCATGAGGAACTGGAAAGTCCCATGTTCATGCGCCTGGTTATGCGCGGTGTGGATGCCAGAAGCGCCTACGAGTTGACACACTTGCAGGAACTTCGTGCAGGTGCGATGGCATACGGCGCAAGACGCGCACGCGAGGAATTGACGGCGGCCATGCAGGCGGGTTACCTCCGCCCGCGCGAGAGCGGCATGGCCCCGGCGGCTTTCGGCGCATTTGCCGAGAGTCCGGAGCATTGGTCCAGACAGACGAGAGAGGAACTGAAGGCGCGTGCCAGACGGGGCGAGACCGTCCGGCTCTAAGTAACCGCTGATAGCGCTTGCCGATTGCATCATCGGTTACATGAGGAAAGGAGAAGTTTTTATGAATCTGAAACAGGAACTGAATTTGCAGCTGTTTGCTGACGCGGGTACGCTGGTGAATGCCAGCGGCAATTATGTGAACGCGTATTCCGGCGAGACAAATGCCTTCCCGGAAGGAGGCGGCATGACGGCGTCCATGAAGACGTTTTACGACACGGAACTGCTGGAAAACGCACGGCCAGAACTCATTCATACGCAGTTTGCCCGCAAGCAGGCGCTGCCTGCCGGCCGCGGCAAGACCGTGGAATGGCGCAAGTGGAACACGCTTGAGGACGCGGGCGCGCTGACCGAGGGTGTGATCCCGACGGGTCAGAAGTTCGGCCAGAGCGCTGTGACGCAGGCGATCACCCAGTACGGCACCTATGTGTCCGTGTCCGATCAGCTGGAACTGCACGCCATTGACGATGTGATTTTGGGCGCGGCGGAGGAATTGGGCGCGTCTGCCGGTACGACGCAGGATAAGCTGGTGCGCAATGTCGCCGCAGCAGGCACGAACGTGCAGTACTGCGACAAGGTCGGCACGAACGGCGCGCATACCGCCGTAACCAGCCGCGCGGGGCTGGACACCACCGCAAAGCTGACGCCGGACGAGGTCAACAAGGCGGTGACGCTGCTGAAAAAACTCAAGGCCCCGAAAATTGACGGCAAGTACATTGCCATCATTCACCCGTCCGTTGCATACGATCTGCGTTCGTCCGAGGCGTGGATCGAGGCGCACAAGTACGCGGGTCTGACGGAACTGTTTACCGGTGAGATCGGCGAACTGCACGGCGTGCGCTTCATCGAGACGACCGAGGCCAAAATCTTCAACGGCGAGGGCTGCCCGGTCAAGACGGAGGCGGACGAATCCAAGGGTACGCCTGCGGTGTATTACAGCGTCTATGCAACGCTGTTTCTCGGCAAGGATGCCTACGGCATGATCGACCCCGAGGGCGGCAATCTGGAGATGATCATCAAGGACAAGGGGCAGGTCGGCGGACCGCTCAACCAGTTCTCGACGCTTGGCTATAAGTTCTCCAGTGCGGCGAAGATCCTGTATGAGGACCGTATGGTGCGCGTGGAAAGCTGCGGCGCGTATTCTGCCGAGGACGAAGCAAACTGAGGAAGCAAGATGGAGACCGGCGCAAGCCGGTCTCCGGAGAAGACAGGACAGGAAGGGAGAATTGTCATGGAAAACGCATTTGCAGGTATGAAGACCATCACACTGCCGCGCGCGGGCGGCACGGAGCAGCAGTCGGTGTTTGTCTGCGTCAACGGACGCACGTTTCAGGTGCCGCGCGGCAAGGCCGTCGAGGTACCGGAGCCGGTGTATGAGGTGCTGGAGAATGCCAGGCGGCAGCTGGAGGCGGCACGGAAGATCGAAGATGAACTGGCCGCAGGCTAAAGGCGGCAGGACGAAAGGAGGCGGGGCACATGACCATCCGCGAGGTGCTTGAGACGGTTGATCGGCTGAAACCCAATCAATATGGCAGCGCAGACAAGCTGCGCTGGTTGTCGGAACTGGACGGAGCGGTATACCGCGAGATCCTGACGCAGCATGAAATGGACGTCCCGGCGTTCGCGGGCTACACGCCGGAAGCGGATCTGGACGGAACGGTACTGCTGATCGCGTGGCCGTATGACGAAATTTACCGGTGGTATCTGGAGATGAAGATCGATGATGCCAACGGGGAGATGACGAAGTACAACAATTCCGCCGCCAAGTACAACATGTACTATCAGGCATACCAGAATGCATGCAACCGGGCGCATCTGCCGAAGAGCGAAGCGGCGTATTTCAGACTGTAGGGGGGATGCGGGGTGTTTTATCCGAAGCTGACGGAGCAGCGGCAGCAGACGCTGACCACCGAAGCGTTCCTCGGCTATGATCACAATCTGAAGCTTTCGGACGGGGAATTTTATGACATGGAGAATCTGACGTCGGACAGCTATCCGCTGCTTGCGCCGCGGGCGCGGCGGGGGACGGCGCAGGCGCTTTCCGGAGTGCAGGCAATCTGCGCGCGGGATGCGCTGTGCTGGGTGCAGAATCAGGTCTTGTACATCAATGGCGCTTCCATGGAGGCCTACATGCCGTCGGTGAACATCAAGGCGGGAGAAAAGCAGCTTGTTTCCATGGGCGCATATTTGTGCATCTTTCCGGACGGGATCTATTTCAATACCGAGAAGTATTCCGACAACGGCTATATGGGGCAGGAGAATGTGATCGACGCGGAGAGCGAGAACGTGGAAATCTCCCTTTGCCTTGCTGACGGGTCGGCACTGACGGTGAGTTATGCACAGGCCGCGCAGCCGGAGAGCCCGTCAAACGGACAGTACTGGCTGGACACATCCGGCAAACTCCACACACTTAAGCAGTGGGCGGAGGCGTCGGGGCAGTGGGTATCCGTGCCGACGGTATATCTGAAGCTGTCGGCAAACGGCATCGGCAGGGGATTCAAGCAGTATGACGGTATCCAGCTGTCGGGTCTTGCTGGAAACGAACAGATCGAGAAGCTGAACGGCAGTCAGATCCTTTACGCTGTGGACGAAAGTTATATCGTGATCGTGGGGCTTGTTGATGAGACGGCGAAGGTCACGAGCGGGACGGTGAAGACGGCCCGGCGCGTGCCGAGCATGGACTTCGTCACAGAATGCGGCAGCCGGCTCTGGGGCTGCAAGTACGGCGTGGCGGACGGCGAGACGGTGAATGAGATCTACTGCTGCAAGCTGGGCGATTTTAAAAACTGGGCGTGCTATCAGGGCGTGGCGACGGATTCGTGGCGGGCAAGCTGCGGTACGGACGGGAAATGGACGGGCGCGGCGACGCTGGCCGACAGTCCGGTGTTTTTTAAGGAGGACTGCTTCCACCGGGTGTATCCGTCGGCGACGGGGGCGCATCAGGTGGTCGTGCAGAAATGCGCGGGTGTGCAGAACGGGTCAAGCAAGAGCCTCGTTGTAGTGGACGACCGGCTGTATTACAAGTCGCGCATGGGCGTGTGCGTGTATGACGGAAGTCTGCCGCAGGAGATCGGAAGCTGCTTCGGCACGGGGCTTTACTACAACGCCGTCGCGGGCGGCGTGCGTGGGAAGTACTTCATCAGCATGGAGGATGAGGCACATCACTGGACATTGTTCGTCTACGACACGCGAAAGGGGCTGTGGCACAAGGAAGACAGCGCCCACGCGGAGGACTTCGCGCGGGTGGACGATGAACTTTATTTCCTCGAAAACGGAACGCTCAAAACCGTGTACGGCAGCGTCGGAACGCTGGAAGGAGCGGTCGAGTGGATGGCGGAGACGGGGATCATGACGTATGGGCTCGTCGGGAAAAAGTATGTCTCGCGCATCAATCTGCGGATGCAGCTGCTGAGGGGCTCCTCTGTGGATTTCTGGGTGCAGTATGATTCGGACGGCGTGTGGCGGCACTGCGGACATATCGAGGGCCGGGGGCTGCGTACCTTCCTGCTGCCGGTCCGGCCCGCAAGGTGTGACCATCTGAGATTCCGGCTGACGGGAAAGGGCGAGATGAAGCTGTTCAGCCTGGCGCGGGTGCTGGAAGGCGGAAGCGATGTATAACGCGTTCTGTAGGGGCCGATGCCCACATCGGCCCGGCAGAATGCACGTCCGAAACGAAAAACGCTGCGGCGAAATTGAAGGTTCCCAGTGGGCCGGTGTGGGCATCGGCCCCTACAACGTACGGAAGGAGGTGCAGAGGATATGGGAAGTTTAACGCTTGCATATCCGTCCATTGCGGGGAAGACGACGCAGGAGCAGCTGGAGAGCATGCGGCGGTATCTGTGTTCCGTGACAGAGCAGCTGAATCTGGCGGACTGGTCGGCGAAGGCAGCGCTGACGGAGATCGCACAGGTCATTGACGCGGACGGGCTTCCGGAGGAGGAAAAGAAGACCACGCTTTCCGGCTATGCGGCTTTAAAGTCCCTCATCATCAAGACGGCGGATTTCGCGGCGGCGAATTCGGAAACGTGGTCAGCAAAGCTGTCCGGCAGCTATGTGGCAATCTCGGATTTTGGAAAGTATCTTGAGAAGACGCAGCTGACGATCGAGGGAAACTCCGTCGGAATTAAACAGCTGTATGATTACACGGCAGGCGTGAACAATGCGTTTTCCGTGAATGCGCAGCAGTACATCAAGACGGGGCTGCTCTACTACAACGACGTGACGCCGGTGTATGGCGTGGGCGTGGGCAATATTGAAACGACCATGACGGACAGCGGCGGAAAGATTGTGGACCGAACGAAAAACGAACTGCTGACCGTGACGCCGAAACGCATTTCCTTCTGGCAGGAGGGGCTGGAGGTCGCGTACCTGTCGGGCAAGAAGCTGCATTTTCCGTCCGGAACGCTGGAGGCCTACAACGCGAAGCTGACCGGGACGATCACGGCGGCGGCAGGCTCGGCCTTTGGGCCGTGGACGATCTCGGACGGGAGCATCTACCGCGTGGAAAACGCGTTCGGCAGCAGCGCGGGTATGTATTTCGGGACGGGCGGCCTCTCCGTATCAGACCGGTTTCAGGTGGACGCGAACGGATATCTGACGTGCTCGGGCGCGAGTATCTCCGGCGCGATCAGAGCCACGAGCCTGAATGTGACGGGCGCAACCATCACGGGGCTTACAGTCGATGCGGCAAACGTCACTGGCAATTTGTCTGCTTCGCGTATCAACGGCGGCATTCTGGATTTCAACAACTTTTCGGTCAATCACCTGTCGGCAAACGACATTACAACGGGGCTTTTATCGGCGGACTATATCAAGCTGGGCGGCGATATGGCGGTATACGATGCGCTGAACAGCGGTACTGTCGGCGGATGGCTCGGCTATACGACGGGCACCTACGGCGGCGCGGGGATCCATATGCAGAGCGGACTCGGCGAGGTCGTGGCGACGACGAGCGGCGCAAAGCTTTGCTATGGTGGCAATACGCTGTCCGTCACGGAGGGCGGCGCGCAGACGAACTGCCGAACGGCGGTGGGCGGCGATCTGGTCGTAAGCGGCAGCGCGGCTCCGGCGTATGACGGCGCGGGATCACTCGGGTTTTCTGATTACCGGTGGTCGGTCGTGTATGCGCAGACGGGCACGATCACCACATCTGATCGGGAGAAGAAAACGGAAATTTCGTATGAGTTGGAACGCTATGATGCGCTGTTTGAGAAGCTGCGTCCGGCAAGCTACCGGCTGAAAAACGGTGCGTCCGGCAGGACGCACACAGGTCTTGTTGCGCAGGATGTGGAGCAGGCGCTCCGGGACAGCGGTCTGACGGGGCAGGACTTTGCGGCCTTTGTGAAAACGCCGCGAAAGGACGGCAGTGCAGATTACGGCCTGCGCTATGAGGAGTTGATCACCCTGTGCATCCGGCAGATCCAGAGGCTGCAGACAAGGGTGAGAAAATTGGAGGAAACGGCATGAGTAAGCTTTCAAATGCGATTGGCGCGCTGCGTGCTGGGCTTGTGGAGGCGGTCAACGCCTCCGGGCTTCCGCCGTGCGTCGTCGGGATGGTGCTCGATCAGGTGCGCACGCAGGTGCGGCTGCTCGAAGCGCAGGAGGACGCGGAAGCAGAGGAGAAAAAGGAGGAAGACAATGGCGCTTTACAGAGTGCAGGGTAACGGAAAGGCTCCGGTGGGCTTGCAGGTGGGCGACGAGGTTGTGACGGGCGGCGGTACATACCGCATTCTTGGCGTAAATGCCGACGGCAGCTACCGCAGTTCGCTCAGCAACAAGTATCAGACGATCTATAACTATCGCGGCAGCTACGGGACGCCTTCTGCCGGTCAGACAGACGCGGCGCAGGTCAGAACGCCCGGCTATACGCCGTCCGGTGCGGCAAGCGAGGCAAAGGCGGCGCTGGATCGGGTGCTGGCGGAAAAGCCCGGAAGCTATACGTCCCGGTGGGACAAGGAACTTGACACGCTTTATGACCAGATTGCGAACCGGAAGGCATTTTCCTACGATCTGGGTTCGGATCCGCTGTACCGGCAGTACCGTGAGCAATATCAGAGCGCGGGACGGCTGGCAATGGAGAACACAATGGGTGCGGCGGCAGCGCTCACGGGCGGCTATGGCTCAAGCTACAGCCAGCAGGCGGGGCAGCAGTCGTATAACGCGTATCTGCAGAAACTCAACGAGGTCGTGCCGGATCTCTATGCGCAGGCGCGCAGCCAGTATGACCGCGAGGGGGCGGCGCTTTCTGAGCGCTATGCGCTGATCAGCAGCCGCGAGAAGAGCGACTATGACCGCTATCGTGATCAGGTGACGGATTATTACGCTACGCTGTCCGACGCGCGCAGTGCGTACCAGAGCGAGGCGCAGCGCAGCGAAACTCTGGCGCTGCAGTACGCGAAGCTGGCGAACGACAATTACTGGAACGAGCTGAACTATCGCTCCGACCGGGAGGACGCGGCGAACGCGCAGTACTGGAAGCAGCTTGCCTATGCGGACAAGCAGGCTGCGGCGGCGGAAAAGGCGGCGCAGGCCCGGCAGAAGGCGGCGCAGACGGGCAAGACGAAGGACAAGCAGACAAAACGTTCATCCTCCCTTGCCAGAGGCAGAGGCGAAAAGCGCAGCAGAACAGCGCCCGGCACGGCGCGCCGCGACGAGATCAACTGAAAAAGCCAGGGGGAGGAGAGCAGATGACAAAGCTTCCGGGTGCAAAGCCAAGCCCACGCATTGCGGGCGGCGTGCTGCGCTGGTACGCGGGCGACACGTTTTCCGTGACGCTGGCGCTGGAACTGCGCGATCAGGACGGCGAGACGGTTTCTGTCGGCGCGTCCGACAGTCTCACGGTCAGCTTCTTTGATGCGTCGCACACGCCGGTGCATACGTTTCAGTTTGACCGCGTGACGGGAGGGCAGGCAACGCTGACGTTCGACGATACGGTCAGTGCAAAATTTCCAAGGGGTGCGTATTTTTATGACATTTTATATACGCACGGCGACAAAACAACGCTTGCGCGGGACAACCGCGCGGCGGCAGAGTGAGGTGCGGATATGCGGGTAGAGATTCCGAATGCGATCACAGTGACCATTGGCGGCCTGATCTCCAGAGGCGTGAGAGCGGTTGCAGTCACGGAAGGGGGGAGGCTCGTCTTCACGCTGACGGATGGCAGCACTGTTGACCTTGGCAGCGTCGTGGGGCCGCAGGGTCCGAGAGGCGAGACAGGCGCAGAGGGGCCGAAGGGCGAGACAGGTGCACAGGGCCCAAAGGGTGATACCGGTGCGCAGGGCCCGAAGGGCGAAGCCGGCGAACGCGGCCCGAAGGGCGAAACTGGTGCACAGGGACCCAAAGGCGATACGGGTGAGCAGGGGCCAAAGGGCGAGACAGGTGCACAGGGCCCGAAGGGCGAAACCGGCGAACGCGGCCCGAAAGGTGAGACGGGCGCACAAGGCCCAAAGGGCGATACGGGCGCGGGCTTTCTGGTGAAGGGATATTACGCGACGGCCTCCGTGCTGGAGGCGTCCGTGCAGAATCCAATGGCAGGCGATGCCTACGGCGTCGGGGCATCGGAGCCGTATGACATTTATATTTTTGACGGCGCAACAGAAAGCTGGATCAACAACGGGCCGCTTCAGGGCGCGCGAGGTGAAAAAGGCGACAAGGGAGAGCCCGGCGAGGCCGGGACTCCGGGACGGGACGGTGCGGATGGTACAGACGGTCAGAATGGCGAACCGGGGCAGAACGGCGCGACCTTTACGCCCTCCGTATCCACAGACGGCGTTCTCAGCTGGACGAACGACGGCGGAAAGGAAAATCCGGCAAGCGTGAATGTCAAAGGCCCGGCAGGAGCACCTGGGAAAGACGGCTCCGCCGGTGCGCCCGGCGCAGACGGCGAACCGGGGCAGGACGGCACGACCTTTACACCATCTGTATCCGCAGACGGCATTCTCAGCTGGACGAATGACGGCGGGAAGGAAAATCCGGCCAGTGTGAATATCAAGGGGCCTGCAGGGGAAGCGGGACCAGGTTCGGAGTTGTTCTATGTCGGCTGCGGTATTCATGCCGAGGATACTTATGATCAAAGTGTCACGCACACCAAGACATATGACGAAATCCTTGCAGCTTATAAGGCTGGGAAAGCGTGTTATGCAAGAGTGAAACTCTTTGGGGAATACAATACGAACCTCCTGCTTCTTCCGCTTGCGGAAGTGGATGAAGCGTTTGGGTATGTCAATTTTGCATTGACAAAGATGACGCAGGGCGATACGTCGGAAGAACTGATGATTTATTACGTCCATATTGACTCGGATGGCAATGCAGAAGGCTACTGGGGTACACGGTATACGCTATCCGGCAGCGAGAAATTCCTGCCGAGCGTCACAGCGGCCGATAATGGGAAGTTTATGTGCGTTGCGAACGGGGCGTGGAGCGCCGTCACGGTGCCGGATGCGGAAGGAGGGTCTTACTGATGTCACGATGTATGACGGACACGGATAATCTGACTGCAGTTGCCGACGCGATCCGCACCAAGGGCGGCACGTCCGCGCAGCTGGTCTATCCGGCAGGGTTCGTTTCCGCGATTCAGGCAATTCAGACCGGCGTCACGCCGAAGTTGGTCGTGACCACCTCTGCGGGGGCGGCTGTCACAGCGATAAAAGGCTCAAAAACAGTCAGCGGAACTGCCGGAACAGACGGAACATGCACGCTGGAAATCCCGGAGGCGGGAGAATGGAGCGTAACGTCAACAGCAAACGGGCTGAGCGACACGCAGAGCATCGTGATCGGAACGCAGAGCATGTCGCTGTTTTCGGTCGATCCGGTTTTTGCAAACAACTCCTGGGCGGGCGTTGTAACGGCCTGCCGCAGAGGAACCGTGCCCTCCACATGGGTCGTAGGCGACAGCATGCCCATGACGATCGGTGGTACAGACTATCAAGTTGATATCATCGGAAAGAGTCATGACGACTATTACGACGGCTCAGGCAAGGCTCCGCTGACGTTCCAGTTACATGACTGCTACGGTACGGGGTACGGCATGAATGACACAGAAACGGTCGTAGGTGGCTGGAAGAGCAGTAAAATGCGGACAGCGTATCTGCCGTCCATTCTGGCGCTTATGCCGGAAAGCGTTAAAAACGGCATCCGGGAGGTCAGCAAGAAGAACGCAGCAACAGCATCTTCTATTGTAACCTCGGCGGACAAACTGTTTCTGCTCTCGGAAATTGAGATTTTCGGCAGCCGGGTCGTATCCGCTGCAGGCGAGGGAACGCAGTACAGCTATTATGCGAATGGTAATATGTCTGGCGGAGAAAAGGTGAAGACGATGAACGGCGCTGCCGCGACGTGGTGGCAGCGGTCACAGAACTTTGCAGGCGCAGGCGGCTTCGGCTTTGTCGGACAGCAGGGCGGCACAAACGGCGGCGATATTACAAATCTGTACGGCGTGAGTTTCGCATTCTGCTTTTAAGGAGGAGACGCATGGAATATCTGAAAGCAAACGGAACAGAGATTCCCGCACAGGTCTGCGGAAAGCAGATCGACCGCGACTGGGACGGCCGCGCGTCCAGAACGGTGACGCTCACCATGGCGTATGCGCAGGCTGCGCAGCTGTTTGTGGACGGACTGAACTGGGCCATTGTGCGGCGCGGGGATGACGCGGATGGAACAGCACAGGAGCAGGACTGCTCCGACTACTGTGTTGCAGGGCCGATTACAGACAACCGGGATGGGACGCTCACGGTTAAAATGGGCCAATATACACAGCTGGAGAAAGCGCTGCAGGAACTGGAGGAAGCACTGACATGACGAGACTGGAGCGGGAAATGCTCGCGCGGATCAAAGAGCGGCTGGCTGGGCTGGATCCCGCTGCGGCTGAAAAACTCGCGGCGCTTATGCCGGTGCTTGCGCGCTTCGCGCAAAGTTATGAAGCGCTCGGTGCGGCGGCAAAAAGAACCATCGGGACGCTTCTGCCGGAGTTAGCTGCGCTGCTTGCGGCAGCGGAAGGAGCGATGCGATGAATGCAGAGCAGGCAGGTGCGTTTTTCGTGCTTGTGAGTGTGTGCAGCGGACTCGGCTCCATTTTGAGTCTGTTGCTGCTTCTGGCAAAGCCGATGCGGGAACGGCTGTTTGGCCTCAGCGCAATCCGCGATGGACAGAAATGTATGCTGCGCGCGGACATGCTGGCGGCATATTATAAACACAGAGAAGAAAAAACCATCCGGCAGTATGAATATGAGAATTTCCTCTATGAATATAAGGCTTACAAGGCGCTGCGCGGCAATTCGTTCATCGAGCGCATTGCCCGTGAGGTCGCCGAATGGGAGATCGTGACATGAGTAACCGCAGGCAATTTGATCATCGGTTGCATGAAAGGAGTATTTGAAGATATGGAACAGTTTTTGAAGCGCATTGAAAACCTGCTGACGGTCAAGTCGATCGTGACGCTGGCGCTGACGGCAGTTTTCGCCTGTCAGGCAATCAAGGGTGAGGTCAGCCAGGACTTTATGATGATCTATACGACGGTCATCGCGTTTTACTTTGGAACGCAGGCGCAAAAGCTGCAGAGCGGCGCGGATGTACGGCATGACGACGGCGCATCCGAGTAATTACACGAAGGGCCGCAGCGCGCGCATTGAGTTCCTTGTGCTGCACTACACGGCCGGGCACAACGACTCCGCCGCGGGGAATCTCCGATATTTTGCGTCCCCGCGCGGGGCCTCGGCCCACTATTTTGTTGACCGGGACGGCTGGCGGCAGTCGGTCAGCGACGAGGACACGGCGTGGTCTGTCGGCACGGCAGGTATCTATACGCAGAAGCACCCGCGCTGCCATAACGGCAACTCGATCTCCATCGAGATGTGCTGCCGGTATGACGCGGGGCGGTACTGGCTGGAGGATGTGGTCGTGGCGAACGCGGCGCTGCTGACAAGAAAGCTGATGCGCAAATACGGCATTCCGATCGAAAACGTGCTGCGGCATTATGACGTGGTCAGCAAGCGGTGCCCCGCGATGTGGGTGGACGATGAGAACGCGTGGTTCGCGTTCAAACGGCAGGTCATGGAGGTGATGGAGATGACGAAGGAGGAGTTGCTTTCTCTGAAGGACACGGGCGACTATCCGTCCGACTGGGCGCGGGAAGCGACACAGTGGGCCAAGCAGACCGGTGTTTTTACCGGCGACAGCGCGGGCAACTTTGGCTGGCAGCAGCCGGTCACGCGCGAAGCCGTGGCAAAGCTGCTGTACGAATATGATCAGATGCGCAGCGTTGACAGCGGTGCGGCGGACATGGTAAAATAAGCGAGAAGAAAGAAAACGCGGAAGGGGGGAGAGGCGGATGCTGGAAATCCTGCTCATCAGTGCGGGCGCGGTATTGGAGACGCTGTTCATCATGCGCTCTTATAAGCGGCGCGATGTTTCGTCGGTGGTGCTCAAGACGGCGGCTTCGGTGGTGTTCGTGCTGCTGGGGCTGCTGGAACTGCGGAGGATGGGGCCGAGCGTGTACGAGTGGTATGTCGTGGCGGGACTGACGCTCGGAATGCTGGGCGATCTGCTGCTGGCGCTGCGATTCTTGTCGGAAAAGCTGCATCGGCTGTTCTTTGCGGCTGGCTCTATGTCGTTTTTTCTGGGGCATATTGTCTACATTCTTGCAATTCTGACGCTCTGCCCGGCGGCGTGGCTGTATGCAATCCCCATCGCGGTGGTGGCGCTGGGCGCGGCCTGTTTTTACGCGTATGCCAAGGAGGTGCGCGCGGGCAGAATTACGCCGCTCGGCGTGGTCTATATCGGCAGCGTTCTGTTTATGACAGCCTGCGCGGCGACAGGCGCATTCATCGAGTCCAGCCGGGCGCTGTTCCTGTTTTTTGTCGGCGGTATCTGCTTTTCTGCGAGCGATAATATGCTGGTTGTGCTCTCCTTCGGGAAGAATGACAGTCCCTACCGCAATGCGGTTTTGCATGTGCTGTACTACATGGCGCAGATCTTTATCGCATTGACGATTCAGTTCGCATAAGCTGCCCGGCAAGGCGGCACAGCGGGCCTCAACAAAAAATCGGGCGCAGCCGGAATGCGGCTGCGCCCTGTTTTTATGCGTCCAGTGCGGACATCACATTGTCCCAGACACCCGGGAAGGTGCAGTACTCGATCAGGGTCAGTGCGCTGGTGGGATCTTCGCCGGACGACAGCGCAGTCTCAAATGCGGTTTGGTTCTCCAGAAGGTAGATCGCGCCTGCGCCGCTTTCATCGTACAGCGCCGCGACGCCGCCGGATTCAAATTCCAGCCAGATTACAGGCTCGCCCTGCACATCGCCCGGCTCCGGATCCATGATGTTGAACGCGGTCACGAGCCGTTTCGCCTGTTTTTCCGTCAGGACTTGTATTTCCCAGCCGCTTTCCGTGCGCGTATAGGCCGTGACTGTCCCGCCGGAGAGGGTGTCGTAGGGGGTGAAGGTGTACGGGTCGGTGGGAGCGGGTTCGTCCTCATCCAAGAAGTGCTCGGCGTTCAGACCGCCGAAGCTGATGTGTGAGACTTCACCCGCTTCGACGCGGATCAGCATGAACAGGTCGCCGGACGTGAGCTCGTACAAGTCATACGGAATCTCCTGATCGTTCTCGATCATTGTTTCATGCGTCCACACGGCGTCCGGGTATGCAGCCTCGACGGCCTCCTGTGGGCTTCCAATGTCGATGCCGGTATCCAGCGTCCAATCGCAGGGGCTTTGCGTCCAGACCTCGCTCAGCACCGAGCCGCTGCCGTCGCGCATGCCGGTGTTCGTGAATCGCAGACGCAGATCATACTGCACATCCGCGCTGCCGGAGGTATTATAGAACCAGCAGACTTCCCACACGCCGTCCTCACGCTGGATCTCTCCCGTGTTGCTGACGCTGTCCGGCTCGCCGAGCATGGCCTGCACGTCCTCACGCTTCATCCCCAGCCGCAGCCCACCGAGCTCCGTCGTCAGAATGCGTGCGGCCACGGAATCGCTGTCCTCCCAGCCGCCGTCCGCTTCGGGGCTTCCGTCGCGCGACGGGTCGGGTGAACCGGAAATGCCGTTCTCCGCAGGCTTTTCATCGCTCGCCGGGGATTCCGTGGTGGGCGTTTCGGCATCGGCGGCACTCTTGTAGCCAAGGTTCCGCACGGCCAGCGGGATGGAGATGGCCAGCACCGCGCAGGCGGCCAGCGCCGCGATGGGCAGCCAGCACTTTTTCCGCCGGATATCGGCAGCTTCCTCGATCATGGTGTCGCTCAAATCCCCGATGCAGCGGAACAGATCCTGTGTCGTCATACCGCGATCCCCTCCTTCAAAAGCGCGTCCCGCAATCCCGCGCGCAGGCGGAACAGCCGGGACTTGACCGTGTTTTCCGTCAGGCCGAACAGGCCAGACAGGAGTTGGACAAGGCTAAGGAATCGCGCGAACAGCAGAAGTTCGACGAGGCGCAGAAACACCTTGAAGAGGCGATGAAAGCGCTCGGCGGTTCTCAAGGTCAGGACCAAAAGGATCAGCAAAGCAAAGATCAAAAGGATCAGCAGGGCAAGGATCAAAAAGATCAGCAGCAGCAAGGCAAGGAAGGCCGACAGGATCAGAAAGAACAACAGGGCGAGGAAGCCAAACCGGAAGACGGCAAGATGGATGAGAAAACCGCCGAACAGCTGCTTCAGATGATGGCGGATGAAGAAAAAGGTCTGCGCGACGCGATCAAACAGCATCAGCGCAGCCGTCAACCCCGCGTGGAGAAGGACTGGTAATCATGAATCGGTTCAAACTGTTTTTGATATCGGTGG
>ENA-ORRN01001737-ORRN01001737.1-human-gut-metagenome-genome-assembly--contig:-NODE-1737-length-14724-cov-6.237030_pt1 | contig 14724 bp, 24 predicted proteins | sample MGYA00242174_ERZ509132 | MGnify/ENA primary metagenome ERZ509132 (study PRJEB26280, sample SAMEA2338671) | human gut metagenome | biome: human gut; feature: human-associated habitat; material: faeces... | reverse complement strand
CCCCTGCCATAAATAGATATACTGGCTGTCAGCGCAACAGGAGGGCCAATACATAAGGCGCGACACCTCAAAGGTGGTAGGGTCACAAAGTTCCAAGCCTATGTACTCGGCCATTTTGCGTGCCAGCGGCTCATATTCATCCGCAGACACCGTGCGGTCAAGTGGGATGAGAACACGCAGGCGTGGTGCCGCAGGGCTGTGTTTACGGGTACTGTAGATGCAATAGCCGCATCCCAAAGCCTCCACGCGCCGCAGCACATCATCGGTGCCCCCAGAGGGGATATTGTCAAGGTCCAGAGTTATGACATCACGCCCGGTCACATTGCCTGCCTTGCGGCGCGGGCCGGACAGCGTGCCTGCCATAAAGCCGCCCACATCCTTGAGGTCATCCTGCTGGGCCTTTTTCATGTTCAAGTATTCTGCCAACGGCTCTGTGCCCCTGGCAGGTGTCTGGAGCCTTGCCCACAACTCTGATATGAGCATAGTCTGAGGCAGCCAGGACATTGCACGCCGGTTGCTACCGGCTGATATTGTTATTTTGCGGTCATATTGCATCTTGGCTCACCTCTCTATCTACATAAAACCTCCAACCGTTCCGATAGGCGGAGGAGTTTTTCAGCTTTTATGGTATCAACTTCTGAACGGTTGCCGTAAATGATACGGAGCTGCTCAAGCATGATTTCCACATCAGCCATTTCCTCTGAAATATTGGTTGTGTTCTTAAAGCCTCTCATGTTCTTGGAGAGCTCTTTTGTAAGTTCAGCCATTTCCTCCATGCAGAGGACAAGCTGGTGCTCCTTGCCACATTTCTTGACGGCGGCGGTATAGATGTCACGGGTTTTCATAGCTGCACCTCACCGTCACGGACAACCACGGCACGGTCATCCCAATACTCGGATGCTCCAACCTTTCTGGGGCGGGTGCCAAAGGCAGCAATCCAGGAGGGGAGGCTTTCATTGACCGCATCAAAGTGTAGTCCCCATTGGGCACAGGCATCCAACGCCTGTTGGAGCAGTTCACCCTCCCGGCAGGTCCATAAAATCAGACCGGCGCCGGCGGCTTGCTCCGCAATGGCTTTGTCGATAACGCTCCGGTTGGGTGCTCCGATGTTCGGAAAAGCATTTGTGCAAATGCACCCGTCAAAATCAATGGCTATGGCTTTCATCTAAAGCACCTCCCTGTCTTTTTGTCTTTGAGCTCAATGCGTGCAAGCAGTTCAAAACCGCTTTCAGCAATGATAAATTTAAGCACTTTTATGAGAAAATTGACCTTGCCCTCCAGCGCGGCATCCTCCTGCATAATGGGTTTCAAAGCGTGGTATGCGGTAGGGTCGGGGCATCCGCTTTGATTGAGAAACGGGTTTCTGTTTTCAGCCATCACGGGGTCTCCTTTCCTACAATTTCGCCTGCACAGGCGGCGTAGCCTGCAAGGTCAATAAAGCTGTCCATTTTGTCACCATTGTGGATGCGTGCCACTTTCAGCAATGCCAGCATCATGGCAACATCTTTGGCGGTGAACAGGGTGCCCATGTAGACCGTCCAAAGCTGCCCAATGAGGCCAAAGCTGTCCTCCGGCGTTCCATAGTCCTGCTCACGCTCACCGCAGACACAAGCCTTTGCAGCATCCAATATCTCTGCTCTTTTCATATGACACCTCCAAAATCAGATGCGGCAGACGGGTGCTGACAAGCGGGGCAAAGGTCAATCCATTCCCCATGCGCGTCTTTGCGTGAACGCCAACCAGCGGCTTTTTTGGCATCCACCGCATCATAGAAGTCCTCAAACGGTCCGATGTCATCACCGCAGATGTCACACACGGCAATGTAGATGTCATAGTCCTTTTCAATGCTCATTGTTTTCTCCCTCCTCCGGAAAATGGTATTTTGTCACGGCAATGGGAAAGTCCTCAATTTCGCTTGCCCAGAGGCAAGAGCCTTTTCCGTTGAGCCACTCCCATATCAGCGGAAAGCCTCCAATGCCGTCAAAGAGGCTTGCCATTGTGGGATGTCCGCAGCCTACACAAAGGCTCAGACGGGTCAAGACATACGCCCAGGGTGGGAGGGCAATGCTATTGCCAAGCGCCTTGTAGCGCGCGGTGTCTGCACTCTCAGCGTGGCTCTTGCCGTTTTCTCCTACCCATGCGCCTATATCTGTCCAACCGTCCGGAAATCCTTGCAGGCGTTCACATTCCAAAGGGGTAAGACGGCGGACGGTCAGCCGTTCGGTGTCAATCACGCTGTTAAAGTTCTGCTTATCCGGCATCCGTTGTCCCCCCCGCATTTCGTGCGGTGAGAGTGTCGATGACCTGCCCACCGTTCCAGTATTGGTACATATCAAGTTTTCACTCCCTCCGCCATAATCACCGCCGGAGGCTTTCAGAGTTCCGCAGCCTCGGCGGTAGTTTCCATATTGATAGTTTTCATACATAATCATTCTCTGTGCCTCCATCCTTGTAGCACACTATGTGTGACTGCTTATAGTCCCTTGCCATAAGAGTAGGGCATACATCGCAGCCGATTGACATAAAAGAGCCGCAAGTGGCGGCGTAAACATCAGCTACTTGTTTTCTAATATCAGAGGAACATTCCCCCCCCGGTGCCCATTTGACCGCTTAGGGTCTGCACAACGCCGTCCTCATTGATTTTCACACGGCTGTCCTGCGGGTGGTTTTCAACAGCAAGCTGCACAATGGCAATCCCACCTTGATTTTTTGCGGGGTCGGGGCGGGTGGCATCTAATGTTTTAGAAACGCCAACCTCACGGCATCCGCTGTGCGGATTTGTGCTTTTCATGCTGTTTGAGGCAAGGCTGTCAAAGCTAAAAGCCTTGGCGTGGTTTTCAATGACCACCGCACGCCCTGCACCTGTTGCACCAAGCGTGTGGCACGGGCCACCAACCTGTGGATTGCTTGCGTTGGTCTTACTGGTGACGGTTTCACCGTTGTAGACGATTGCAAGCCGTCCTCTAATATCTGCATCATGCTTCGGCATACCGGCTCCGGCACGCAAGGTGCTTGCCACATCGTCCAACGGCTCACTGTATACGGCGGGGCGGTCAATAGTGTTGAGGGTGTAGCTTACTCCCTCTGTCCATCCTTTGCCGTTGCATCCTGCGGTGTCGGCTCTGTCGATGCAGTTTCCTTGGATGCAGAATGTAGACCCGCCTGGTTGAGCAATGCCGCCTTGAGCAGCGGCGGCAGCTCTTTGCCACGGTGCTCCGCTCTGCGGACAATACCCAGGCACGCCTTGGCGCTCAAAGAGTATTTCGGGTGCGGTGAGGCCTCCAAAATCTGCGACAAGTGCGATGCGTTTTCTGCGCTGGGGCACTCCCCAAAACTGAGCATCGAAAACGCGCCAAGCAACGCTCCATTTTCCTCCCACATCGGTGAGGCATCCGGCTGTTGGCCATCCGTTCTTAGGGACAGAAACAGCGGGGACTTGCGGCTCTGCGATTTTGATTGTTTCCTGGAGGACTGCCCCAAAGTCCTCTCCTTTGTTGGAGCTGAAAGCTCCGGGGACATTTTCCCAGACCATCCAACGGGGGCGGATGTCTGTACCTGTTCTACCTCTTGCGGCATCTGCACACCTCATTTCTTTTATAATTCTGATTTGCTCCATAAAGAGCCCGGACCGTTCACCGGCAAGACCGGCACGCCTGCCGGCCACAGATAAGTCCTAGCAAGGACTGCCGCCGATGATGACATTGACGGGCTCCACCATAGAGCCGTTGATTTGCGTTATATCTCCCAAGTGTTTCAATGGTGAGCCTCCTATCTTTTCTCAATTTCCTCAAACACCATCTTTTCCGGCAGCATTTTGTGGCACACATACACGCTGCTAAAGGGCGGATTGAGTGATGGTTTGGGGTCTTGGTAGCTTTGGAAATACGCCACTCGTCTGTTGAAATACATGATTTCAAACTCGTTTTCTCTGAACATTTCAAAACGCTCTTGGCTCTCAAACAGTCCTACAACGCCAACCAGCATTGCAAAGGGTTTTCCTATGTCAAAGAGCCGTTGCAGCACTTGCCCCTTTACGGAGTACGGAGGGTTGCTTATGATATAGTCACAAGCAGGCGGGACACATTGGAAAAAGTCCCCCCCCCGTGGCTATGTGAGAGTGAATGACTGACACGCCGCAGGCGGCATATTGGGAGAGCAGTTTGACAAAGTTGCTTTCCTCTGTGTCAAAGGGGCACCAGATGGTGCAGGGCATTTTGATGTACTTGAGTATTGGCTTTATTGCATATTCCGGTGTGTAAAACTCATCATTTTGGGAGGATGCCACTTTGTCCATTTTCATGTTGCGTGTACCTCCTCGGTGGTAAGTAAAATAATTTTTCAGTAACGGTAAATTGGTTGCCCTTGTTCCGGTCTAAAGTTCGGGTAAAGGGTTTTTCCCATATACATTGGATGTCCGGCGGTGCCTCTTGTTCACTGACAAAAACCGTGTGCCCTAAATCGGCAAGTAGCCGCATTGCTATCCAAAACTCTGTGGTGTCAAACTTGTCCCCGGTGTAGCCCGTGGTGTTGTTGTAGGGCGGGTCAGCGTATATCACAGAATTGGGTGGGATGCACAAGCGGCGGTAATCACCACGCACAAATTGGGCATCTTGCAGCGTTGCCATATCTTTCAGTAGGGAGCGCTTGCTCTGTTCGGCGTAATTGGTGCCGGTTTTATTCCTTGCGTATCCGCCAAACCATTTGCCTCCAAAGCTGCACCCAAAGCCTACAAAACCGGCAAGAACGGGGTCTGCATCCTTGTTTTCCCGTATGTATCGGTACTGCTCCAGAGTGATGTGCTCTGGCAGGTTATAGCCTTGTTGAACGCCTTGGAGCATTGCAATGAGGTATTCGTGCCGGTCATTGAGGAGTTTGCGGGAAAAACCTTGCACCTTGCTTTCCACGGCACAACTGCCGCAAAATAAGCTGACAAAGCAATCCCCCCCCCCGCAACCTGCATGATTATCTGAGCAATGGGTTTGGCAATTCTTGATTTTCCGCCTTGGTATCTCATTGATAATCTCTGCGATTGACCGGGCAATCCGGCTTTTGCCGCCCATGTATTGCAAGGTCAATCAGTCCTTTCTAAAGAATTGCCCCACCCAACCGTCTGCGTTTAGCGGCAGTCCGGGAGCCCAAGGGATAGGCTGGCGCATAATGGAGCACACATACTCAAGCATGGTGTCCTCATCCGCCCACGGGGTCACATCAATAATGACCTCATCGTGCACATGGAACACAACGGGCAGGTGCGCCGCCTCAAGCCGTTCTATAGTGTCGGCAAGGCAGTCACGGGCGATGGCCTGCACGCAGTTCTCCACCAGCTTGCCGCCGTAGGTTTCAATGCGTTTCCACCGTTTGGTTTTCTGGTCCATGCCCATGTAGGAGATGGACGGGTTGCCCCATTGGTTTTCACCAATGCCGGGGCTTACATAGTAGAGTTTGCGCCCGGACGGCAGCGTGATGGTCATGCAGTCGGTGCCCTGGTTATAATCAAATTCACGGGTGATAATTAAGCCGTTGATGCCTATGGAGCCGCCCTGTGTGATAACCTGGACGGCGGCGTTGTCCATTGCATACCAGAGGTCACGGATGCGCTTGTTTGCCTCACGCCAGCGGCTCACGATGTCGGGCAAGTCCTCCTCCGGGATGCCCATATCCAAAGCACCCATATTGATGAGCGCCCCTGTGCTGCCCTGGTAGCCAAGCGCCAACTCTGCAACCTTGCCTTTCTGCCGGAGAGCATACTCCGGGTTGCCTTTCTTGATGAGGTCAATGGGCACGCCAAACATCTGGGATGCGGATGCCTCATAGATTTTGCCGTGGGTGCGGAACACCTCAAGCCGCCATTGTTCGCCCGCAAGCCAGGAGATGACACGGGCCTCAATAGCGGAAAAGTCCGCATCAATCAGCACATGCCCCTCCGGTGCAACAAAAGCGGTGCGGATGAGCTGGCTGAGGCTGTCCGGCACGGAGCCGTAGATAAGCCGCAAGCCGTCAAGGTTACGCTTTCGCACAAGGTCACGGGCAAGGGGCAGCGGCTCTAAATAAGTGCGGGGCAGGTTTTGCACCTGCACCAGTCTGCCTGCCCATCTACCGGTGCGGTTGGCTCCGTAAAATTGGAGCAGTCCACGGACACGGCCATCCGGGCAGACAGCAGCCTCAATGGCATCATATTTTTTGGTGCTGGTCTTGCCTAATTCCTGGCGTATCTCCAGCATCCTTTGCACCTGCGGGCTGTTGCCGTCTTTGTTCAAGAGGCGTGAAACGGTATCTTTGCGGAGGTCAGTGAGTTCCTCGCCCATTTCCTCCTGCAACCACTGTGTAAGCTGTCCAACGCTGTTGGGGTTGTCCAATTTGGAGAGGTCGGTTGCCTCCTGCATCAAGTTCTTGCGGACGGTGCTGCCAAGATAAAGAGCGCCGCTGACAAAATCCATATCCACCGCAACGCCACGGGCGTTGATGATGAGGTCGGTTTCCCACTGTTTCTGCACAAAGTCCGGCACGGGAAAAGCGGAAAGCCTCCGCTCAATTTCCATTTCCGTCACAACATCTTGGCGGCAGTATTCTTTGAACAACTGCCACTTTGCCGGGTCATGCTGTGGATAGTTGCGGGTACGCCCACCGTTGGCTTTAGTAGGGGCGCATGGTACGCAGAAATAGCGGATGAGTGCCTTGCCGGTATTCAGCTTGCGCTTATCCTCCTCAAGTCCTAACGCCCGTCCCGTGGCATCCAAGCCCGCCGTATAGCCGCAGTAGAGGCCGTGGAACATGGTGCAGCGCCACTGCTCCGGCGGCAGATAACCAACAAACTTTGAGAGGCACCCCCATTCAAAGGGGGCGTTGTATGCGTGCTTGATGTACTCCGGGCTGGTGAGAGAATTGACAAGCCACGGGGGGTAGTTGTTCCCCCGTGGCCAAGTCAACGATTTCGACAGGGGCACCATCCAGGCTATAAGCAAACAGCAGGATTTCAAAGTCGGGACTGGAGATATACTTTTGAGCACCGGCTTTGGCAATCGGTACGCTGGAATAAGTTTCAAGGTCTATACTGAGATGGTGCATGATGTCCTCCTTTCTTAGTTGCGGAAAGCCTCATCCTTGGTGTAGAGCTGCATGATGTTCTCCGTGTTCACGCCACGGGCATCCAGCTCCGCCAGCATGGTGTTAAAAAGCGTGGTGCCCTTGACATACTCCACCAGTTCCTCAGCGGAGAGACTGGTGATGTTGTGGACGGACACCTTGCGGATGTCCTCACGGCGGTTGGAGGTCCAAGCTTGGGGCTCCGCAAAAGTGGCACTTTCAATGTCGGCCACAAGCATGGTCTGCACACGGGCAGGTTTTTGCAAAAGCATCTTGACCGTATTGAGCAGGTGTCTGGTTTCCATTTCTTTGACTTTGAAAGTCACGCCAAGGGCTCCAATCCAAAGCCGGCCATCAAATCTGGTGTTCATCGGTTACTCCTCCTTTTACATGGGCTGTCCTGTGATGGGGTTGATACCGTTTCCGTTGTTCCAAGGTGCGGTGTTCATAGGCGGCTGAGGAGCAGCCGCAGGCGCAACACCGTAGGCAACGGGCGTGGGCACTCCATAAGCGGGAGCAGCCGCAGGGGATGCGCCGATGCCTGCAAAGTCGGATGCGGCGGAGGACTGCCCACTCAGCGGCTCACCGTCACGGGTCTTGAGAACATTGCCAAGACCGCAGCCAACGCCCTTGTTGCCGCTGTTGGAGTAACCAAAGAAACGGACTGTGACACGGGCATACATGCCGCTGTAAATGTCAGCGGGGGAAAGCTCACAGTTGATGTTGTCGATGCCAACAACCTGCGGCTTGTTCTTGGTGGAGGCGGTAATCACCCAATGCCCCTTGCACTCATCGCCAAAGGGCACGCCGGACTTTCTCACGCCGTCACCGTCCCACACGGGGGTAGCAAGCTGAGGAGGGCGTGCGCCGTTCCACACCTTGGTCAATGCCTCGTTTGCGGCGGCGTTGATGGCGGCATCAATGTCCGCTTTGGTTGCCACATCGGTCTTGGGGATGAGCAGGGTCACGGAGTATTTTGGCTCACCGCCCTGCTGGGCGGCTCTGGGGGTGGTCAAGTTGGCATAGGAGAGGCGTACCTCACCGGTTAAAACTTTCATAGGGTCATTCTGATACATAGTCACTAATCTCCTTTTCACTTAAAATTCATTTTTTGTTTTGTATCATTCCAATAGCCGTAAATCCGCACCCAATGTTGGTGGATGCCTTTGGCGCTCTTTACGGCTTTATGGAGCCTGTTGTTTTGGGCCATGATGGCACAGCCCTTTTTGCTCTGCTTGTTCGGCACAAGCCGCCAACCGTTTTGAAAATCAACGGATGTCTGCCTCCACGCCTCTTTGCTTTCCTCAACGATGTGTGGGAGAAAAGCCTCCACAGCATCAATGGCTGTCTGGTTGTTCCACGGTTCTGAAAGCATCAGCTTGAACAGCTTGCGGATATTCGGAGCAGGTAGCCCCGTGAGCTTGTCCAGATAAAGCTCAAAACGGGCGGTGTCATACTGAAAGCGGATGGTTGCGTGGGTCATCGCTTGCCTCCCATCTTTCTATCCAAGTGGAAAAGTTCTTTTGTCATATAGTAGGAAAGCAAGCAGGCAATCCAACCGTCAACTTTGCTGCTGTGGACGGCGCCCTCAAACACATACTCAGCGCCTACCCAACAAAGGGTGAGAATGGTGAGTATAAAAGCATACATAAGGGCAAAAAGAGCAAGTTTCGGTAGTAGAGGTTTCATTGTTCGCTCACCACCCCGGCAAAGTCGGAGGCGGCAGGTGAGTAGGTTTCCCTCTTGTCTGTCGCAAGCGCAAGGGTAGGTTTGCCCAAAGGTTTGACCACAAAGCTGCCGATTTTCTCAGCAAATTCAGCCTTGCCCATCAGTTTCTCCAGTTCGGAGAGGGTTTTAGGTTTGCGGTCATAGACAAGTGCCTCATCATATCCGGCCGCAATAACGGCCTTGATGGCGGCATCTTGGTCCGTAAAGGTGCGGTTGCTCCTACCGGCCACAAGTTTCCACCCGGTAATAGGCTTGCCGTCAAGCATGGTCTTGAGAGCGTACTCCTCAAGGTCTTTGTACCACTGGACAAGCTGCTGCCCACGGATGAGCAGGTCACCAATTTCCGCATCAGAGAGGAGCGGGTGGACTTCATTGCCGTGCGGTCCGATGTGAGAAAACTCCTGCGGCACCAGACTGTCAGCAGGAACGCTGGAGGCAGGCACACAGTCCTTGAAATCCTCTAAAGCGGTGTTGACATTGGCACGGGCACGGCACTGTGCCTTGCCACGGCAAAAGCGGCAATGTTCGCCGGGAACAAACTCACCCAGACCGGAGAAAGCCTTTTGTGCAATCGGCTTGATACTATCGCCCCATGCTTTCAGTTCCTCCACGGTGATGATGTCGGTGGTGTAGCTGTCAAGGCGCGGCTGGTCAATGCTCATGCGTACCTTTTTGATGTTGTCCCCAAAGATAGGGGCATAACGCTTGAGAGCGCCCAGGGCGTAAAGCCGCATCTGAGGGTTTCCAACAGCGGACACAGGTACGCCTTTGCCGTGCTTATAGTCCGTGATGCTGAGGGTGTCCCCACCAATCATCACATTGTCGCAGGTGCCAAAGCCCTCCGGCACATAGTCGTTAAAATCAACCTTGACCTCTGCGGCAACGGTCGGCACACTGTCATAGAGCATTGCCTGCTCCGTGAGGTGTTCCATGTAAAGGTCTGTGGTCTTGTCCATTTCCGGGTTATAAAGCGGCTCTTTCTTGAGTTTGTTGAGGCGGGTGGTGTAGGTGCGGGAGGTCATCAAAGTGAATTTCTTGAGGGTCTTGAGTTCTGCAATGGCGTGAGCCAAGCGCCCCTCCTCCGCATATTCGCTTGTGCTTTCCGGCAGACCCTCCTCAAAACGGGGAGCCGCTGTGCAGTTGAGCCATCGTGCTGCCGATGATGCAGACAGCAATGCGTGTTTTTCTGGAGGCATCAGAGCACCTCCTTAAATCTGGGCGCCAAGGGCACGCAGTTCCGTGGCAAAGGCGCCGTACTGGTCGGGGGTGAGCTGGGTGACAGCCTGCACGCCGTACTTGGTGAGCAGGGCAAGCAACTGCTCCATCTTGCCTGCATCCACAAGGTTTGCACCTGCTTTTGCAATCTGGTCAAGGGTGTAGGTCGGAGCGGTTACCGGCACAGCGGGTGCGGGAGCCGCAGCGGTGGGCATAGGTGTCACAGGCGGTGCGGCAGGCGTGGGCGCGGGTGCAGGGGCGGCAACGGGTGCAGGAGTGGGGGCCGTCTGCACAGGTGCGGGAGCAACGGGAGCGTTGCCGGCCGGTGTGTTAAAGTTGAGCGTGCCCTCATTCGGCACGGTGATACTGAGTGCGGTTTTGTCGATGGCTGCGGCAAGTTTTTCAACTGCGGCAACCAATTCCGGCACATCAATCTTGATTTTCATTTCCATCATCGTTATAATCCTCCTTAGTGGTAGTTGTTGTTTCACAATCGCAGCGCTCACCGGGGTCAAGGTTTGCGCCGCATTTTGGGCATGTCCAGTAGTAAGGCATCTTTATCCCTCCAATACGCTTGTCCAGTGTTCAAAAGCTGCCATCACTTTGCGGGAGTAGTCGGTTTGGAATGTTCCAGCATCCCAAAGTTTCTGTGCTCCCGTGGGGCCGGAGTTGTATGCCATCAAAGCCAACTCCGGCTTTCCGTATTTATTCAAGTGCTGAGAAATAATGTAGATACCCGCCTCAATGTTTCCATCATAGGTCATAACATCAAAACCTATTTCAGAGAGCCATTCATGGTTGATGGAGTTAATCTGCATGAGGCCATAGTCACCGGTGCCGCTGACGGCATCCGGGTCAAAGTGGGTTTCCACCTCTGCAATGGCGAGTGCCAGGGCATACGGCACGCCATACTCCTCACAGCAATCCTGCATGGTTTCTTGGAGGTCATAGCTTAGGAGCCGTCCCTCACTTACGATGTCATCACGGGTGCGGCTGACAGGCGGCGCAGCGGTCACGGGCGTAGGCTCCGCAACCGTCGTGACTGTTGGCATCGGTGTTTCTGCCGCAACGGTTGGGATGGTTGGCTTGTCCTCCTTGCAGGTGCATAGCCAGACGAACACAACGCAGCACACAATGGTGATGAGGGCAACACGGCGCTGCCGTCTGATTTTACGGGCACGGCGGCATCTGCGTGAATAACGCCGGGCCTCTATCTCATGTGTGGTCATGTCAGCCACCTCTTACTTGTCGGCTCTGCTGAAAAGTTCCTCAACCAGCTCTCTTGTGGTGTAGGATGCAAGGGCATTTTCCGGCTCCACAACATAATTAGAGGGGAGGAGGAAAGCGGGACGGGACCCGAAGGTACCGTAGCAGTTGAAGTCGTAGACACTGCCATCGGTGAGCAAGCCCATGACCCAGGTTTCATCTCCATCCACGCAGGGGGTGCTCCAAGGGGTAACAGACCATTCCCATTTTTCCGGCTTGGGGATGATGTCATGGTACTTGCGGTACTCATCAAATGTAAGTGGCGCAATGCAGCAGGTGTCAATGCCATACTGCTTGCTACCGTTGACTGCGGTGAGGTCAATGGCGCGTTTCAAAATCTCACCATGGTTGCCCTGGGTGAGCGTGTCCATGTAGGCACCGTTGAGGTGTTCACGCAGGTCACTCTTGGCAAAATCGTTGTCAGAGCCAAAAGTGTGCTCAATCTGCTCAAGCACCATGAGCAGGGTGCCGTCCTTGCGGTGCTCCAGCACGATGCAGGGCTCACCGTGGTACTTTACGGTTGCACCTGCTTGAAAATCGGATAACATTTTCACGGTTTAGTCCTCCTCTCTTTCCTCGTTGGCATCCTCAATGTCAATGAGATTTTCTGCCTGCACAATGATTTCACTCACAATTTGCCTAATAGGCAGTGCAGTCTTGGCGCGCAGGCGGCGGATGACTTTTTCCGCCTCCGGGGTCAATCTGACGGTACCGATGCACTCGTCAGAAGTACGGTTGCTTTTCAGCACAATAGGGTTTGCATTTGCTTTCATAGGGTTGTCCTCCTTTGGTTGTATCAATGTGGGCGGTTATGCCTCGGCAGCTTTGCGGCCCCTCCGTTCAATAGATTTTTGGACAGTGAGCTGTGCCAATTCCGCATCATAGCGGCGGCGCATATCGGGGAGCCGTGTGCCGTCATATCCACGCTTGAGCTCTGTGTAAATTGCAGACACGGACAAGTCAAAGTCCTGTGCAATCTCTTTGACAGAGGCACCGCTTTCCCAAAGGCTCTGAATTTTCTGGCGCTCTGAAATAGAACGGTAGGCGTAGGTTGCCATTTGTTTCACCTCCTCACGGCATAAAAAAATTAGACTGCAAGGGTCTTGGATGACCCTGCAATCTAATAATAATGCCTGCCGTCAATATGTTAAATATCAATTTCCAAAGGTTTGTCGATTTCTTCGCTTACATACTTCCCATTCTTCTTCCGCTGTCTTACGCACTCTGTGAGAAGGTACTCGATCTGTCCGTTTATGGAGCGAAAAGTTTCTTTTACAGCAATATTATGTGTCGTTTTAATATCATATTGTCAAATTCTTTTTTCCAAGGCTGCGATGGCATTGAAATATTCAAGCATATATTGATAAAACTCTTCCATTGACCCGGTGAATCTGCGCTTCACATTCTTCGTTACGGTTACTGCCCTGCTTACCTTCGGTCTTGCTATATGCAGCAGTTTCACATGCTCTGTCTCGGGGCTGCCCCATGAAAACTGCGGCCAGAATGCGACCCCCATGCCCGCCGAAAGAAGTTCCTTGAGGGACTGCGGATTGTCGCTTTCAAGCCCTACTCTCGGACTGATCCCCGTCTCTGTCCAAATGCGATTGCATAGTTCGTGATAAGGCATATTCTGCGGAAAAGTCAAAAACGGCTCATCGCTCACTTCTTCCAGTTCAATCTCCGTTCGGTCTGCATACTTTGATTTGATCGAAACCGCAAGAAAAATTTCTTCCTCAAGGAGTTTCGTCTCATCATTTCCTACTTGCGGCTCCGCCTTATTTCTGCCCCCCTGCCTGCCTGGCAGTTTCGCCTCTCCGCCGCCGGGATATGACGATATTCTGAAATCCCAATCCAGCAAATCGACATTCCGGCTCATCTTAAAATTTGTCTTCGGATGTGTCGTTCGATAAGATATTATCAGATCCGTAATCAAGTGGGAGGCTGCCAGCACATTCAGCGAAATGATCTCCGCCTCCTCGTCCGCAATTGCCTGCAGTTTCTCCGGCATCGCCGCAAGGCTTGCAAGTATCGGCTCCACCGTCCGCAGAAGTTCCCTGCCGGCTGCGTTGAGCCGGATTCGCTTTCCGATTCTGTCAAAAAGCCGGACTCCCATCTCCTCTTCCAGCCTTGCAATCGACTGGCTGAGTGCCGGCTGGGCGATATGCAGCTTCTGTGCTGCCCTTGTCACATTTTCTTCTCTTGCTGCTGCAACAAAATATCTGAGCTGCAATAATTCCATTTCTGTCCCTTTCCTTCCGGTGCTTTCGGTGCACCATCTTATAATATATATATTATAAATTTATATATTTTTATATATTTTACATTATCATATTTTCGTGTTATTGTCTATATATAGACATTGAAGTTTGGAGGTGTTTGAAATTGACAGCTTTATGTGAAGGGTTTATGCTTGCTTGTTTTGGGATTTCATGGCCGATTAACGTCGCAAAATCACTTCGTGCGCGTTCCGCAAAAGGCAAGAGCATATTCTTTGAGGTTATAATCATTGTAGGATATTTGTTTGGCATCGCAGGAAAATTTCTCTCCGGTGCCGTAAATTTTGTGCTCGCGCTCTATTTCATCAATCTGATCGTCGTATCCATCGATTTAGCCCTGACAATCCGGAACAAGCACTTGGACGAGCTGGAAGCAGCACAGGTCCTTGCCGTTGAAATAGATTTATAGCAAAAACCGCCGCAGTTCCTTGAATTGCGACGGTTTTTGCCGTCATTTCGTCCATGTTCGCACACCGTATCTGCATTGTTTCAATTCACTTTCCGCTATGTTGAAATGGTCGTTGCCGCAGCGGACATAAAGAATCACTCGTACTTTATAATAATATTTCTTTCCGCGGACTCCCTCCTTGTTGACGTATACATTTTTTTCATGGGTACGCCATGTAATGTATCGTGAATGTTTTCTTACAGATCGACAGAACTTATAATATATCTCGTAGCCCTCTGCCTCTGCTTCATCGATGAGTTCCTCCAGTTCAGCACTCGGTTGAACGACTACTTTAATATTCTTTTTCTTTGTTTTCATGGTGCGTACGGCGAGTTCAAGATTCATGACTTTTTCTGAGAGCGCGATCTCCGTTTCGTTCAGGATCGGCTCGTCCGCATCAGGCGGAAACTCGAATCCGAATGCCTCGTTTGCAGTAAAACAAAACGCAAAGAGTAAACTCAATGCGATGCACAAAATTCTTTTTTTTAGTCCTTTCGTAGTCGCTGATTTTTCCATCTGAAAACACCTCCTATTGCATATACTGTAACGCAAACTGCGATATAATTCAAGTGGTTTTTCCCTCGCGGGTTCAAGTCCCTTTCTGTCTTTGTATAATATCAAAGGGGCTGTCGCATTAACGGTGTGAACCGCTCTGAACCGCTCCCCGTCAAGTAGACAATTGAAAAAATATAAAATTTTCCTGCCAGT
>ENA-ORRN01001733-ORRN01001733.1-human-gut-metagenome-genome-assembly--contig:-NODE-1733-length-14732-cov-8.158752_pt1 | contig 14732 bp, 9 predicted proteins | sample MGYA00242174_ERZ509132 | MGnify/ENA primary metagenome ERZ509132 (study PRJEB26280, sample SAMEA2338671) | human gut metagenome | biome: human gut; feature: human-associated habitat; material: faeces... | reverse complement strand
CGAAGGATTCGCAGGATAAAATGGTGTTAACCATTTTATCGAGAAATAGTATGAAATGTGACATAACCGCATTGAAGAAGCAGCTAGGGCGTATCTGAAAAGAGGATTATTGATTTCAGAACGTTTCATAGAAAGCAGCTTCTTTATAAGTTGTCACCGTTGGTCGCGATGACATCGGCGTACCAGGCAGCAGATTCCTTGGGAATTCGCTCGCAGGTACGGTAATCTACGTAGATAATGCCGAAGCGCTCGTCATAGCCGGAGCTCCATTCAAAGTTATCCAAAAAACTCCACTGCAGATATCCGCGGATGGGCGTTCCTTCCTCGATGGCCTTGCCCAACTCCAAAAGATAACGGTGCAGGAAATCAATCCGGTCAAGGTCGTGCACCTTCCCGTCCAGATAGACCTTGTCGTTGCAGCTCAGGCCGTTCTCGGTGATGTAAATGGGCAGACCGTAGCGGCGGTAGATGTGCATAGGGCCATAGTGCAGCACTTCCGGCGTGACGCCCCACTTGCAAGCGGTCAGGGGGAAGCCGGGATTGCGCTTGACTTCCTCGCCCTGTTCGTTGACCATGAAGCCCTGATAGATATTCAGGCCAAGATAGTCCGGCGTTTCCATCATATCCCAGTCCCCGGGATCAATGGTGGCGGCGAAGCGCTTAAAGGCATCCGACGCACTGTCGTCATAGTGGTGAAGAATCAGGCTGTCAAGGAAAACGTTGAAACTCCAGCCCACCTTCAGGTCAAAGCTGGCGCGGTAGGCCGCTTCCCTTCCCTCCGGGGTATCCTTCTCGGGATATGCAAGGCTCCCGCATGGCACCACGCCCACAAGGGTTTCCTTGCCGCATACCTCCTTGATGGCTCGCTGGGCAGCGCTGTGGGCAAGGCAAAGGTTGTGGTAAACCAGAGCCACCTTCTCCTCCGGCAGCTTCCAGCCGGGGGCGTGATTGCCTGTTCCATAGCCAAGCTGAGCAATGCACTGAGGCTCGTTGATGGTCATAAAGTTCCGGACGCGTCCCTTGAAGCGCTGGGCGATGATACGGGCGTAACGTGCAAAAACGTCCGCAATCTCCCGGTTCAGCCAGCCGCCCTTATCCTGCAGGGCGCTGGGCAGATCCCAGTGGTAGAGGGTAATCAGCGGCTCAATCCCGCTCGCAATCAATTCATCTACCAGATTGTCGTAAAACCGGAGTCCCTGTTCGTTGACCTCGCCGTCACCGTCAGGTATGACTCTCGCCCAGCTGATGGAGAAGCGGTATGCCTTGATATTAAGCTGCTTCATCAGCGCCACATCCTCCCGGTAGCGATGGTAGCTGTCGCAGGCTACGTCGCCGGTGTCCCGGTTTTTGATGTTGTTGGCAGCGGGGTCATGGCAGAAATCGTCCCAGATATTGGGGCCTTTCCCATCCTCATTCCAGGCACCTTCGCACTGATAAGATGCGCAGGCAACACCCCATAAAAAATTCTTTGGAAACTTGCTCATACTGTCACCTCAACATGATACTTTTTCTTCCCGTCCTTCATGGGAATCAGATTGCCCGCCACATTTTCACCGTCCACGCGCAGGCTGTAAGTCCCCGTCTGAACCACGTGGATGTGGTAGGCTGCACCCCGGTAACGGCGCCGGACAGAGTACTCCCCCAGCGCCCCGGGCAGGCATGGGTCGATTCGCAATCCGGCAGGGGTGGGTTTCACACCCAAAATATACTGGCTGATATTCACGAACGTCCAGGCGGCTGTGCCAGTGAGCCAGCTGTTTCTTGCCGCGCCCTCATCGTAAGAAGCGCGGGCCGCCACCGTCTGGGCATAGACATAGGGTTCCACCCGGCGAATGTCGCTGTGTTCCTCCTGATAAACAGGGCAGGTTCTGCGGTAGATATCAAAGGCATTCTCTCCTCTGCCCACAACGGTTTCCGCGATGCTGATCCAAGGGTTGTTGTGGCAGAAAATGGAGCCGTTTTCCTTGTATCCGGGAGGATAGCTGGTAATTTCTCCCAGCTCTTTGTGATAAACGGTATAGCAGGGTGCCAGCAGCTCCACGCCGTATTTGCCCAGCAGCCGCTGCCGCACGGAGTCCAGTGCCCGAACCGCTTTGCCGTCGTCGATGATGCGTTCCCGGGCACGCTCCGGCGCCATGTGGACAAAACCCAGCAAATCCTGGCAGCTGTCCCGGAACCCCATGCCCCGTCCGGTACCGGACTCAAAGTAGCTGGCACTGCGGCTCATATTAAAGGTGACCATGCACTGGTACTGGTGCCAGATGTTCACCATACGGTTGAGCTTCTCGTCGCCGCTTTCCAGGGTGTAGACGCCCAGCAGCTTGTCCCAATATTCCGCCAGTTCCGTCAGGGCATTCTCAACGGATGTATCCGTGGAGAACTTTTTCAGCACCCGGTAGGCGGTATCCTTGCGGATGACGCCGGGAGTCAGGAATTTCCGGTCTCTGGGATTTTTGCCATAGCCGAGGACAAACACAAATCCCCTTTCTTCGCCGGGTGCAAGGGTTACATCCAGCGCCAGTCCCGCCATAGGCGCGCCGCCGTGGGCGACAAAATCGCCGGTCTTTCCACTCAGAATAGCCTGAGGTCTTGCAAAAGTCCCAAAGGTTCCCAAAAAATGATCCCGGTCGGTGTCGTAGCCCGCAATGGGGGCATTCACGCCGTAATAGGCATAGTGATTCCGCCGCTCCCGGTATTCGGTTTTGTGATAAATTGCGCTGCCTTCCACTTCCAGCTCGCCGATGTTCAGGTTCCGCTGGAAATTGGTGGCGTCATCCACCGTGTTCCACAGGCACCACTCTACGGCAGCGGTGAAGCGGAAGCACTTGGTTTCCGCTGAGCGGTTGGTCAGGCGGACGCGCTGCACCTCGCAATTTTCCCCGATGGGTACGAGAAAAGTCAGCTCCGCGTAAAGGCCGTCCTTCTCCGTCTCAAAAACGGTGTAGCCCATACCATGACGGCAGCGGTAACTGTCCAGCGACCGATCCACGGGATGGAAGGTGGGGCTCCAGGGCGCTTTATCTTCCTCTTTGATGTAGAAAAACCGTCCGCCCACATCTGCCGGGACATTATTGTAGCGGTAGCGCAGGATGCGCTGAAGCTTCGCGTCACGGTAGAAGCAGTAGCCGCCAGCGGTATTGCTGATGAGGGAGAAAAACTCCTGGCTGCCCAGATAGTTGATCCATGGCATGGGAGTTGCCGGGGTTTCAATTACATACTCTTTTCTTTTATCGTCAAAAAAACCATATTGCATGACGAAAGTCCTCCAGATGGAAGATGATGATTGCCGGAGGGCCTTACACAGGCCCTCCCAAATGAAATTAAAGACTGTTCAGCTGATCCAGAAGACGATCCAGCATCTCCTGGGACACCATTCCGCCGCCGAAGCTCAGGGCGCCGCGAAGGGGCATATACTGCATCATCGCCATGTTCATCTCGCCGGAAATGGCTTCCTTTGCCGCATCTGTGTTCTCGGCGTTGTCCGGGGAAAACGTCTTTTTAATGACCTCCAGCATGGGCGCCATCACGGCAGCTGCGCTGGGGTCTGCCATCAGATCCATGAAAATGGTGTCCATGGTGTAGTGCTTTTTGACCCTCACAGTGGAGGTAACATTCACGGCAGCACTCACGTCGATGTGCCGGGAGGACTGCCCCACTTCAATCGTAAACTCGCCTGTCTTGACGTGCCAGTCGTGAATCTGGGCGTTCCAGTAGGCGAAGGCGCGCTTGTCCAGTGTGAAGGTCACATCCTTGCTTTCCCCGGGCTGGAGAGCAACCTTATCAAAGCCCTTCAGCTCCCGCACCGGGCGGAGCACCTCGCTGTGCTTCTCACCTACGTAGAGCTGGACAACGGTTTTGCCGAAGCGGCTGCCGGTATTCGTCACGGTAACCGTGGCGGTAAGGGTATCCCGGTCGGTGATCTCCGACGCGTTCAGGCGCAGATTCGAGTAGGCAAAGGTGGTGTAGCTCAGGCCGTGACCGAAGGGGAACAGAACATCCATTTCCTTCTTATCATAATAGCGGTAGCCCACGAACACGCCCTCGCGGTAGTCCGCCTCGTTGCCCTCGCCGCCGTAGAAAAGGTAGGAGGGGTTATCGGACAGCTTGACGGGGAAGGTCTCCGGCAGATGACCGGAGGGATTCACTTCGCCATAGAGCACGCGAACCGTCGCCAGGCCAACCGCCTGACCGCCCAGATAGCCTTCCAGAACCGCCTTGACCTTGCCGATCCAGGGCATCTCTACAGGAGAGCCGTTGTGGAGTACCACCACGGTGTTGGGGTTCACTTCCGCGACTGCCTCAATCAGTCTGTTCTGGCAGTCGGGCATACGCATATGGCTGCGGTCATAGCCCTCGGATTCATAAGCATCCGGCAAGCCCGCGAACACAACGGCAACCTTGGCTTTCTTCGCTGCGGCAACCGCTTCGGCAATCATTTCATCGGTCGCCGCGTCCTCCGCAACGCTGTAGCCCCGAGCATAGGTCACCTTTTTTCCCTCCGCCGCTTCCAGCGCGGAGGTGGTCTTGAAGCAGTTGATATGGGAGCTGCCGCCGCCCTGGAACCGGGGTTTTACCGCAAACTCGCCAATAAAAGCCGCCTCCTCGTCCTGACTCAGGGGCAGAATTCCCTCATTCTTCAGCAGAACCATACAGTCTGCAGCAATGTCTGCACTCAGAAGGTGCTGGGCTTCCATATCCCAGGGAGTTTCGGGTTTCGCGTTTTCCAGGTAGCGGAAGTTGATGGTGAGAATCCGCTCCACCGCCTGATCCACCAGCTTTTCGTCCAGCTTGCCGCTGCGAACCGCTTCCACGATCCGGGCATCATTGATACCACCGGAAGAAGGCATTTCCAGATCCAGCCCGGCGGCAACGCCGGCAACACGGTTGGAAACCGCGCCCCAGTCGGACATCACATAACCCTCAAAGCCCCATTCCTTCCGAAGAACATCGGTCAGCAGCCAGGGATTCTCCGAGGCATAGACGCCGTTGATCCGGTTGTAGGAGCACATCACCGTCCACGGCTGCGCCTTTTTCACGGATGTTTCAAAGGCGGGGAAATAGATTTCCCGCAGCGTCCGCTCATCGGCGTTGGAGCTGGAGCTCATGCGGCGGTGCTCCTGATTGTTGGCGGCAAAGTGCTTGATGGAGGTGCCCACATTGCGGCTCTGCACACCGTTAATATAGGCGGCAGACATTTCACCCGCCAGATAGGGATCCTCAGAAAAATACTCAAAATTTCTTCCGCACAGAGGGGAACGCTTGATATTGACAGCCGGGCCCAGAACCACGCTGAGCTTTTCATGCTGGCAGCTGTCGCCGATGGCTTCGCCCATTTTCCGGATCAGATCCCGGTCGAAGGACGCTGCCGTGGCGGAGGCTGCCGGCATACACACAGCCTTGATGCTGTCATTGATGCCCAGGTGATCCCCTTTGTCATCCTGCTTGCGCAAACCATGCGGGCCGTCGCTGACCATCACGGAGGGAACTCCCAGACGCTCGACGGATTTGGTATGCCAAAAATCCAGACCGGAGCACAGGCCGGCCTTCTCTTCCAGAGTCATTCGGGAAACCAGTGCTTTAATATCCATAATACATACTCCTTATACGAGCTTACCGCAGCATTGATACTATTTCCTGATTAAAATCAAAGATTTTAATCAGGAAGGCATCGCCTAATGGCGCTGCCAGTTTTGTGATTTATAAGGAAAGAAATCACAAAACAAGTCTCATATGAACTCCTTGCCCTTCGGGCAATTAAAATCTTTTCTAAAGATTTTAATTGGAGTTCAGTATGAGGGCTAAGATTTCCGCAATGCTGCGGTAATGGCTGATACTATTTCAGTTCTACCGTGCTCAGATCCCATTCCTCATGAATCTTGGGAACGTCGCTGATCAGGCGCTTGGTATACGCGGCCTTGGGATTGAGGATGACCTCGTCCGCCTTGCCGAATTCCACAAACCTGCCATGCTCCATGATATAAACGGTATCGGAAATGTAATACGCCAGGCCAATATCGTGGGTGATGAAGATAACGGTCATGCCGATCTCATCGCGCAGCTGTAGCAGCATATCCAGAATGGTGGCGCGGGAGCAGGCGTCAACCATGGAGGTCGGCTCGTCCGCCAGCAAAATCTTGGGCTTGAGCAGGAAAATACGGGCGATCATCAGACGCTGCATCTGGCCGCCGGAGAGCTCGAAGGGATACTTATTGGTCAGCTCCGCGAACTTCAGGTTTACAAAGGAGCAGGCTTCGGTCATCATTTCGATCTTCTTCTCCTTGGGGAGATGCTTGCCGCCGCGCATGTTAATGCAGTCGAGAAGCACGGTGTCAATTTTATTGAAGGTATTGAAGGAAGAGAAGGGATCCTGGAAAATGGCCTGAATGCCTCTCCAGTATTCCTTTTTCTTTCTGTGGGAGGAAACGTCCCGGGGCTTGCCCTGGAACAGGATCTCCCCTTCTGTCTGATTCAGCAGACCCAGCAGCATTTTGGACAGGGTGGTCTTACCGGAGCCGGACTCACCGACGATGGAGACGAACTCGCCCTCGTGAAAGTCAAAGTCCACATGGTCAACAGCCACGGTTTTCTTTTCGCCAAGTCCGAATACCTTGGTTACCCCGTGGCCGGACAGGCAAAGCGGTGCGTTGGTGAAATCCTTCGTTTTCGGAACGTAATCACTCATGGCTGTACACCTCCTTCAATTCATCCTGACCCAGCAGGCAGCGGTACATACGTCCGTCGCCGAGATCCTTTTCGGGGATGGCGCTGTAGCGGCACTCAGGCCGGGCGTACTTGCACCGCTCGGCAAAACGACAGCCCTGAGGCGGTTTTTTCAGGTTGGGCGGCGTACCGGGAATCGCAGTCAGCTTGTGTCCGCGCGTGCCCTCCTCGGGAACCAGAATGGAGCTCATCAAGCCGTGGGAGTACGGATGCACGGGATCGAACACCATTTCTTCCGCAGTGCCCTTTTCCACAATCTGTCCGGCGTACATGACCATGATGTCATCGGTCACATTGTAGAGCAGAGGCAGCTCGTGGGTGATGAACAGCATGGACTTGATATAGCCCTTTTCCATCAGCTCCCGCATCATCTTGATAACCATCTTCTGAGAGGTCACGTCCAGCGCGGAGGAAGGTTCGTCGGCAATCAGAACCTTGGGGTTCAGAATGGTAGACACAGCGATGACGGTACGCTGCTTCATACCGCCGGACAGCTCCACCGCGTGTTTATCCAGCACCTCGGGCGGCAGACCCAGTTCCGCAAACCGTGCTTCCGCCAGCTCCCGGATCAGCTTCTTGTCTTTCTTGGGGTCATGTGCCCGCACCACGTCCTCGATAAAGCGGATGATTCTCTGGGTTGGGTTCAGGGCGTTCATGGCAGCTTGGGGAATGTAGGCAATTTCCGTGCCGAGGATGCTCTTACGGACATCATCCGGCTTCATGCCGGAGATATTTCTGCCGTCGATGACGATATCGCCGCTCATATAGTGCAGAGGCGGGAAATAGTAGCCCATCATAGAAAGCGCCAGCGTGGATTTTCCGCAGCCGGACTCGCCCGCGATGCCCAGGGACTTGCCTTCCTCGATTTTGAAGGAGACGCCGTCCACGGCGTAAACATCCTCGTGGAAGCGGGTCACATATTTGGTTTTGAGGTTTCTGACCTCCAGCATTACTTTACCCATTGCGTCGTCCTCCTTAGTCTCTCAGGGTGGGATTGAATACCTGGTCGAGACCCGTGTTCATCAGATTCAAAGAGAAAGAGATGAGGGTGATGGTCAGAATCACAGGGAAGTAAGCCCACCAGGAACCGTTGGTATGCGCGGAATACAGCATGGCCCAGTTCATCATCAGACCCAGCGTAGGAACCTCGGTGGTCTTGGGGCCAAGACCCAGCAGTGACAGCTGTGCTTCGCTGAGGATGCCGGAGGAAACCTGAAGAATGAAAGCCATGACGACATAGGAAGCAATGTAGGGCAGGATATCCGTCAGCACGATGCGAACCAGGCTGTGTCCGGAGAGCTTGCTCAGGTTGACGTGGTCACGGTTGCGCAGGCTGATGACCTGAGAACGGACGGAACGAGCGGTCCAGGTCCAGCTTGTCAAGCCGATAACCAACGCGACCACCGCCGCGCCGCGCTGTTCCTGACCGATGGAATAGGAAATCAAAATCAGCAGGATGAAGCTGGGGATAACGGTGAAAATGTTGGTGATGAACATAATCAGATCGTCCGCAAAGCCGCCTAAGTAACCGGCCAGCAGGCCCAGGGTCAGGCCAATGATTGTGGCAACGGCACCGGCGATCAGGCCGATTCTGATGGAGGTGCCGCAGGCGGACACCAGCTCTTTAAGGACGTCGCGGCCGAAGTTGTCGGTGCCCAGCGGCAGAGTCTTGACGTTGGCAACGGCACGGATGTTGACATAGTCGGTTTTGCTGATGGAATTCACCTTTTCCAGATCGCCCTCATCATTCTCATCGGCGATAATCCGCACGTCAGCGGAGCGCAGCTCCAGCAGAGCGTTATTCAGGCGCTTGTAATAGTTCCGCTTTGCCATGGTCATGCCGGCAGGCTTGGCGGTAACCTCGTAATTGTCGTTCCACAAATCCACCAACGCGTCGGTGTCGTTAATGTCCAGTCCGGACACGTCGATGCCCATAGCGGTGAACCACTCCACCATGGCAACCCTGTCCTCAGCGGACAGAGCCTTCGCGATTCGGTTATCGTCCGCGTCGGAAAGGCGCAGCGTCTCGGTGTCGGTGCCCACGGCGTCATACAGGGAAACGTAAGTACCGGGAGATGCGAAGGTGCCAACGCCAATCATTTCCAGAGGGTTTCCGGGGTTGAACATGGGATAGATCAGCATGATCAGAAGGATAAACACAAAAATGCCAAAACCAACCACAAATTTGGGGGAATGAAAAATCTGGCGCAGTGTATTCTTCATTTTTAATTCCTCCCTTAGCTGTCAAACTGGGCGGCTTTGACTCTGGGATCGATAAAGCCGTAGATGATGTCCAGCAGGAACGTCACTATCAGAACCATGATGGTGATAATCAGAGTAGTAGCAGAAATCAAGGGATAATCCGCCGCGGTCACGGCGCTGTACATGGTGCTGCCGAGACCGGGATAGGAGAAGATGATCTCAGCGACCAGAGCGCCGCCGATCATGGTGCCGATGGACAGCGCCAGGCCGGTGACCTGGGGCAGCATGGCGTTGCGGAAAACATAACCGACGATCTTGCGATCCTTGATGCCAAGGAACCGGGCATACTTGACATAGTCGGCATTAAGTTCATAGATAGACATGGAGCGCATACCCACGGCCTGACCGCCGATGGAAACCAGGACAATGCTCCAGAAGGGCAGCTGGTAGTGAGAAATCACAGAGGAAATAAACTTCCAGCTGAAATTGGGAATCATATCAAAACCATAGCCGCCGGAAATGGGAGCCCATTTCAGTTTCACGGCGAAGAGAACAAGAAGAATCACTGCCATACCGAAAGCCGGGACGTTGCCCAAAAACAGGAAGGTCGGGAGCAGAACCTTGTCAAAACCCTTGCGGATGTACGCCGCCAGGGCGCCAAGCAGGTTGCCAAGCAGCCAGCCAACCAGGATCGCGGGCAACTGCAGGCAGATCGTCCACATGATGGCGCTGGAAATAATGTTGCTGACGGATCTGGGATACTGGCTGAAGGAAAGCCCAAAGTCGCCGTGGATGGCGTTCTTGCAGAAGATCAGAAACTGCTCCGCCATAGGCTTATTCGTACCGAACTGTTCTGCATAACGCTCGTAAATTTCCTGCACGGCAGAGGCGTCGGACATACCGTTCGCCATTTTACCGGTGATGGCCGCGACAGGGTCGGCAGGCATCAGCCGGGGCAGAAAGAAATTGAGGAATACTGCAACGACAAAAGTAATAAGAAACCAGATTATTTTTTTTCCAAAATATTTACGGTAGCCTTTCATGCTACTTTTCCCCCTTTAGCATAAAAACGGGAAGGGCCATGCTCCATGAAGGAGCATGGCCGCTTCGAATTAACTATTAGCCGACCAACTCGAGCTCGTACAGCGCGGCAATACCGTAGCCATCGGTGCAGTCAGCAGGGGGAATGTTCCGGCCGTCATCGCCGGCGGGGAAGTTGGTCCAGACAGACTCGTTGACGCAGTGGAACACGGAAGGACGATACATCAGGGAGAAGCTGGGAACCTCGGTCAGGTAGATCTCGGTCAGCTTGGTGTACAGATCCTTCAGCTCAGCAGTGTCAGTGGTGGTGGGGATCTTCTTGATGAGAGCCTCAGCCTCGTCATTGACGTACTGGCCCCAGTTGCCGGACCAGTTGTTGGCAATACCCACATAGTCCTTGCCCATAAACTGGTTCACACGGCCCCAGGGATTGGAGGGAGTGGAAGCATCGGGAGACCACATGAAGATGGCGTACTCAGTCTGGTCGGGATCGACAAACACGGTCTGATAGATGGAGTACTCGGGATACAGAGTGGTGATCTCAACGCCAATGTTCTTACCGGCAGCGGCAACCACTTCCATGGAGGCCTGCCAGTCAGTCCAGCCGTTGGGGCAAACAGCGTTCAGGGAGATCTTCTCACCGTTCCACTCACGCCATCCGTCGCCGTCGTTGTCCACGATACCGGCTTCGTCCAGCAGAGCCTTGGCGCCTTCGATGTCATTGCCTGCCCACTGCAGATCGGCAACGGCGTCGTGATCGTACAGAGCCTGCTCACCGTCGGTGGGGTTCATCAGGGAGCGGGGAACATCGGAGAAGCTGGGGGACTGATTGGTCATGGCGTTGGCGATGATGGTATCGTAGTCAACAGCCATGGCAATGGCCTTACGAAGGGCGGTATTCTCAGCGATAACGGGGAGGTTCATGTTGTACCATGCGGTAGGCATGGTCAGGCAGACACCATAGGGAGCTTCGTCATAGAAGGTGGAGATGGGCAGGCCGTCTTCCAGCCACAGATTCTGAATGTTGCCGATGAACTGCTGGCAAACGTCAACCTCGCCAGCCTTCAGAGCGACTTCACCAGCGGCGTTATCAGCGTAGATAACGTGAGCCAAGTACTTGGGAACAGGGAGCTTGCCCCACATGGAGGCGTCCTGACCCCAGTAGTTGTCGTCACGGATCAGAACGACCTTCTGATCGTCGGAGTAGTACTTGGTGTAGGGGCCGGACCAAACGACATCATCACCGGGGTCGTTCAGGATAGCGGTGGCGTCGCCGTTGCAGCGCTCAACGACCTTGTCGATCCAGGCAGCCTGCGCAATGGGAGCCAGTTCCAGGAAGTCCAGAACCTTCAGGGGGTTGACAGGCGCGCCGCTGGCATCAAGCTTGCAGTGGATGACCAGGCTCTTGTCACCGGTAGCCTCGATGCTGTCGATGAAAGCGCCGTAGGAAGAACCGGTGCCGTTGCCGATCTCAACGCCGATTTCCCAGGTGCGGACAACGTCGGCGGCGGTGACAGGCGTGCCGTCAGACCAGTGGGCGGCTTCCTTCAGATTGACAGAAAGCTCAGTCATGTTGTCGTTCCAGGTGTAGTCGCCGTCGGCCAACAGACCGATCAGCTCGCCGGTCATTACGTTCCACATGTACAGGGTCTCGAACATGGTAGTACGGTAGCCGGCACCAGCGGCGAGGGCCATGGCGTTATTCTGGTTGGTTCCGATGACGTTCCAGGAGTTGACGGTACCCCACTGCTGACCAGCAAAGTACAGGGTCTCGTCACGAGGCAGGTCGGTGGTATTGCCGGCTGCTTCGGTTTCGGCAGGGGCTTCCGCTTGCGTGGGAGCCTCGGTGGCAGCGGGTGCTTTCGTCTCCGTAGTGGCGGAGCCGCCGCAGGCAGCAAGGCCAATAACCATGACCAGCGCCAGCAGCAACGCGATGAGCTTTTTCATTGTGTTTCCTCCTTTAATTTTTGTTATTGACCTTCTTGGGGAAGGCCATTAACTACAATGGTTTATCATGTCTTTCCTGAAAGGAAAGACACAAAAAGGGATATCCCTTTTTGCCGGATGAAATCACGGTGTCAGCTTTTTCACCGTTTCGCCCGGGAGCAGGGTCCCGCCAACCACATGGCGTCCCGGGATGTAGGATCTTCCCTCTTCCACTGCTCTTGCCAGCTCCTCGGCTGCCAGCTCTCCCATCCGCTCGGCATCCTGCCGCATGGTGGTCAGCTTCGGGCGGAGCATCTGACAGAAATCAATGCCGTCATACCCGACGATGCTGACATCGTCCGGGACGGACAGGCCCATTTTCTCAAGCTCGTTTTTGCCCCCAAGGTGGGCGATGTCGTCGGGATAGAGGATGCACGTTGGCGGATCGGGAAGCTCCATCAGCTTCCGGGTTGCCGCCGCCGAGGATTCCGGATCCAGATACATGCTCTGAACCAAATATTCGTCCGGCAAGGAAAGCCCCAGTTCCTTGCAGGCTCTGCAGAAGCCGGAGATTCTGCGGCGCGTCACCGGCGTATCTTCTCCATAGGCGAACGCAATCTTCCGGTGTCCCATACTATACGCATATTTCACCAGTTCCGTCATCCCGCCCACGTTATCGGACAGGACACTGCCGCAATTTTCAAACACACAGTCAATCGTCACAACGGGGATGCCGCTGTTCGCCAGATCCACCACGGCGTGCTCCGTATAATCCACGGAGGCGATGACCACTCCGTCACAGTTACGGTAACGGGCGTGATCCACATAGCTGATTTCCTGACCGCCCATGTGGTCACTGATGAAGGAAATGTCGTAGCCCAGTTCCTCAGCGCGATGCTTGAAGCTGTTGAGAATGTGGGAGAAGAAGCTGTGCGTCAACCCCTTGTTGGCCTGATCCTCAAAAAGAACGCCAAAATTATACGAGCGGCTGGTTTTCAGCATCCGTGCGGCAGAATTTGGTGTATAGCCCATTTGGGAAGCCACTTTGCGGATAGTCTCTTTTGTCTCTGCGCTGATATCCGGCGCGCCGTTCAGCGCCTTACTGACAGTGGCAATGGAGAAACCGCACTCCTTTGCAATCATCTTTATCGTCACCATAATGGCCTCCGGGGCCTGAATTTGTCTGCGAATGCAAGGGTATGTGCATTTTGAACAATCGGCCGCATACCTGAAACGTTTTCGTATAGCTATGTTAACACCATTTTATTTTCTTGTCAAGAGGGTTTTTGAAATTCAAGAATTTTTGTGCAATCCGCTGATAAACCATGAAATATGTTTAATCTAAGTCAAATTTTCACCATTAAGCTATTGACTTTGACGAATGATTGTCCTATAGTGTATTTTGTAAACAAGTCGATTTCGAAAACGTATTCGGAGGTATTGCCAATGAAAACACGCACCCTTAACGGCGCATGGACGCTGGAAATTCCGGGCACCCCCTTTGCTGCTGTCCCCGCCACCGTCCCCGGCTCGGTTTACCATGACCTGCTCGCCGCGGAGCGGATTCCCGATCCATTCTACCGGGACAACGAAATGGAAGCCCTAAAGCTGATGGACAACGATTTTGTCTATTTCCGCAGCTTCCAGGTGGACGACGCCCTTCTCGCCGGGGACAAGGTTTTGCTCCGGGCAGAGGGACTGGACACCATCGCCGCCGTCCATATCAACGGTCAGATCGTCGGCGAGGCCTGCAATATGCACAGAATCTGGGAGTTCGACGTTAAGTCCGTCCTCCATCCCGGAGAGAACACCATCACCGTCTCCTTCCGCTCTCCTACTAAGTATATTAAGGAAGCATACGCAAAGTCCGTGGCAGACGGCAGCTCTGATGCCATGGTGGGCTTCCCTAACATCCGCAAAGCCCACTGCATGTTCGGCTGGGACTGGGGTCCCCGTCTGCCTGACGCCGGCATCTGGCGGAACATTTCCATCATCAGCATCGAAAAAGCCCGTATTCAGGACGTTCGGGTGGATCAGTTCCATAAAGACGGCACGGTTCGTCTGCGCATACATACCAATCTGAACCGTTATACCGATGACGAGGTCTGGGTCAACGTTTCCGTCACCGCTCCCGACGGCTCCGTCCTCACTGCCAGCGGCACCGACTGCGAGCTGATCGTCCAAAATCCCCAGCTCTGGTGGCCTGCCGGCTTCGGCGGTCAGCCGCTGTATCAGCTCAGCGTTTCCCTGTGTGCCAAGGGCAAGGAGCTGGACGTTTGGAGCCGGCGCATCGGCCTTCGCACCATGACCGTCAGCCGCCGTAAGGATCAGTGGGGCGAAAGCTTCAGCCACTGCGTCAACGGCGTGGACATCTTTGCCATGGGCGCCGATTACATCCCCGAGGACAATCTCCTTCCCAGAGTCAACCCGGAGCGCACCCGCCGTCTGCTGGAGGACGCAAAGGCTGCCAACATGAACTGCATCCGGGTCTGGGGCGGCGGCTACTATCCCGACGACTTCTTCTATGACATCTGTGACGAGCTTGGATTGCTGGTATGGCAGGACTTCATGTTCGCCTGCGCCGTGTACAATCTGACGGACGCGTTTGAGGAGAACATCACCGCCGAGTTTGTAGACAACGTCCGCCGTCTGCGCCACCACGCATCCCTCGCCCTGTGGTGCGGCAATAATGAAATGGAGCAGTTTGTGGCCCAGGGCGAGTGGGTCACCTCCATGCGTCAGAAGGCCGACTATATTAAGATGTACGAGTACATCATCCCCAAGGTTCTGAAAGCAGAGGATCCCCAGGCCTTCTATTGGCCTGCCAGCCCCTCCAGCGGCGG
>ENA-ORRN01001730-ORRN01001730.1-human-gut-metagenome-genome-assembly--contig:-NODE-1730-length-14750-cov-2.927390_pt1 | contig 14750 bp, 12 predicted proteins | sample MGYA00242174_ERZ509132 | MGnify/ENA primary metagenome ERZ509132 (study PRJEB26280, sample SAMEA2338671) | human gut metagenome | biome: human gut; feature: human-associated habitat; material: faeces... | reverse complement strand
ATGTGCTGGCAGCCCGTCCCGAAATGGTTATTCTTTGGGCCGGATATGCTTTTTCTAAAGATTATTCAACTCCACGCGGTCATATGCATGCGATTGACGATATGCGTCATACCCTGCGTGTCGGCGCTCCGATGACGCCCGATGAAGGTCCGCAGCCGGCAACTTGCTGGACTTGTAAGAGTCCGGACGTTCCCCGTATGATGCAGGCGATAGGAGTAGATAATTTCTATAAGAGCAAATGGGCGGCAATGGGAACGGAGATTGTGAATCCTATCGGTTGTGCCGATTGCCATGAACCGGAGAATATGAATCTGCATATCAGTCGTCCGGCCTTGATTGAAGCATTCCAGCACCAGGGACGCGACATCACCAAGGCGACCCAGCAGGAAATGCGTTCACTGGTTTGTGCGCAGTGCCATGTGGAATATTATTTCAAGGGTGACGGCAAGTATCTGACTTTCCCCTGGGATAAAGGCTTTACTGTTGAAGACATGGAGGCTTATTATGACGAAGAAGGTTTCGCAGACTATACCCATAAACTGAGCCGTACACCGATTCTGAAAGCGCAGCATCCGGATTATGAATTGTCGATGATGGGTATCCATGCACAGCGTGGCGTATCCTGTGCCGACTGCCATATGCCTTATAAAAGCGAAGGCGGCGTGAAATACAGTGACCACCATATCATGAGCCCGCTGGCTATGATTGACCGTACCTGCCAGGTTTGCCATCGTGAAAGCGAAGAAACTTTGCGTAATAATGTTTACGAACGTCAGAACAAGGCAAACGAAATGCGTAACCGCCTGGAAGCCGAACTGGCAAAAGCACATATCGAAGCAAAGTTTGCCTGGGATAAAGGCGCAACGGAAGACCAGATGGCTCCGGTATTGAAACTGCTCCGTCAGGCACAATGGCGTTGGGATTTCGGTGTTGCTTCCCACGGTGGAGCATTCCATGCACCGCAGGAGATACAACGTATCCTGGGTAACGGCCTCGACAGGACCATGCAGGCACGTCTGGCTGTATCCAAAGTATTAGCTAAATTGGGTTATACCGATGATGTTCCGATGCCGGATATCTCGACAAAAGAAAAAGCACAGCAATATATCGGTCTGGATATGGCTGTCGAACGTCAGGCAAAAGAGAAATTCCTGAACACTGTCGTTCCGGAATGGATTAAGGAAGCGAAAGCAAACAAACGTTTGGCTGAAAAGATTTGATTATGTGGAAGCAACCCTGGGGATATGCAGAAGGATGGGCGATAAGTATCGGCCTGTTCATTACCGGAGTCATTCTGCAAATGACAACCGGGAAGGTGGACGCGACTCTTTTCCAGTATCCCCTGAACGCTATCGCAGGAGGAGTGTTCCTGTTTTTCTTGATAATGGTATATGCCGCGAGCCGTAAAGCTGCTGTCTTGCAGTGGTTTTACAGCCTGATGGCGAGTATTACGTCTTTAACGGCCTGGATGGTTTTGGTTATCATCATGGGACTGACCCGACAAGTGGCTCCTTCCGCAACGGTTACTCACGGAGGACTACTGTCCGGGTTAGGTTTCATGCAAATGACGGTCTCGTGGCCTTTTATGCTGCTGTTCCTTTATTTTCTCTCCGTATTGGGGTTGGTGACGATTCGGAAGATAAGCTGTTTTAAATGGAAAGATGTTCCTTTTATCCTGAATCATGCCGGATTATTCATTACGTTGTTGGCAGCCATTTTAGGAAATGGTGACTTGCAACGTCTGCGGATGACGGTTTCGCAAGGTGAACCGGAATGGCGGGCAACCGACGAAGCCGGAGAAATGCAGGAACTGCCTTTAGCCATCGAACTGAAATCATTTACAATCGACGAATATCCTCCGAAGTTGTTGATTATCGACAATGCGGACGGTAAAGCGTTGCCCGAAAAGAATCCTGAAAACATCTTGGTCGAATCCACTCCTTTGTCCGGCAACCTGCTGGATTGGGAGATAGAAGTAACCGACCTGTTGCCGATGGCCGCCTGCGTCCCCGGAAAGGACACGGTCAACTTTGTCGCCTTTCATTCCGAAGGGGCGACAACCGCCTTATACGTAACTGCCTGCAATAAGGCAAGCGGTGTCGAAAAAAGCGGTTGGGTGAGTTGCGGCAGTTTCATGTTCCCGTACGTATCACTGCAACTGAATGAGGAGGTGAGCTTGGTCATGCCGGAACGCGAACCGAAACGCTTCGCCTCCGAGGTCTTGGTGTATACGAAGGAAAAGGAGCAGGCCGAAGCATTGATTGAAGTGAATAAGCCTTTCAGTATGTCCGGCTGGAAGATTTACCAGCTAAGTTATGACGAAACAAAAGGGAAATGGAGCCGCCTGAGCATCTTCGAGTTGGTGAAAGACCCGTGGCTTCCGTTGGTCTATACCGGCATTCTGATGATGCTGCTCGGTTCCGTCTGCCTTTTCATTCTGGCACCCGGGAATAAGCCGGAACAGACGGTGGTTAATGACGCAAAAACAGTATAACGTATGGAATGGAATCATTTGATATATTTTGCTTTGCCGGCCGTATTCTGCTGGGGCATGGGGGCAATGGCGGCTTACCGGCCCGGCAAGTCGTTGCAGGTGGTTTTGTGGACGGTTGCCGGCCTGGCTATCTTTATGGCTTTCATTGTCGGGATGTGGGTGTCGCTGGAACGACCGCCGTTGCGGACGATGGGGGAGACGCGCCTGTGGTACTCCTTCTTCCTGCCGGTGGCCGGAATCATTACTTATATCCGCTGGCGCTATAAATGGATCTTGTCTTTCAGTACGGTCATGTCGCTGGTGTTTATTTGTATCAACCTGTTTAAACCGGAGATACATAATAAGACGCTGATGCCCGCCTTGCAAAGTCCCTGGTTTGCACCGCATGTGATTGTTTATATGTTTGCCTATGCGATGCTGGGAGCGGGGGCCGTGGTGGCTGTCTATCTACTGGTCCGGTCGCGAAAGACTGCGATTGAGCTGGGTGTAATGAATCTCTGCGATAACCTGGTCTATGTGGGAACTGCTTTCCTGACTATCGGCATGCTTTTCGGGGCGCTCTGGGCGAAAGAAGCCTGGGGGCATTACTGGAGCTGGGACCCGAAAGAGACCTGGGCAGCAGCGACCTGGCTGGGTAATCTGCTGTATATACATTTCCGATTTCAGAAGAACAAACAGTACAGGTCAGCCCTTGGAATACTGGTGTTCGCTTTTATCTTGCTGCAAGTTTGCTGGTTCGGCGTGAATTATCTGCCTTCGGCACAAGGCAACAGCGTACACGTTTACAATATGGAATAACAAATAAAAAGAAATATCAACTTAAAACATAAACGATATGAAGAAACGGGTGATTGTTTTTTCCGGGCTTCTGTTGGTAAGCTCGATGTGGATGAAAGCAGACGAAAATGAAACATCCAAGGATAAAGAGAATACATTCTCGATGAGTGCGCAGATACGTCCGCGTGCAGAGTACAGGAATGGAGTTTTAAATCCCCGTAGCGAAGGGCAGGAGCCGGCCGGCTTCATCAATAACCGTGCCCGCCTCTCCATGAATTACGAGCGGCAGAACCTCTCGATCGGCCTTTCCGCACAGCACGTAGGCGTCTGGGGGCAGGACCCGCAGATCGACAAGAACGGCCGTTTCATCCTGAACGAGGCCTGGGCACAACTCGACTTCGGATACGGCCTCTTTGCTAAGCTCGGACGCCAGTCGCTCATCTACGATGACGAACGTATCCTCGGCGGACTGGACTGGAACATCGCCGGCCGTTATCACGACGCCCTGAAACTGGGTTATGAGAACAAACAGAACAAACTTCATCTCATCCTCGCCTTTAACCAGAACGACGAAACTAAAATAGGCGGCACCTTCTATGCCGAGGGCGCGCAACCTTACAAGAACATGCAAACCCTTTGGTACCAGCATATCGGCAGCAAAGAATTTAAAGCCTCTTTCCTTTTCATGAACCTCGGACTGGAAGGCGGCGACCCGAAAGAAAAGGTTTCCGACACCCAGTTCATGCAAACGATGGGAGCGAACCTCTATTACCAGCCGGGCGACTGGACCTTTGGCGGTACCTTCTATTACCAGTCCGGCAAGAATGCGAAGAAACGTGAAGTCTCCGCTTTCCTCTGGGCTTTGAATGCCGCTTATAAAATCAATTCGCAATGGAGTGTTGCCCTCGGCAGCGATTACCTGAGCGGTGCAGACAACACGGACGGTCCGGATGCCAAATACACGGCCTTCGACCCGTTATACGGAACCCATCACAAATTCTACGGCGCGATGGATTATTATTATGCCACCCCATTCCAGGACGGTTTCAATCCGGGACTTTGGGACAATCAGGTGAAGCTCGCCTTCAAACCGTCGAAAAAAGTCGACCTGTCGCTCGCCTACCATTATTTCTCCACCACAAGCGATGTAACGGTTAAAGGCAAAGACCTCGACCGCGGACTGGGTTCCGAACTCGACCTCCAGGTGGACTGGCAGATTATGAAAGACGTGAAACTCTCCGCCGGCTACTCCACGATGCTCGGAACATCGACGATGGAAGCCGTCAAGGGAGGCAGTAAAGATAGTTGGCAAGACTGGGGATGGTTGTCGATCAACATCAACCCGAGAATATTTATTGCCAAGTGGTAACTTGCAGGTGTCGGAAATGTTCTTATCTTTGTAAGAAACATTTCCGACACTAAATCGATGCTGAATGAATATAACCGATATCTTTCAAATACCGTTGTTCCGGAATTTCACGCAGAAGATGCAGGAAGACTTCCTGGAAAATCTGGAATACACACTAGAGAACCATCCGAAAGGAAAAACGATTATCCATCAGGGTTCGCCGTGCCAGGCCATACACGTTCTGCTCGAAGGCAAACTGAACGTAGACGTAGTCGATGTCTCGGGAGGCGAAGTCAGGGTAGAGGTCATCAAAGCCCCGCGCACCTTTGCCACTCCGCATGTTTTTGCCGAAAAGAACCAGTTCCCCGCCACCTTCTCGGTCGAGGAAGATGTCGTCCTGATGAAGATTTCCAAAGATTCATTCTTTAAGATGATGCATTCGATGCCCGTGCTCCTTCATAACTTCCTTTGCGTCAGTACCAGTTGCAACAAATGCACCATGACCCGTCTGCGTGTCCTCTCTTTCCGCGGCATCCGTAGCCGTTACATCTATTATCTGATAGACCATCTGAAAGAGGGTGAAGACACGGTCGATATGGAGCACAACCAGGTGCAGCTTGCCGAGTATTTCGGCGTCACGCGGCCCGCCCTTTCCAAAGAAATCAATAAGCTCGTAGACAGCGGTTTCATCCGCATCTCGCGTAACAAGGTGAAGATACTGAACAAGCAGGCCCTTATCAGCATGCTATAAAATTCAGCATATTGCCCCGCATCCCCTTGCCGGAAAAAATAATCATCGTACATTTGCCTGCGTTACAGAATTGTTGAAAGTATGGGAAAAGTACTGATTATTGACGACGAAAAGCAGATTTTAGGTTTACTTTCACGTATCATCGGACTTGAAGGTTACGATGTATTCCAGGCGTCCACCTGCCGGGCAGGTCTTAAACAACTGGAACAACACACCCCCGAAGTCATCCTGTGCGACGTCTGCCTGCCCGACGGCAGCGGCGTTGAACTTGTACGCGAACTAAAGAAGCTGCGCCCCCATTCCGAAGTCATCCTGCTGACCGCCCACGGTAACATCCCCGACGGCGTGCAAGCCATCAAGAACGGTGCTTTCGATTATATCACCAAAGGCGACGACAACAATAAAATCCTCCCCCTGATCGCCAAAGCTATGGAGAAAGCCTCCGCCGCCTACCATCAGGAGAAAGCTGCCGTTTTGCCGGTCGGCCGGCAATATTCGTTCGACACCATCGTCGGCAAATCGCCTGCCATACAGGAGGCGATCGCCCTGGCCCGCAAGGTGGCGCAAACCGATGTACCTGTGCTGCTGACAGGCGAGACAGGCACCGGAAAGGAAGTCTTCGCCCAGTCCATCCACCAACACAGTTCGCGCAGCGGAAAAGCCTTTGTGGCTATCAACTGCTCTTCTTTCAGCCGCGACCTGCTGGAGAGCGAGATGTTCGGTCATAAAGCAGGCGCTTTCACGGGTGCTTTGAAGGAGACGAAAGGACTTTTCGAGGAGGCCGACAATGGCACTATCTTCCTCGACGAAATCGGTGAAATGGCTTTCGACCTGCAAGCCAAGCTGTTGCGTATCCTGGAAACCGGCGAGTTCATCAAGATTGGCGATACACGTCCGCTAAAGGTCAACGTCCGCGTCATCGCCGCCACCAACCGCGACCTTTCCAAAGAGATTGCCGAGGGACATTTCCGCGAAGATTTGTTTTACCGCCTTTCCGTTTTCCAGATACATCTGCCGCCGTTACGGGAACGGTCGGAGGATATTCCCTTGCATGTGAAGGCGTTCGTTGCGGCTTTGTCGGCAAAGATGGGCAAGGAAATCCAGACGATTTCGCCTGATTATATCAACCTGCTGAAAAAATACGCCTGGAAAGGAAATGTCCGCGAACTCCGGAATGTGGTGGAACGCAGCCTGATTATTGCGGATGGCGATGTGCTGACACCGGATTCCTTGCCCCTGAACATTCAGCAACCCAATGCCTCGGCAAACGAAGCCTATGCCGGGTTCGACCTGAGCGGCGTTGAAAAAATGCATATACAGAAAGTCCTGAAATATACGAACGGGAATAAAACCGAAACTTCCCGCCTGCTGGGGATCGGGTTGACTACGCTGTATAGGAAGATTGAGGAATACGGGTTGTAGTTAACTATAACACACCCCCTGCCCCCTTCTCGAGAGGGGAGGGGATACTATCCCAAATATTTTTCCACCTTCTGATAGAACGTCGCCAGATGCGCCCCATCCACAAACCCGTGATGCACGTTGATCGCGACGGGGATAACCAGTTTTCCTTCCCTCGTCACCGCCTTCCCCACGTTCAGTAACGGATAGCTGCTACCACTTTCGCGCTCCTGCGTATGAGTCATCGATGTAAAATAAAGGTCGGGCGTCGCGCTCACCAGGATAACACTGTACCGGTTTTCTTCGGACGACAGGTTTTCGGCATTATACGGGTCTCCGTCCTCCGGGATAGAGGCGATGATACGTCGCGCCTCCCGATGGAAGTCCTCAAATCCGGTTATCCATGGAATCCTGACCGTAAAGAATTTCCCGTTCTCCTTCATCCGGATGGGGCATAAGACATCGACAGTCTCGAAATATATTATCTGCCCTTCGTCATCTACTCTGAAGCGCAACTCCTTAATCTCGTTTGCCGCCCGCAAGATGGCGTATAAATAATGTATGAAGAAGGACTGCCCGTTCTTTTTCGCTTTCTCTTTTGCCGCAGTACATTCCACTTCGGAGGTAATAGTGATACACGGATTCAGGAAATTCCGGAAGAAATTAAAGTTATCTTTCCGTTCCCACGTTTCAATATCGACGATTTGTCTTTTCGGAAAGACCGTTTGCTTATCCATTCTCTACTAAGTTTTATTGATTAGATGCAAAGATAGCTATTTCGTTTTGAAGGAATCTATTTTTTGAAAAGGAAGACTGAAAACTTATTGTAAAATCAATCAATACCGAAATCCTCATAAGATTGATTTTTTATTAATAAAAAAATATATATACTAATAGGGGATTTTCACAATTGAAACATGTTAAATCCTAAATGAATAACCTGCTTGTATCCATTGAAAAACAATCGTGAAAAGTGTTAAGTGCGAATGACTAAATTAATCGTTCCTTTTTTCCTGTCATTGCAAAGGAAGGAAAAATAATTAAATAAACAAATATTATTTCAAAAAAAATCAAAGAGAATGATTGATTTTCTTATCATAATGAGCGTTATTTAATCGGATATGATTATTTCTAAAGAAAAACTTAAACGTGACTAGAAAAAAGGAACGTTTTTTCTAGTCATTTTGCTGTTAATAAATATAAACGTAAATATAATTTGACCCCTTGACGGGCCATAACTTAAATCTAATAAAAATGAAACAAAGACAATCTGAACATCCTCCGGATGTTGATAAACAAAAGGAGGAAGCGAGAATAAAAATTAGAGATAACGATAAAATTGTTTTCAAGCAAATCATTTAATACTAGATATGCCGATTTTTTGTCGTGAGACACATACGGCAGCCAAAGCTTTCGATACTCGTATCGAAAGCTTTCTACACAACGAAGGCGCCCCCGATATAAGTATCGAACCAGTTTAAAGGGTTTTTTGTTTCATCGATATAAGTATCGGGGGATTGTGTCTAGAGCGTAATGTTATTGTAAAATATTGAAAATATTTTTACCAGGTACTAAAAGAATAGAAACACATACTTATGACTAAAATACAAACATTTGGAACAAAAACACGGTTGAAGAATAACGAAAGTCTGACGTTCGGTCGTGAAATAGAAACAGCTATCGAAGCCAAAGGCGACGATACACTGGAGATAACCGATATATTTCCCGATTATAAGGCAAAATTGCAGGCGTTCGATGATAGCATTGTCAACGTTGCCAAAAGTTCTATTACCGAACAGATGACTACGGGTAACAAACAGCGTGGTAACCTGCATGTTGCCATACTTATAGAAATAAGAAACGGATTGAGACACTTCGATCAGGATAAGCGAGACGGTGCTTTGCGTCTGAGCGTATTGGCTGATACTTTTACCGGTGCCCAACGGCGCTCGTTCGACGACCAGACAAGTTTCATCAATAACTTTTTGCAGGAACTGGCGTCCGATAAATACAAGGCGGACGCTACTCTCTTAGGTTTGGACGGCTGGATAGCCGAACTTAAAAAAGCGAACGACCTTTGTGCCGAACTGACATCGAAGCGCTCGAAAGAACACTCCGAAAAGAGCGGAAAAGGAAGTACCGAAATGACACGTCCCATTTACGAGAAGGCTTATAACGCATTGGTGGAAAAACTAAATGCCCTGGCACTCGTCAAAGGAGATGATAAATACGCCGAACTGTTCGCATGGTGGAACGCGCGTATCGATCATTACCGTGTCGTCATCTCCGACAGCCTCGGAGCAGGCAAGGGAGGAAAGACAAGCACCGGAACTACCCGCCCGCCATCATCGGGAGGAAGTAGCGGTGGCGACCGTCCTGAAATTGAATAGGAGGTTAGGATTGATAAGGGGGGTAGGCGGAGGCCGCGAGGTTTCCGCCTGCATTTTTGATACGAATTTGATATTCCATATTATGTTTTTTATGTGCTATTTTTGTGATAGTTAATAAAAAATCAATGGTTTTCATGGATTTAATTACAAATTATCTTTGAAGAATAGATTTATTACAATAACTTTGCAGATAATATAAAAGCAATGTTTTTCAACTATTCTTCATATGTAGGTAAGATGAAACAGAAAATACAATGAATTTATTAAAAGGGTATAACTTGGGTCTAAAATAAAATTATGAAGCGCAACATCGGTATATTTATTTTACTGGAATATTTTACCGGAAAGATATATGCAGGGTGCATCTCTGCGATAAATATTTCTCCGGCAATAGGAGGGAATGTGTTTCATACTGAAAATTCTTCCATGCTGGAAAAGCCATTGAATTTTATCGAACATTATGACCTGCTGATATTCAGTCTCTATTTCCTTGCTTCCATCATTGTTGCACTACTTACAATCATCTATATCAGGCATATAAAATCGAAGATGCGGACCCGCGAATATAAATTGCTTCTTAAATACCGTGATTTATTCGACAACATGCCTATCCCATATTTGCGGTGTAAAATCCGGAGCGACAGGGAGGCGCCCGACCTTTTGGTGCTCGATGTTAATAAAGCTTTTAATGAAAAGGTACTGCCGAAAATAGATGTCCTGCATAAAAATAGAGAACAACTGGAACGGACTTCATTGGGATCAATGGAGCGGTTTCTGGATATTTCTCAAGAAATATTGATTACGAAAGAAACGCATAGGGGTGAATATTTGATAAACGGATCTTATTATACAGTTATAATCCGTCTATCGGAAGAAGAAGATGTAGTGGATGTGTTCTTTGTCGATGTGACGAAGCTGAAAAATTACCGCGAAAATCTCGAACTGGTGAATTATAAACTGTCGATAGCGATAGAGGCTGCCAATATGGTCTGCTGGTATTATGATATAAAGAATGATATATTCTCCGTAAAAAAGATGGTGGCCGAATATGATTCGTTGACCGGAAAGACACACCGGAGGCTGGTTGAAGATAAAAAAGTCCCGCTGGAAATGGCTTTGATGCTGGTGCATACCGATTTCCGTGAGCAGGCGAGGGAGTTGTTCAGGCAATTAATCAGCGGAGAGATATGCAGGGGACATCTCGAATACCAGTTGAGCGATCTGAATATATATAACGACAAGGAAGTCTCATGGGAAGAGATGCTGGTTGAGGTCGAGTACGACAGCAAAGGGAATGTTATTGCTCTCGACGGTATTTTCATGCCTATCACGGAACAAAAACTGCTGGAACAGAGCCTACGTGACGCCCTGAGTGCCGCCGAAGAGGCCAACCGGTTGAAATCCGCCTTCCTGGCGAATATGAGCCATGAGATACGGACGCCGCTGAATGCGATTATCGGTTTTTCCAATTTGTTGATTAACGTTGAGACAGAAGAGGAAAAGCAGGAGTATATCGGGATTATCGAAAGTAACAACGCGCTGCTGCTGAAACTGATTAACGATATTTTCGACCTGGCAATGATTGATGCGGAAACGCTCGACTTTAACGAATCGAGGACTTGTATAAACCATATTATCGACGAGATTGCGACGTCTACCCGGATGACGAACAGAAATAAGGATGTGCAGATTATCTCCAGCAAAGGTTTGATGGAATGTTATGCTGTCATTGCCAAACACCGTTTGATGCAGGTGCTGACCAATCTGATGAACAACTCCATGAAGTTTACGGAGAAGGGAACTATAACGGTTGGTTATGAATATGACCAAAGGGAGAGCCTGTTGAAGTTTTTTGTCAGGGATACGGGTATCGGCATTCCTAAAAATAAGGTGAAAGAAATATTCCATCGTTTCACAAAGCTGAATACATTTATTCAGGGAAGCGGTTTAGGCCTGAGTATATGTGAAATGATTGTTCATAAGCTAGGTGGTAGGATATGGGTGGATTCGGAAATAGACAGAGGTACCTGTTTCTGGTTCACCGTACCTTACCAATTTACCGAATAATATTTTTTTTTGATTTTAAGTTATTAGGTCGTGAGACCTGCTGTAGCCAGATATGTCGTGAGATATAGGCTACCTTTACTTTTATTAAAGCCCCGGGCCCTATACAAGCCGGGGCTTTATTTTTATTCTCTCACTCTCTTTTTCATCTTTCCGTTTTAGTATACTTTACCGTTTTGACAGGACGACCTTTTCAAAATGGAAGGGTTGCCTCTTCCGGTGTTACGCAGCGTTTTTCTGATAAGTATTTGTGATACAGGTTTTAACATGTTGTTGTCTCCGCTTTGGCACGGCTTTGGCATATAGAAGGGCAAAATGATTTGTATAAACGATTAAAAGACAAAGCTATGTTAGAGAATGAAATTGTATCATTTATTTTTTTATGTGCGGTAGGTAGCCTTTGCTACTGGTTTTTTTTCAAGTGTGTAGATTGGTTCGAAAAGATTTAAAGGAAGGAGGAGAGATATGTTCGTAGCACTGTTTATACTCTGCCTGGTTATCTTCGGGTATCTGATGTATGTGTTGATTAAGCCCGAAAAGTTTTAAACAAATAATGATGGTAAAAAGATGAATACGGAATTATTAGGTAGCATCGCGCAAATAGTACTCATGGTCGTGCTGGCCTACCCACTGGGGAAGTACATTGCAAAAGTTTATAAAGGGGAGAAGACCTGCCTGGACTTCATCGCCCCGGTGGAAAGATGGATTTTTAAACTGTGCGGCATCGACCCGAACGTGGAAATGAGTTGGAAGAGCTTCCTCAAAGCATTGCTGACCATTAACCTGTTTTGGTTTTTCTGGGGAATGTTCCTGCTGTATTTCCAGCAATACCTGCCGTTGAACCCCGACGGTAATGCGAGCCAGTCGTCGCACCTGTCGTTTAATACCTGTATCAGTTTCATGGTGAACTGTAACTTGCAGCATTACAGCGGCGAGAGCGGGTTGACTTATTTTACACAGTTGTTTGTCATCATGCTCTTCCAGTTTATTACGGCGGCAACTGGTATGGCGGCCCTGGGAGGAGTATTCAAGGCGATGGCATCGAAATCGACTCATACGATCAGTAACTTCTGGAATCTGCTGATGAAGAGTAGTACACGTATCCTGCTGCCGTTGGCGCTGGTGGTTGGTTTTATCCTGATTATAGAAGGTACGCCGATGGGATTCGACGGCAAGATGAAGCTGACGACGCTGGAAGGACAGGAACAACTTGTTTCGCAAGGTCCGGCTGCCGCAATCATCCCGATCAAACAATTGGGAACGAATGGCGGTGGTTACTACGGGGTTAACTCTTCGCATCCGTTGGAAAACCCGACTTACCTGACGAATATGGTGGAATGCTGGTCCATCCTTATCCTGCCGATGGCGATGGTGTTTGCATTGGGATTCTATCTGAAGCGAAAGAAACTCGCCTATTCGATATTCGGAGTGATGCTGTTTGCCTACCTCGTGAGTGTCGGCATCAATACATACTATGAAACGAAGGGGAACCCGATGATCTCGGCGATGGGAATCGACCAGCAGGCCGGTGCCATGGACTTCGATGATTTGTTGCTTCAGACAAATATCCTGTTCCGTGACCATCCGCAGGTGTTGGAGAAATACCGCAGCTTCTTCCAGTTCGTGTTGGTTGATGAGTATCAGGACACGAACTTTGCGCAGCACCTGATAGTCCAAAGACTTTGTGAGCAGCATCGCCGCATCTGCGTGGTAGGGGATGATGCACAAAGTATCTATTCTTTCCGTGGTGCCAATATCGACAATATCCTGCAATTCAAAAATCAGTATCCCGGATGCCGTATCTTTAAACTGGAGCGTAATTACCGTTCTACACAAAATATTGTAAATGCGGCAAATAGTCTGATTCATAAGAACAAGGAACAGATTCATAAAAATGTCTATTCGGAAAAGGAGGAGGGTAGCAAAGTGCGTATCTCTGCTTCTTATTCGGATTACGAGGAAGGATATGCTGTCGCTTCTGCAATCAATGAGTTGCGGTTGCGCAAAGATTATGATTATGTAGACTTTGCCATCCTATACCGGACGAATGCACAGTCGCGTATCCTGGAAGAGGCACTCCGTAAAAGAGGTATTCCTTATAAAATATATGGCGGTTTGTCATTTTATCAGCGGAAGGAAATAAAAGATATCATTTCTTATCTGCGCCTGATTGTGAATCCTCATGACGAAGAAGCATTCAAGCGTGTTATCAATTATCCGTCGCGCGGCATTGGAGATACGACTGTCGGTAAAGTAATAAGTGCGGCTACAGACAATAATGTGAGTCTTTGGACGGTACTGAATGCTCCTGTCGACTACGCCTTGCCTATCAATAGCGGGACAGCGAAGAAACTGACTGATTTCCGTGAGATGATTGAACGTTTCATAGAGCAGAACACTCGCTTGTCCGCCGAAGAAATGGCAGCAATAGTGGTCAAGGAGAGTGGGATTGTCAGTTCTCTTTTTCAGGACCGTTCGGTGGAAGGGATTAGTAAGCAGGAAAACTTACAGGAGTTATTGAAAGGTATTGCCGAGTTCTGTGAGTTGAGACGTGAAGAAGGAGTCGAACAGGTTTCTTTGGCAGACTTCCTTTCGGAGGTATCCCTGCTGACCGACCAGGATAATGACAAAGACGAGCAGGCTAATAAAGTAACGATGATGACCGTACATGCCGCTAAGGGACTGGAATTTAAAAATGTGTTTGTTGTCGGTTTGGAAGAGGAGTTGTTCCCATCATCTATGTCCAAGGATAATCCGCGTGCGGTAGAAGAGGAACGTCGTTTGTTCTATGTAGCGATCACCCGTGCCGAAGAAAATTGTGTGCTGACTTATGCCAAAAGTCGTTTCCGGAACGGGCAAAGCGCCATGTGTTCTCCCAGCCGTTTTCTGAAAGATATCGATGTGCGCTTCCTGGATGTTCCGGCGGATTCGTCGGCAGATACTTTTGCTGCTGCCCGCGAACGGTTCCAGCGTCCGGCATTTACTTCACCTTTTCAGCAGCCACGTGCAGTGGAGAAGGAAGAACCTTCTTTTATCTCTCCTGTGGCACAGGCACAGCAACGCCAGCGTTTGACAAAAGTAGAAACAACAACATCCACTCCGGCGTCGTCTTCTGCTCCTGCATCCGACCTTTCCGGTTTACGTGTCGGAGCAAAAGTACGTCACGACCGTTTTGGAGAAGGAGAAGTCATTGCTATCGAAGGCGATGGCGGAAATGCAAAAGCAACGGTAGCATTCACCCATTTCGGACAAAAACAGTTACTATTGAAGTTTGCCAGGTTGACGATTATCGGATAAACGCTTACAATAAACTGTTTATTTTCTGTTTGGTTCGCGGATCACTGGGACGTACCACTGTCCCATAATCCACAATGATCCCTTCCCGATTGAGTAACAGATAATGAGGGTAACCTTTTAATTCCAGTCGGTTCAATATTTTATAAAAAGAGTTCTCATCCGAAATGTCTGTTTGATACAGGCAATCGATGCCTGGCTGTTGCAGATCCAGCCGTTTCACTAAATCTT
>ENA-ORRN01001726-ORRN01001726.1-human-gut-metagenome-genome-assembly--contig:-NODE-1726-length-14764-cov-3.342171_pt1 | contig 14764 bp, 10 predicted proteins | sample MGYA00242174_ERZ509132 | MGnify/ENA primary metagenome ERZ509132 (study PRJEB26280, sample SAMEA2338671) | human gut metagenome | biome: human gut; feature: human-associated habitat; material: faeces... | reverse complement strand
AGCTTGTCCGCAGCTGGTATTACGATATGCCCGCCTACCCCGAGATGGGGGAGAAAATCAGCGAGCTTCTGGACAAGGGGTATCGGCTCTACGTCCTTTCCAACGTCAATCGCCATTATGACGTGATGCGCCGCAACATTCCGCATTTGGATCGCTTCAGCGGCGAATTTGTGTCCTATCAGTGGAAGCTGATCAAGCCGGAACCGGCGATATTCTCAGCTTTCTGCCAACATTTCAATCTAGTCCCGGCGGAATGCCTGTTCATTGACGACCGTCAGGATAACGTGCTGGGCGCGATGCGCGTCGGCATGAACGCCATGGTTTATCACGGAGATCCCGCCCGCATTGACGAAAAGCTCGAAGAGCTGAAATAAGGGGCACTCTATGAAAAAGATCGGTCAGGGGCGCACGGCAGAGGTGTTTGATCTGGAAAACGGGCGCGTGGTCAAGCTGATGCTGCCCGGCTTTCCGGAAAAGGAATTGCAGGAAGAACTGCATTGCGCACAGGAAGTCGGACAGTTTGACCTCCCTGCGCTGAAGTGCTATGGAATCGTGGAAATGGACGGGCGCAAGGGCCTGGTCTACGACCTGGCGGCGGGGGAGAGCCTGCGGCAGCATATGCTGCGCACCGGCGAAATCGAAGGGGACATGGCGCGCATGGCGCAGGCGCACCGGCGCATCCTGCGAAGCCGAAGCAATATCCTCGACCCGCAATGCATAGCCGTCCATCTGCGAATTGTCCCAGCCCGGCACATCAATCGGGCTGGCGATGTCTTCGGCCAGCACCCGGCCGGTGGAATACATCAGCGGAATCGTTTCCGTTTCTTCAATCGGCTTGGCTTCGCTTAAAAGCAGGCGCAAGGCCTCGGCATAGGTGATCATGAATTGGATCCAGAAGAAAAAAGGAGAGCCCGACGCGCGTGCTTGATCGTCGGGCCAGAATGACTGCTGCGTTCAGCGCGCAGACTTCTTTGCACCTGCCGCCAAGGCAAGTCCCTCAATAAAGTCTGCCGTTTCTTCCGGCCGGTTGATGTCAAGCTTCGGCACGCCCGCGAAATCAGGCTCGTCAAAGTCGCTTGCCGCAGCCGCTAGATTGATCCGTCCGCCGAACTCTCGCACGAGCGGCGGTCGATCGGCAGCGGCTTGTCGACGAACCTCAATTTTAGGGAAGGATCCTTCGTGCTTGAAGCCCTCCACAAGAACGATGTCTGCGTCACCAGTTTCTTTTAGCAGTTCATCGATTCCGGGCGCTCCTTCCGGCGTCTCAGTCAAGACCGCCCAGCGCTCGGGCGTGCGCAGTATCACACGCGATGCGCCGGATTCGCGATAGCGCCAGGTGTCTTTGCCCGGCGTATCGAGATCAATGTGATGATGCGCATCCTTGACCGCACAGACGCGCCAGCCGCGCGCCGCAAGAATACGGAGCACGGCTGCTGCAAGCGTGGTCTTCCCCGAGCCGGATCGCCCGATGAAGCCCATAACGAAAGGTTTCTTGGTTTCAGTACTCATTCTTTTGCAAACGCGGCAACTGCCTCACGCACGGCCGCAATATCTGCGGGCAGCGGCGTTTTCTTCTGCTTGCGCTCAAAGATGTCATTAAAGCGCTCAGGCAGCGGAACCGTTTCCCCGGTAGCCTGCTTCGTGATGCGGGGGAACTTCACCGCCTGCACCGTTTCCCAGCAAAGCGTCTTCACGCCCACCGGATGAAGATAGGTGCCCGTGTAAAGGCAGTCTGCCGTTTGCGGATCAATCATGCGGTGATTCGTCACCCACAGTGACTCAATCATTTCCAGACGATTCGGGTGATCAGAGGTGCCCGCCGCGAGTCCTGAACGACGAATTTTGTTGAACTCCTCTTTCGTCAGTTCAAATCGACCGTTGGTCTCGAGCTCCGTCATCAGCTCTGCAATGCGTTCGCCGTTGCGTCCGAGCACTTCAAAAAGGAAGCGCTCAAAGCTCGCAGCTCTTGAAATATCCATGGAGGGCGACGACGTCGCTACCGTTTCACTGACTGGACGCGGGGCATAGACACCCGTACGGAAAAACACATCAATAGCGTCATTTTCGTTAGTGGCCACCAAGATACGCAAAATGGGAAGCCCCATCGCGCGCGCCACCCAACCTGCGAAAGCATTGCCGAAATTCCCGGCCGGCACCACAAAGACGACAGGCTCCGTATTAAAGCTCGTTGCTTGAATATAGCCATAGAAAAACGCCGCAACATGCACTGCAATACGCAACCAGAGATAGCTATTGACTGCACCCAAATGCGCTTCTTTGCAGAAAGCCTCGTCAGAGAGGAGTTCTCGCACTAAAACCTGACAATCATCGAAGGTGCCGTCAATCTCAATGTTGAGAATGTTTTTATCTTTATTGGAATAAAGCTGCGCGGCTTGGAACTTCGACATGCGGTCTTTAGGCGAAAGCATCACAACCTTGACGTCTGAACGACCGCCGAAAGCAGCCTCTGCCGATGCCCCCATATCGCCCGTTGTAGCGCCTAAGAGCGTGATCGAGCGTGGTCCCTTGTCCCAATGCTTTTCGTGAACTTGCGACAGGAACTGGAGACTGAAGTCATTGATCGAAAGCGACGGGCCGTTGGAAAGTTCATAGATGCCGACACCGTCCTGCAGCCATGTAATCGGCGCTACATCGTGCGCCTTAAACATATCCAGCCCGTTGGGGAAGATCGATGGCTGCCATGCGTCGCGGCAGAGCTGCCAAAGATCTTTCTGCGGCAGCTGCGTCCAGAAACGCGAAAGGACTTCGAGTGCAACGCTTGAAAAGTCTCGCCCCCGCAGCTGGGCCAGTTCATCAGCGGTGAACTTTGGGTAGTTTTCCGGCACGTAGAGGCCGCCGTCTCGGGCAAGACCTTCAAACGTAATGTCAGCGAAGGTCTTACCGTCTGCGGCGCCGCGCGTCGAGATATAGAGCATGGGAGATCTCCGTGAAGGGAATGACGTCACTCTTGAAAACGACATTCGTTGTGGGATGTCAGACGACGAAGAATTGTTAACGTCGTCCCGAACTATTGATCTGATCGTACCTTAGAAGTCGGCAATTCTCTTTGAAATGACGGATAGTATTTTTCCTTAATTCACAAACGATAATCGTTTACATTCATGTGCGTTCGACGACATCCACGATTCAGGCTTCCCGACTATGCAATCCAATTGTTCTGATGAATCCCCGGTTTGTGACGATTCAATCTCGAGAAAATCGGTGGTTAGAATGGAAGAACCCTTTTTAAGGAACTCAGTCTTGTCCGACAGCCGTCCATATATGCCTGCCTCAGCACTGCCGGTTCCTGCCTTACCAGATACTTTTTAGATATGCCGCTTCCCAAAGCTCCTGCGCATCCCGCCGAAATCCTTGAAGACTACGGTACTCCCGCAACTCCCGAATCCGAACGCAAACTGCCCGATGTCAAAATCGTGAATGCGATGGAGTCGCACCCCGCTGCGGCCGTCAAGACAGGCAAGCGCAGAAACGTGAAGACGGCCCGATCAGCCGAACCTCTCCCAGCGACTCCCGCCTCTAAAACCGCAAAGACAGCTCAGGCGCCGCTCACCGAACCGCTATCCAAAAAGTCCGTGAGCAAAAAGCTCAAAGCTGCTCAGAAGTCTGAACTTGCCGCAAGTCCAGCAATAGCCGATGTTTCAGCAAAATCCTCGGCAAAGCCGAAGCGAGCCGCAGCACCGGCTAAACCTGCTCTTGCCCCCAAAGCGGCAGACACTGCCAAGAAAGCAAAGTCCGCCCCGCAAAAAGCAATTAAGACACCCGCACCGAGCACGAAAACGCAGCCTGACTACGCTGCAGACCGCCGCCGTTCAGGCAATGCCGGACGCCGCGGACGTGCGCAGATGCCGGACAACCTGCCCAAGCTTTTCGTCCTCGACACCAACGTGCTGATGCACGATCCGCTCTCACTATTCCGTTTCGCCGAGCATGACGTTTCCCTGCCGATGACGGTCCTTGAGGAGCTCGATACCCATAAAAAGGGACTTACGGATGTTGCCCGCAATGCCCGCTCAGTAAGCCGTGCATTGGATCAGCTGATTGAAGCCAACGGCGGCCGTATTCAAGAGGGAGTTGAACTTTCACTGCTCGGCAATACAGAAGCTACCGGTCGACTCTGGTTTGAAACGAAACCTTTGGCCGAAGAACTCCCCGCAGAGCTCCCGAGCTTCCGCGGCGACAATTCAATTCTGGCCACCGTCCGCGGCGTTGCCAAGGCTTTCCCGAAACGTGCTGTTGTGTTGGTGAGCAAAGACATCAACATGCGCATCAAGGCGACAACGCTCGGCATCCCCGCTGAAGACTACTTCAACGACAAGGTGCTCGACGACACCGACATGCTTTATTCCGGCAAGCTCGCGCTTCCGTCGAACTTCTGGGAAAGCATCGACTCCACCTTGAAGAGTTGGCAGGATCAAAACGCCACGTTCTACAGCTTTGAACCAAAGCACCCGGAAGACTTCATCCTGAATGCCTGTGTGACGGTTGAGGGCGACGCCAATTTCATGGCGCTCGTTGCAGCGCGTCAGGGCCGAACGGTGACGCTGCGTCTGATGCGCGACTACCGCTCGAAGTCCCATATAAAGGTCTGGGGAATTCAAGCGCGCAACGCCGAGCAGAACATGGCGCTCAATCTCCTGATGGATCCTGACATTGACTTTGTCACTCTTCTCGGTCAGGCGGGTACCGGCAAAACTCTGATGACGCTCGCCGCCGCACTAACACAGACCATTGATGAACGGCGCTTCAGCGAAATCATCATGACCCGCGCCACAGTGAGCGTAGGCGAAGACATTGGCTTCCTGCCCGGCACTGAAGAAGAAAAGATGGCGCCTTGGATGGGGGCGCTCGAAGACAATCTGGAAGTGCTTCACGGCTCGAGTTCAGGCGGTGACTGGGGACGTCAGGCCACGATGGACCTCATTAAGAACCGCATTCGCGTGAAGTCCATGAGCTTCATGCGCGGCCGCACATTTTTGCAGAAGTTTGTCATCATCGATGAGGCACAGAACCTCTCGCCCAAACAGATGAAGACGCTCATCACACGCGCTGGCCCTGGGACCAAGATCGTGTGCCTCGGCAATATCGCGCAGATCGATACGCCTTACCTGACGGAAGGCAGTTCGGGTCTTACCTATGTGGTAGAACGCTTTCAAGGATGGCAGCATGCCGCAACCTTGACACTCACCCGCGGCGAACGTTCACGGCTTGCTGAATTCGCCGCCGAAGCACTATAGGGATTTTACCGAGTTACCGAACTCAATTGAAAACATGTTTTATTCAACACGTTCAAAGTAAAACCTTGGCGCATAATTGTTTGACTGTTTATGCGCAGGTCTCAAGAGAGCTGCGCCATTCCATTGGGAAAGAGATTCATGATTAAGAGCAAACTTGTCCTTGCACTGGCGCTTTCCGTCGGTCTCGTTGGTTCTGCCGCCGCTGCCTTGACAGACATGACCGTCAATGGTGAAAAAGTTCCGGCATCACGCTTAGAAGCCGTCTACAACAATGCAGTCAAAGCCGGTGCCAAAGCAGGTCCGGAACTGGAAGCGCGTGTAAAGCGCGATGTGACTGAAGAAGTGGTGCTTCTGCAGGAAGCAGCCAAAGCCAAGATTGATCGTACGAAGGAATATCGAGACGCCATTGACCGTGTGGGCAAGCAGCTCAAGGTTGAACTGCTTGTCGCAGATTACGCGAAGAAAAATCCCGTCAGCGACAAAGAAGTCCGTGCGGCTTACGACAATGCCAAGAAGGTCTACGGTGATACCGAATATCAAGTCCGCCATATTTTGGTAAAGACCGAACAGGAAGCCAAGAACATCATTCAGCGTCTCAACAAAGGCGAAAAGTTCGATGCGTTGGCAAAATCTGAATCGCTTGATCCGAAGTCGGGCCCTGCCGGCGGCCTGATCGGCTGGCTGTCGCCGAGCAATGTTGAGCCCAATTTTGGCAATGCCTTCAAAATTTTGTCGGCAGGCGATGTCGCCCAGGCACCAATCCAAAATCAATTCGGCTGGCATGTCGTAAAACTTGACGCCAAGCGCAGCCAGAAGAACTTCCCAACCTACGAATCGCAAAAGGACAGCCTTCGTGCGCAGCTTTCTCAGCTGAAAGCCAAGCGGCATTTTGCTGAGCTTGTGCAGAAAGCCAAGGTTCGCTAAACCTCTGCATTAGCCCTCGACTCTTCCTTGACAGCTCTGCATTCTTTTGCAGAGCTGTCATTCTTTATGAGTTGCCTTCAAAGCTCAGGCTGTCATTGGAGCTTGTCGAACGATGACACCCATCTGCATCATGGCTTAATCGGTATGTCGATTCACTTTGATCTGATGCGCAATCGTTCTGCCTTCCGATAAAGGAACATCATGACAAACCCAAGCGCTGAAATAGTCCCGGCCGCGCAATAGTGCCCTATTTCAGAAAAACCCATTGCTGAGAGCAGCTGCATGAGTGTGGGGCCAAGAATGCCGGCCAAGGCAAACCCTGTGAACATAATGCCGAAATTAACGCCATTGTGTCTTGCACCGAAAACCTGCGCTGTAAAGCCTGGGTAGACCCCCATGAAGCAGCCGAAAGAAAAGCCGAGTGCGATCAGGCCGCAATAGAAGGGAAGCGTATTAGCAGGACTTCCAAGGGCAAGAAGTATTAAACCGATAATTGCAATCCCAAGTCCTGCGCCGAGCGTTGGAAGACGCCCTAAATAATCCGAGGCGGTTCCCGCACAGAGACGTCCGAATGTATTAGCGAGCGCCATGCACGAGACTGCCATCGCAGCAGAAGCAACATCCAGGGCTATTTGATGGCGCGCGATAAAAAAACTTTGAGAGATCACCATCATTCCTGCAGTGGCACCGCAAGTTAAAAGCGTGATCATCGGAAGAAAGCGAGCGTCTCGCAGCATCTCCCGCCAAGTGTAATTTCGCCCAATCTCAACGCATTGTTTCTGAACAGCCATCGAAGGCGTGAAGCCGACTGGACAACGCATTGAAAGAAAACCGCCGATGACGATAACACCGCCGATGAACACTCCCATGAATTCAAGCGCATTAGTGATCCCATAGACGGAAATGAGCTGGGTCGCGATCGGCGGAACGAGTACTGAGCTGATGCCGTAGGCTGCTGTGGCAAGTCCGCCGACCAGACCTCGGTGATCAGGGAAAAACTTCAGCGTATTGTTGATCGTACAGCCATAGACAAGGCTGAGACCTGTGCCGAAGAAGAGACCATAAGACACGATCAGCTCTGACACGCTTTCCGCGTTTCCGGAGGCATACAGCCCGAAACCCATCGAAATACCGCCGGCCGCGATGACAAATTTAGGTCCGAATCGGTCATTGATCAGTCCTCCGAAGATCATCGGAATTGGACCAAGAGCGTTGGCAATACTGAAAGCAATCGCAAGATCTGCCGACGTTAATGACGTCTGCAGGAGACTGCCGATACGTTCTGCAAGCGGAGACGCAAATACAGACCAGGCATAGATGGAACCTGCGAACAGATTGATGATGCAGCTCACCAATAGAAGAAGCCACCTTTTTTGGTCAAGAGTCATGATGATTTATAGAGAACCCCAGTAATAGAGCTGACGCATCAATTGCCGCCTAATCGGCAAGTACGCGCGTGAGTGCTTCTTCAAGAGCAAATGCCGTTTTTTTGGCATGATCGACCAAAGCATCGATCTCAGCTTTAATACGCGCAGCTTCCTGCTGAGCACGGAGAATGCCTTTTGCTACGAGTTCCGGATTGGCACTGCCGACTGTCGCGCGAGCGGCAACGATGCCTGCTGGGTCCAGAGCACCAAGGAATGCTTTTTCACTAAGCGGAAATGAATCCGGGATATCACATGCATTCTGAAGCGTGCTGCGCCACTCGAGCCAGAGAGACTTTGCTTCTCCATAGTCAAGTTCGGGGGGAGTCGTTCCAGCAGCTCGAGCTCGAGTCACGAGATGACTGGCAAAATGATGAGCATTTCTAAAATCGACGCCGCAGCGGACAAGTCTGTCAGCAAGTTCTTGCGTGCAAGTCCAATCGGCATTGAGTTCAGCCAATGCACGCTTTCTGTCAACGACAAGCTCGCGAACAATACCAGCAAAGGTGCGCAGTGTTACGCAGGCGTCATCAGCAAGCGCCTCCAATACTTGAGCATCTCGCACATCAGCCATGCCGAGCTGAAGATTCTGAATACGTAACATCACCCCCTGCGCCTCACCGATGACCAGTCCGGCATCTCGGCGGCAATCATTGATTAACCCAGGATTGCGTTTCTGCGGCATGGCGCTCGAACCGTAAAGCCCATTTGTACTTTCCCATCGGATCCAGGGATGTGGGTCGGCATACTGGACCATAAAATCGGCGAGGAATGCATTGACATGGAGCATGACTGCCGAGATGATCTGGGACATCTCGAGCGGCAGATCGTTGCCGGCACACTGACCAACATCGAAAGCATTTGTCAGCGGACGGGAAAAACCCAGCAGCTGCGCCATGCGTTCAACATTTAACGGCCACCCCGTACCATTGCAGACGCAAGCCCCCATAGGCGAGACATCGTAGCGGCGGATGCATTCGAAGATCCGGGCCGCATCTCGCATGAAGACCTGATGCTGAGCCAAAAGATAATGGGAATAAAGCGTAGGCTGAGCTTGGACACCGTTCGTATACGCCGGCACGAGCGCACCTTCCTCGCGGCGGGCAACTTCAAGCAACGCACAATCAACCTCATGAATCGCATCGAGCAAACGCATAAGCCGAGCAATATTGAGGCCAGCATTTGCTGTGGCAAGAATATCCTGAGAGGAGCGGCCTACATGAAGAACACTCGCCTCCATGCCGACGAGTTTCAAGACTTCAGGCTCAAAAGTAATGTAGAGCCCAGGACGAACCGCATTCGGCTTTGCCGCTTTGTCGCGCAAAGTATTCAACGCCGTCAGAATGCGCCGAGCAAGGGGCTTCTCCAATAGTCCTTCTTCAACATTCGAAACGATCGACGCACGGTTAATCATTTGCAGCCAATCATAGGTATCTAAGCGATGAATTTCGCCGGATTCTTCTCGTGCGCTTGGTGCGGGAACCCGTCCCATATGCATGCCCAACATTTTTATTTCCTATTTTTTATTCTGTTTGGATAATGAGATCAATGCTTTGCCACAATGCTTTTGACCATTCGGAACGGAGATATGTCAGCTCAGAAATGAGAAACACAAATCTCCGTTCGTCAGCGTTCAAAATATTGTTAGATTACCAACGGTGCATCATGCCAACGATAAACTCGTGGGCAGAGATTTCTTTTTTCTGCCAGTCTGCATCCTGCCAGAAATAGCCGCCAATGCCATACAGAGATGTGCGTTTGCTGAGGGAATATTGGTAACCCAAACCAAAATTCACGCGGTTAAGTTTGTTCTGGCTCTCCAAATTTTGATTTTTTGCAGTTGCATACCCGACGGAAGTCATAACCTTGCCGCCAACGGCTCTAAAATCCACGCCCGTTGAAAATGCCCAAGCTTCGAACCCTTTCTGCGGTCCCTTTGAACCCAGAGCGAGCGGAGCGACTTCTTTAGTGGAGTACCCGCCGATCCAAGGCATGTTCTTCAGGTACTGCACCGTCCCAAAGAGTCTGAAGACATCGAAGTTATAGTGTCCGCCAACAAATACTTTGTAAGCATCATTGGCATAAGTAGCTTCAGGCTTGGGCGCACTGCTCGCGGCATCAAGACAATCCACTGTGGCTGCGAGGTAGTACTTTCCGCCCTCCATCGATGCGCCGACAGCCCACCAGCGATTCGTTTCAGACGACCCTTCTCGACCATTGTCTGGTGCCGACTTGAAGGAGTATTGAGCATGAAGCCGAACACCGCTAAATGACGGAGAAATATAGTGAATCATGTTGTCATGACGCGCTGCAGCCAATGTCCCCGCAAATTTCCAGCCGCCCGTCATATTTCCCCAGCCAGCGCCGAAAGGATTGACCTTGCTGTTGAGAATGCCGGTTGTGCCTGAACCGGTAGAGAGTGCCGGCATACGGCCAAATTTAACGAGCCCCCAAGTCTTTGACTCAACCCCAATGCTCGATTCGCGTTCAAACAAAGGCTTTACGGAACCGCCGTAAAGTGTGCCGTCGTCTGCCAGGAACCCGGATTCAAGGTGGAAAAGCACTCGTACATCGGCGTTGATTTGTTCGGAACCCTTGATGCCCCACGTTGACACATTCCCAGAACCTTGCGTGAAGCTGCGTTTCGTTTGTGCTTCAGAAACGTACCCGTCCTTATCCACGTATTGAGGCGCATTAATGCTTTGCCCAGCAGGTCCGCCCATGCCGGCATTGAGATCTTCATGAAGGTAAGCAAGCCCCTGATCAAAAAAACCGAACATCTGAATATCGCTGGCAGAGGCCGAGAAAACGGTGCTGCAGAACGCAGCGATGAGCACGCGTTGGATACGATGATTTTTCATGACTTTGAAATCTGTTTGAGGTGAGGAAAATTAAAGGGATTTATGAAGGAGCGGGACAATGCCGGAAACAACCTGCGTTTTAAGACCGCGGTTTTGAGCTGCTTGAGTCCCTTCATATGTCGTAAGCAGTGTTCCTACGCCAGTCTGCAGAACACGATTTAAGAGAACAAATCGACCATTAACAATCGTGTAGACGACCTGATGGCTTGTCGGGTCATAAATGGTCAGATCGGCATCCATGCCGGCAAGCAGTCTTCCTTTATTTTTGAGACCGAGCATTTGTGCAGGAAACAAGGAAGTTTTGCGGGCGAATTCGATCGTTGTCAGTGCGCCCAACTCAACAAGAGACAAACCGTTTTGGAGGATGACATTGCGAGGAATGCCTCCGCCGTCAGTACTGATGGCATCCACGAGGAAAGCCCCGTTCGGCCGTTTTTGTGAGGCGAAAAAGACGCGGGATTCAAGCGGGTTGACACCGTCAAATGAACCGTCGCAATGTTCACGATGAGCCTTCAGGTAAGCGATTGCATCGGTACCCGTAAGCAAGGTGATCTCTCTCTGATTGGGAAAGAGCACTGCAAGCCGCCCAGCCCGAATCGCAGCTTCCATGCCGGATGCTGAAGATTCAAAACCAAAGCGAGTCAAAGTTCCGGCAGTGATGGCTGAGCGCGGCTTTCCGGCAGCATCACAGTCAAGTGGTGCCCCATTTCTCGCAGAGAGGTAGCTCTCTGTCGTAAATTCGGGATGTTCGAGAATGACTTTCTCGGCAATGGAGCATTCCTCAAGCACTGGCCTGACGCGCCCCCGACAGTACGCATTGACGTGCGGCAGATGCAGTGGATGACCCGCTGCGATTTCCGCCGCTTCCAACAATCCCTCAATATCGGAACCTTTCTCTGTAGTACCCACATGCCAAGCCATATAGCAGTGGGAATCATCAGCCGTTTCCACCATGCGGTGCGAGGCCTCAGGCGTGAGCGGAAAGTGTCCGCCCAGAAGCTTGACACCGAGCGCACCGCTGCGGCGTGAAAAATTGATGAAGTTCCTCAGCTGCTCTCGGTCTGGATTTTTTCCAGAGATATTTCGGTCAGGAAGAATCGCATTGAGGGCAGCAACGTTGATGCCTACATTTGCACAGCTGAATTCATCGAGAAGTTTCTCAATGGGCCCAGACATATCGAGAGCAGTTGTGACGCCTGCTCGTGCGACCATGCCGTAGCTCAAGGGATTAATGCCAAGATGCACATGCGTGTCGATGATGCCGGGCTGAAGAACCAGCCCGCTGCAGTCGATGGTCGTGCAGGCTGAGCCAATGGCTTCAACGATGCAGCCGCCTTCGACGGCAACGTCACCCGTCCTTAGAGAGTCAGCCTCCGGATCGGCGATTAGAGCATTGCGCAGAAGAATGTCATGCATGATGACGTCTCCTATCAAAAATGTTCTCAATCAGACCAGAATGAAGGCAGCCGCAATGAGCGCTACAAGCATTCCTGGGATCAATCGCTTGGCGACAGCCAAAGGATCTGCACTGGCCATACCGGCCACGATGATGATGGCTCCGGCGAGCGGACTTGCTGTGCGGCCGAATTGACCCGCAAGGATCGCTAGCAGACCGAGAGAATGAGACTGCATGCCGAAGTGAGCCGCTTCGGGCGTGATCGACTGGTTAAAAGCCCAAATTGCCGCCTCACCAGACCCCGTACCCAGCGCCATCAAGAAAGGTCCAAAGGCAGCCCCCCAACGCGCGAATTCATTCGCCCCCTTGAGAAACTCGATGAAGGCATTTACGGCCCCCGTAGCCTGCAGCCCTGCTGCAAAAACACCTGCAGCAACAATGAGGCCGATGACTTGAGCGTATCCCGTGCCGCATCCCTTGAAAAACGCCTTGGAGATTTCGCCTGGATTCATAAGCGTTACGGCGGAGATAAAAACGAGACCGATCAGCATGGCAGCAACCACATCGATACCCGCCTTTGGGAAACTAATAGAGGCGACCAAGAGGACGATCAGAGGGACCAGAGGAGCCACAGCCTTGAGCGGCTGGACTTTGAAGGCGGATTCTTGCTGACCGGCATCGGACTTAGCAGCCGCATCTTTTGCTTCTGCACCCGCAAGATGGTCCTTATTCTTCACGATCATAATGGCGGAGTTGACAATCACCGAAAGCAGAACGAGACCGACGATGTAGGGAGCAGCCCAGATAATGAAGGCCATAAGATCCATCTCGGCCATCTTGGCGACGTAGATGTCATGCGCACATCCGGGATTAAGCAGCAAACCAGCCATTGTGCCGCCCCCCACGGCCGCTGCCGCTGCCGCCGGTCGGATGCCGGCACGCAATAAAAGCGGAATAAAAGTCGCGCCAGCCGTTGCAGCTGTGCCCGCTGCCGACATGATCGCAATATTGATGAGGAACGTCAGAATCGTGGCCGCAGGAATCAGCAGTCCGCCAAGCTTTTTGAGCGGAGCGGCTACTGCAGCAACGAGGTGCTGATCACATTTAGAGGCCTGAACAGCAAACGCAAAGCCCATTGCCGAGCAAATAGCAGGGACGAGCGTGATGTTCGTCATTCCTTTGACGAAAGCTCCGAAAGCTTTCATGGGCGCTCCCGAAGCGCAGCAAAGAATAAAGCCTGCAACGATGAGAAGCATGCGTGTCTCGAGACGCTTAACAAGTCCGAAAACAATGAAAACAATGGACGCTATCGCTAGCCAGATTTGCCAAGTCATGATCGGGGTCCTTGGGTTTTAAAACACTGAAGAAGGTTGTTTATGAACTTCTGGGTGAGAGGCTGATCGGAGGAGGTCTCATCCTGAAGGTGTAGTTTGAAGCGTTCACACCAACAAAGAAAGGCAACAAACAACTACTATTCATTGCGTTTCAAGCAATAATTAACGCTATAAACCCTCACAGCAAACTCGTTAATATTGAAATATCAATATTTTTATAGTTGTGCAGATAGCGCCCAATCATTGCGTATATCGCAACGATCAAGGGTTAAACCCAGTTCTTTTGACGGAGACAACTGATGGCCAGAACTGACGACTTGAATGTTTGGCGAATCTTCTGCGAAGTCGTTCAAGCTGGAGGCGTGAATGCTGCCTGCGATGTACTTGAATGCGAACCAAGTACCGTGAGCCGTGCGCTCAAGGCAATCGAGACAGAAATAGGGGCTCCCATTTTTCTGCGTGAAGGGAGACATTTAAAACTTACGGAATTGGGAGCTCGAGCGTACGATAAGGCTATAAAACTTCTGAATGTCCATGAATTGATGATCCAGGATCTAAAGGGAGATCAAAATGCCCTGTCCGGCACAATTCGTTTAGCTTCGCACTCAGGCATCAGCTCCATTGAAATCACGCCGCATCTCATTGAATTTCGAAAAACCTATCCGGATATCACACTTGAGCTGCATGATCTCACCAAGCAGATTCCCGAGATTTTTCATTTAGCGGATACCCCTCCGATACATCTGGCTGCGGGCTATGGGCCGAATCGCCCAATCGATGGACTCATTGCTCGATATCTTGGTGAAATGCCTTTTCTCTGCTGTGCATCACCGCTCTATCTTGAGCGGTTTGGTGCACCGCACCATCCGAGCAAATGCGTGAACCACATCGGCATCCTCATCAATTCTCCAACTCGAGTAGCAACTCAAGAACTTATCCGTGATGGGATTGCTTATCCGCTTCGATGGAAGAGCTCAATGTCCTTCAAAAATTTAATGGCCGTACGAACGGCCGCTGTGCTTGGTGCGGGCATTGTTCCGGACCTCCCGCTCTTTCATGCTGTTGAGGCACTCCGATCTGGTCAGCTAAAAACGATCCTTGAGGGATGGCGCTGCCCACCTGCTTCCTGCTTTATTTATGCGACACAGGAAGCCTATGAAAAAAGACGGGTACGTATTCTTTTTGACTGGCTGGCGGAATGTGAACAAAAGACACTTGATAAATTACGCCAGGAATTTCCTCAGTTCTATGGTTAATTACACATTTTAGATTAGTGCCTATAACGAATACATCCGCAAAAAACGCCAGATGGAACACTTTGCGTTAACTATTTAATTTTTTAGATCGAAATCTGTCACTTTCCGCGCCAAATCTTCTCACCTTCATTCGTACCGAACTGTGAACCTTGAAGCCAAACTGAGTTAATTACTGCATTTCGCAAAAAAGCTCCAGCCGTCTTCCGAGACTCCCGTCACGGACGGTTGGCTTTTCCACAGCGCGGCGAAGAACTGCTTCGGACCCAAAAACATCTACCCTTCGCTTAGTGCGGGTAACAGCCGTATAAAGGAGC
>ENA-ORRN01001722-ORRN01001722.1-human-gut-metagenome-genome-assembly--contig:-NODE-1722-length-14805-cov-4.353966_pt1 | contig 14805 bp, 15 predicted proteins | sample MGYA00242174_ERZ509132 | MGnify/ENA primary metagenome ERZ509132 (study PRJEB26280, sample SAMEA2338671) | human gut metagenome | biome: human gut; feature: human-associated habitat; material: faeces... | reverse complement strand
CGGCTTTTTCGATGGCTGAGGCTGAACCAGTGGATCAGCACAAAACAGGTGGGCTGGCTGCCGCTGCCCCTGTGGGATGAAACAGCAGCGGAGTTCTGCGAGAATGATCTGATCGGAAAACGCTGCTATCTGGGGCTGGACCTGTCCAGCACGCAGGATATTACGGCGGCAGTAGCGCTTTTTCCGCCGGATGATGGCTGTGACAAGTGGCGGTTTCTCAATTATGCGTGGTGCCCGCAGGACGGCATCCGGGAGCGAAGCCAAAACGACCATGTACCCTATGAAAAATGGTGCCGGGACGGCTTTTTGCAGGCAACGCCGGGGGACGTGGTGGATTATCGGGTGCTGGCGGCCAATTTGGAGCGCATCTGCCGCATTTTTGACGTGCAGCACATTATGACCGACCCATGGATGCTGCAATACCAGCAGCAATTATGGCCGGAATGGATGCAGGAAAAAGTGGTGGAGGTGCCGCAGACCATCGCCGGAATGTGTACGAGCATGAAGGAACTGGAACGGATGTTTCTGGCCCATGAGATCCAGCACGCCAAAAATCCGCTTGGACGCTGGGCCTTTGGCAATACGCGCATTGCGACGGATGGGAACGCCAACGCAAAGCCCATGAAGAACAAATCCATTGAGAAGATCGACCCGACGGTGGCGCTGATCAATGCCATGGCGGGAGCGATCCGGCTGGAACCCAGCCGCAGTATTTATGAGAGCCGGGGAATGAGGGTGGTTTGATGGGAATTTTGGATAAGATCAGGAGACGATACCGAAACGCCGCGACGGTGACGGCAGAGGATTCCCGCTTTTCCGCGTGGCTGGCCGGAAAAGGGTATGTACTGGGGCCAGAAAAAGCCCTGCAGGTGGCGGCGGTATTCCGCTGTGTGGACATCATCACCAAAACCATGGGAACGCTGCCGATCCATTTGATGAAGCGGATCGGCAATGGCGGCAGGGAACGGGCGGAAAATCACCCTGTATATCCGCTGGTATACATCCTGCCAAACCCTCAGACTACGGCGTATGAATTTAAGCAGATGTACGTGGCCAATCTGCTTTTGTGCCGGGGCGCTTTCGCGGTGATCCGCCGCGATCGGAACGGGTTTATCCGGGAATTATGGAATGTGCCTACGGCCAATGTGGCAGGACCGTACATCAACAATGTGACCGGCGAAAGATACATTGTGGTCAGCGATGACCAGTTCAATGAAACGCTCTATGAGGGCGATTTTTTGTATACACCGGGATTTCTGCTGAACGACCGGCAGACGGCTTTGGAGCCGTTGGCAATCGCGGCGGAGGTACTGGGACTGACCAACAGCCTGGCTCAATATGCGTCCTCCAGCGTCAACGGCACCAGCCCGGGCGGTTTTATTGAACACCCGGGAGCCATGAGTGACAAAGCCTTCGCCCGGTTCAAGGAAGACTTCAACCAGAATTACGCAGGGGCAGTCAACAGCGGCAAGTGGCTCTTTTTGGAAGAAGGGGCCAAGGCCAACATGTTCAGCCGGGACATGGAAAAGGCGCAGGTGCTGGAAAGCCGGAAAATGCAGGTGACGGAGATCGCCCGCATTTTCGGTGTGCCGCCTCATCTGGTGATGGACCTGGAACACGCAACCTTTTCCAACATTGAGCAGCAGAGCGCGGAATATGTGCGGGACTGCATCAATCCGCTGAGTGTGCGGCTGGAGCAGAGCATGTACCGGGATCTGCTGACGGCCCGGGAAAGAAAAAGCTATTATTTCAAGACCAACACCAACGCCCTGCTGCGGGGCGATACCCAGACCCGGGCGCAGTACTATAATACCATGCGGCAAAACGGCGTTATGAGTACCAACGATATCCGGGAACTGGAGGACATGAAGCCCAGCAGCGAGCCGGGGGCCGATCTGCTTTTGGTGAACGGAAACATGATCACGCTGGCAAATGCGGCCGCAAACCTGCCGAAAGGCGCGCAGGCAAAGCTGAAGGAGGGAGTCAAGTGAAAAAGTTTTGGAAATTCAGGAATGTGACGCCTCAGAAGGGTGAACTGACCCTGTATGGGGAGATCAGCGACACGAGCTGGTGGGGCGATGAAGTGACGCCCGCTGACTTTCAGCGCGACCTGAAAGCGCTGGGAGACATTGAAGAACTGAATTTGTACGTCAACAGCCCGGGCGGAGATGTGTTTGCCGGGTTTACGATCTACAATCAGCTGAAGCGGCACAGCGCCCGGAAAATCGTGCATGTGGACGGACTGGCCGCCAGCGCTGCCAGCGTGATCTGCATGGCGGGAGATGAAATCATCATGCCGGAGAACGCCAGTATGATGATCCATGAGGCGTCCGCCATAACAGCCGGGAACAAGGCAAAAATGCGCAAAATGGCCGACGAACTGGAACGCATCGACGGACAGATCGCTGGAATTTACGCCGAAAAGACGGGGAAAAAGCCAGAAGAACTGCTGGAAATGATGGAAGCAGAGACGTGGATGAATGGCTCGGAAGCGCTGGAACAGGGCTTCTGCACGGCGGTAGAAGAAGCGAAAAAGGTCGCCGCCTGCGTCGGCCGTTCCTATTTTGCCCGGTATTCCAATGTGCCGGCCGATCTTTTGGAGGACTGGGACGATGAGCCGGAAGGAACCGGCGAAGAACCGCCTGCCGACGGGGAGGAAACCCCTCAGCCCGTGACAGATAAAACCCCGGCGGAGGATTCCGCCAGAATTTCCGCACAGATGGAAGCACGGAAACGCCGTCTGGAACTGATGAACAAAAAGATGAAAATGGAGGAATGAACGGATGGAACTGAATGAAATGCTGCAGGAGCGGGCCCGGGTCTATGATTCCCTGCAGAGACTGCAGAACCAGTACAATGACCGCCCCATGGAGGGCACCGACGCGGACACCTACCACAATCTGGAGAACCGTTTCGACGAACTGACGGCCAGTATTGACGCGGCACGGAGACGTCAGGCCCGCGACCGGCTGATGGGCGAAGAACCCCATGAAAATGAAGCGCCCCGGGATGAACGGCAGCACGAAGCGTTTGTCAATCACCTGCGCACCGGCAGCGGTGAGACCCTGCAGGCCTACAACAGTCTGCAGATGGCCAACCCCACTCAGGCAGGCTATCTGGTGGCCCCGGAAAGGTTTGTGGCCGATCTGATCGCCGAGCTGGACAATGCGCTGCCGTTCCGCAGCCTGTGCAGGCGCTACACGCTGCAGGGCGCGCAGAGCCTTGGCTTCCCCAAACGCACCGCCCGGATGAACAGCGCTGCTTGGGGCACGGAAGTAAGCGCTCCGACCCCGGATAATACCCTTGCTTTCGGCAAGCGGGAGTTCAAGCCTAACCCCATGACTGCCGAGATCCTGCTGAGCCGTACCCTGATCGCCAACGCGCCTCAGGTAGACGGCATCGTGCGTGCCGAAATGGCCTATGACCTGGGCGAACTGATGGAAGAAGCCTATATGAGCGGCGATGGTGTGGACAAGCCTCTGGGCGTATTCACCGCCAACGACGCGGGCATTTCCACCGCCCGAGACGTGGCCGCTGACAACACAGCGACCGCTGTTACCTTCGACGGCCTGATGAACGCCAAGTATTCCATCAAGCAGCAGTATCAGAACAAGCTGCGCTGGCTGTTCCATCGGGACGCCATGAAGATGATTGCCAAGCTGAAGGACAGCGACGGTCAGTACCTGCTCCAGCCCTCCGTAACGAAGGATGCGCCGGACATGCTGCTGGGCCGCCCTGTGGTGCTGAGCGAATACGCTCCCAATACCTTCACCACCGGCAAGTATGTGGGACTGCTGGGCGATTTCAGCAACTACTGGATCTGTGACAGCGAGGGGATGGAGATCCGCGTGCTGGCGGAGCTGTACGCCCGCAACAATCAGATCGACTATCTGGCCCGGATGAGCACCGACGGTATGCCGGTGCTGGAGGAATGCTTCGCCCGTGTGAAGCTGGCCTAACCTGACAGGAAAACGGGAAGCCTACGCAGATCCTAAAAAGTCGCTGGGCTTCCCGTAAATGAAAAAGGAGGAAAAGACGATGATCGAAAGCATGAAGGAATCTGCCAAGCTGCTGGTAGTCAAAGCCGGCGCTGCCGCAACTGAGATCGCCGACGCGGCGATCGTGGACATGCAGGGCTACCGAAGCGCGGCGTTCGTCTGTCTGATAGGCAGCGGCATCAAAGCCACGGCCAAGGTTGCCCTGAGCGTGGTGCAGGGGGACACTGCCGACCTGAGCGACGGTGTGGAAAGTGCTGCGCTGGTGCAGCACACCGCCGCCTCCGATGGCGACGGCAACGGCAAGCTGCTGGTGCTGGACGTAGTGAATCCCTGCAAACGGTATATGCGGGTCAAGGTGAAACGGGAAACCGCCGTGGCGGACGTTCCGGCGGTACTGGCAATCCTGTACAACGGCGGCGCTCTGCCCGCTCAGATGGGCGACATGCTGGACGGCGCTGTGCTGGCACAGTAAGGAGGCCCCTATGAAAGTAAAATTCAAGACCCGGTCCTCCGGCCCTGAAGGGACGATCTATCCCGGTCAGGTGGTGGACGTGCCCGAAAGCGAGGCCCGAATGCTGGCGGAGGGCGGTTACGCTGTGCTGCTGGAACAGCCTCGGACGGCAGAAGCGGAGCAAATGCCCGCGGAAATGGAGCAATCCACCGAAGAAGCGGAACAAATGCCCGAAGAAACGGAGCAGCCCGCCGAAAAAGCGGACCAAAAGGCCGAAGAACCGCGGCGCAAGCCTGAAAGAAAGAGGGGTTGACGCTATGATGCGCTTTCGGGTGACGGCACCGCCTATGGATGAACCCATTGATCTGAAAATGGTGCGGGACACACACCTGCGCGGCATTCCGGACGACAGCAGCGAGAACGACTATCTGCGGCAGCTGATACGCGCCGCCCGGGAATACTGCGAAAACTACACGGGGTTATCGCTGGGGCCGCAAACGCTGGAAGCGCTGCCCGACCGGCTGGAGAAAACGATGACGCTTCCCCGACCGCCGATCCGCCGTATCGTCAGCGTGACCGTCACCCGAAAAGACGGGAGCGTGGAAACCGTTCCCGCGTCTGCCTATCGGCTGGACGCGGGACGGAGCCTGCTCTGCTTTTCAGGTCTGCCGGAAAATGTGGAATCCCCTGCGATCACCTACGAGGCTGGGACACTGGAGCTGCCTGCGACGGTACAGCAGGCGATCCTGCTGCTGGTCGGCCACTGGTATGATAACCGGGAGGCCGTAGTTGTGGGCAGCGTGACCAGCGTAGAGGTGGGCATAGCGGTAAAGAACCTGCTGAACCAGAATAAGGGCTGGTGGTTCTAATGGCGAAAAGCGTGCGCACCGGAGAAATGCGGACGGCGGTGGAGTTCTACTCCGTAGAACACGGCATTAACGCAAACGGCTTCCCCACGGAAACGGAAAAAGCTTTATTCTCCGGGCCGGTCGCCTGCAAATGGGTGACAGCCCACGGCAGCGAGGCTATGGAAAATATGCGGCTGAATCTGGAACAGACAGCCACCCTGACCACCCGGTATACGCCCAAAATCACGGTGCGGAGCCGCTGCCGAAGAAAAGACGACCCTGCCGGGCAGGAATGGGAGATTGTGAATCTGAACGATGTGGAAGGACGGCACAAAACGCTGGAAATCTATGTGCGGCGGGTGGTGAAGGCATGACGCTGGAAAAAGAGATCCGTGATTTGCTGGCTCCGCTGGAAATGCCGGTGGCACAACATGTGTATACAGGCGCGGCGGAACGGTATATCGTATTCGAAACGATGTTCGTGCCGGACGGATACGCGGATGACAACGCCCAGTATGAGAGGGTGCTGGTGAATCTATACCTGCATACGCCCATGACCGAGGATACCACGAAACTTCGGCGGCAGATCCAGCGACTGTGCGCAGAACACGGGTGGCCATGGCCCAGCGTGACGGATGTAAGCAGCGATGCAGTCACGGCCGATGGGGCGAAGCGGCGGCTGCTGTTTGAGACACAGACGGTGCTGGGAGTGGAAGACGATGGCACGGATTGAATTTGGCGACATTGAAGCCCTGATGGACGACTTGCGCCAGTTGGGGGAAGACACGGAAGAAATGGCGCTGGAGATCGTGACCGAGCAGCAGGATATTTTATATGAGGCTCAACAGAAAACGGCGGAAAGTATGCTGCAGGGCCCGTACTACGCCGGAGGCGTTGAGAAAGGCATGACTAAGAAGACACCTTTTTCTACGGGAAACGGCGCGGAAGCCCATATCACCTTCGAGGGAATGCAGCATGGCAGCCGCATCGGTGAGATCGCCTTCATCAATGAGTATGGGAAAACCAACCAACCGGCCCGCCCCTTTATTCAGATGGCCATCGAGCAGAAGGACGGAAATCTGGGAAAAGCGGCGGACAAAATCATGGACAAATACCTGAAAAGAGCGGGGCTTTGAACAGCTTCGCTTTTTTAGTATCAGAAAGGAGAAAACAAAATGGCCAGAATCGGTTTTAAGTATTTCTGCGGGGCGAAGATGAAGACGGAGCCCATGAACGCAGATCCTACCTACGAAGCGGGAAAACAGCTGGGCAAGGCAGTGAGCAGCAATCTGAGCATTACCAACAGCGAGGGCGAACTGTGGGCGGACGATCAGATTGCCGAAAGCATGAGCGAATTTGCCTCCGGCACGTTTACCGCCGAGGTGGACAACATTGCGCTGGCAGATCAGGCCTACATGTACGGAGCCAAGTATGTGGACGGCGAGCTGCAGCAGAGCAGCGAAGACAACGCGCCCTACATGGGCGTGGGCGGCGTACAGGTGATCCTGCTCAACAATGTGCGCAAGTTCCGCGCATGGGTACTGAGCAAGGTAAAGAGCAAGGTGCCCGATGAGGATAACAACACCAAGACCGCCAGTGTGAGCTTCGGCACACAGCCCATCAGCTGCACGGTGCTGCAGCCCAACTATGGACCCTGGCGGCGCATGAAGGAGTTCACCACCGAGGCGGCGGCCAAGGCATATGTGGACACGCTGCTCAATGTGGCGGCATGGCACGCTATCGAGGTGCAGGCTCAGGGCACCGGCCCGAACAAGAGCGTGGACTACACGGGCGGCTATGCAGCCGACAAGAGCGCCTTTGAACTGACCATCACCGGCACGCCGACTAAGGTGTACGACAATGGTCAGGACGTGACCAGCAGCCTGAGCGGCGGCAAGTATACCCTTGCCAGCGTCGAAGACGACCATAAGATCGCGGTGATTTTCTAAAATAAGTTCGGCCCCGGAAAATTCATCCGGGGCCGAACTGTCTGGATCCGCAAGCGCTTGCGGATGAAAGGAGAAAACATGAAAATCAATGATTTCCCGCTTTTGTATAATGCCAGAGCGCACTTTTCGCTGGGAGAAAAATACCCGGACGGCTGCGCTGCGGCTGTTTTGCAGCCGGGACGGGAAGGACACGACGCGCTGCTGGATGTGCTGACGGTGCTGATGGAGGAAGCGGAACTTTGCCGCCGCGCCATGGGGCACGACCGACGGGAACTGCCCAGCCGGGAGCAGATGGACGCGCTGCTGACGCCCCTGCAGGAGGTAAAGCTCAAAGGCAGGTGCATCGAGGCGATCAACCGGGGGCTGGAAGCGGAAGAAGAAGCCGGCGAGGTGGATGAAGTACTGGCCCAACTTGAAAAAAAAACGGCCATCGGATGACGAAAGCCGGGTATATCGCTATGACGCTGAGCTTGGGGCTGCGGCCGGATGAAGCGCTGCAGATGGAGCTTTCGCAGGTGATCCAAATCGCCAAGGCCCGGGAACAGCAGGCGCGAGAAGCCCGGGAAGCTGCACGGAGCAGAGGAGAGTGAACAGATGAGCGGCACGCGCAACACATCTACCCGGATCGTGCTGGAGGGAGAAGCCGAATACCGGGCGGCATTGAAAAACATCAATCAGGAGTATAGCCTGACCAAAAGCGAACTGGAGAAGGTAAACTCGGCCTTCCGTGGCCAGCAGAATACTGTTCAGGCGCTTCAGCAGAAATATACAGCCCTGAGCGGCGTGCTGGACTCTGCTCAGAAAAAGCTGGAACTGGAGAAAAACGCCGTCGAGCGCAGCCGGGCACAGGTAGAACAGTACGGCACCAAACTGGAAGAAGCCAAGCGCAAACTGGCTGCACTGGAAAGTGGGACGGATGATGCCGCAAAGGGAACGGACGAATACAAGAAAGCCCTTGCTGATGCACAGGCAGAAGTAACGAGGTATGAGGCCGCTCAGGGAAAGGCTGAGGATGCGCTGAACCGGCACTCGGTGGCCGCCAACAAGGCCGAGGCCAACGTCAATAAGCTGGAACAGGAACTGGAGCAAACGGGCAAATATCTGGATGAGGCCAAGAACAGCGCCGATGGATGCGCCACCAGCATCGACGGCATGGGCAAGGCTGTGAAGGACACCGGCGAAAAGACCGAAGAAATGGGCGAAAAGACCGGCGACGCCATGGAAGCGTTAGCCTCCGCGCTGGCTGCCGCCGGGGTGATGGAAGCCCTCGGAAAGATCAAGGATGCGCTGAAAGCCTGCACCGACAGCAGCATTGAATTTGAAAGCGCCATGGCGGGCGTGGCCAAAACCAGCGATATGAGCGCCGCTGAGTTGGACGCTATGGGCCAGAGCATTCTGGACATGAGCAAGACCATTCCCATGACGACTACGGAGCTGGCGGGCATTGCCGAGGTGGGCGGACAGCTGGGAATCGCCAAGGAGAACCTTGCCGGTTTTACAGAGGTCATGGCCAAGCTGGGCACTGCTACCAACATGACCAGTGAAGAAGCGGCTACGATGCTGGCGCAGTTCGCCACAGTGACGGGTATGGACGCCAGCCTGTACAGCAATTTGGGCAGTACCATCGTAGATCTGGGCAACAACTTTGCCACCAACGAAAAGAAGATCACGGACATGGCTCAGAGCATTGCCGCTGCGGGGACTAATGCGGGCATGAGCGAGGCGGATATGCTGGCCCTGAGCGCCGCCGTGACCAGCGTGGGCATTGAGGCAGGAGCAGGCGGCACCAGCATGTCTACCCTGATCCAGAAGATGCAGCTGGCGGTGGAGACAGGAAACGGGCTGGACGAATGGGCGGCCGCGGCGGGAATGAGTGCGCAGGAGTTTGCTTCTTTGTGGGGCAAGGACGCTACCGGGGCGCTGACCACCTTTATTCAAAGTCTTGGAACCACAGAAGAAAGCGCCATGAGTACGCTGGTGGCGCTGGGACTGAACGATAGCCGCCTGGTGCGCATGGTGACCAGCCTGAACAGCGCCGAGCAGAAAAACCATCTGCTGAGCAGCGCTATCCGGACGGCCAATACCGCCTGGCAGGAAAACACGGCGTTGACCAACGAGGCCGCGACCCGGTATGCCACGACGGAGAGCAAGATGACGCTTCTGCAGAATGCCAGCGAGCGGCTGAAAATCGCTATCGGCAATCAGCTTCGCCCGGCGCTGGCCAAGGCGGCGGAGGCAGGAACAGATCTGCTGGACTGGGCCAGCGATTATGTGAACGCCAATCAGGAACTGGTGCCGCTGATCACAGCGGCCGTAGGAGCCATTGGAGCGTTTGTGGGGACGCTGGCGGTAGCGGCTGCGGGTATCAAGCTGGCCCAAACGGCCATGGCGCTGCTGAACGCGACCGTTGCGGCGAACCCCTGGGTTCTGGCGATCGCAGCGGTAGCAGCCTTTGGAACGGCCATTGCCGCCCTGGCGCTGACCAGCGACAACACAGTAGCGGAATTGACTGCGGACGCGGGAAAACTGCCAGCCGCCTTTGCCAATGCCAAGGAGCAGATCGCGGCGGACAGTACGGAGATCGAGGCCAGTGCGGAAAGCGCGCGCAACCTGATACAGCGCCTGCAGGACATGGAAAGTGAACTGGGAGACGCAGCGCACAACACGACCGAATGGAAAGCCGTACTGACTGCCCTGACGGAAGTGGTGCCCGATCTGGCCGGAAAGATCGACATGGAAACAGGAGCCATCGAGGGCGGAACGGCGGCGCTTCTGGAAAATGTGAACGCGTGGGAAAAATTGGCCATTCAGCAGGCAAAGCAGCAGGCGCTTTCCGATTATCTGACAGCGATCGTAGACGCGGAAAAAGAGCTTTTTGAGAATCAGGCTGCCTTGGCCAAAGCCAGAGCGGAACACGGCCCTATTTACGACAACATTATTCTAAAAGAGCACGAACTGGCACAGGCGCAGAATGAACTCAGTGCGGCGATGCAGGAGGCAAAGGCGAACGGGACATGGACGCCGGGAATGGATCCGCGCGCTGTGCCGGTGCTTGGGGAAGCGGCGCAAAAGGTGGATCAGCTGACGCAGGAATGCAATGCGCTGAAAGGAGCCAATCGAGAGGCTTACACCGAAGTGGACAACCTGACGCAGGCTGTAGCGGATGGCGAAGAAAAGGTGAAGGCGGCAAAGGAAGCCTATCAGGGGCTCAGCGAGACCATTGGCGACATGGGTTCCAACGCTGATAAATCCGGAAACGATGTCAGCGAGGCGGTCAACGCGCAGGTAGAAACCTTTCAGAATATGGCGGCGGAGCTGGAAAATTTGATCGCTGTGCAGCAGGCGGCCAAAGAAGCGGCATTGCAGCAGATCGAAAGCACTGTGCATGGCTTTGAACAGATCGCCGAGATCGTACCGCAGAGCGCAAAGGACACGGTCGAAGCGCTGCAAAGCCAGCTGGTGTTCATGGAACAATACGGCGAAAACATGAAGGCGGCCCAGGAGAAAGGCGTATCGCCGGAGGTGATCGCCGCGCTGAGCGACGGCACGGCCCAAAGCGCGGCCATTCTGGCCGGTTTGGCTACTGCCAGCGATGATGAAGTGGCCAATATCAACGAGTCTTTCGGCAAAATCAGCGAAGGTAAGGACAACCTGGCCGAGATCATGGCCGCGGCACAGACGGACTTTGAGACGAAGGCGCAGGCCATTCAGGACAAGTGGAACAGCACGGTGGAGGCCATGAATCAGGAGACGGTGGCCACACAGGCAGGCGTAGAGACCGTGCAGGGACTGATCGCCGGAATCAACAGCAGTATTCCGGGACTGCAGGACGCCGTGGCACAGATCAACGCAGTGCTGGCCGGGATCAAGGCTCCGTCTATCGGGTTAAGTCTGCCGAGAGCGGCGACCCGGACAACGGTCTACACACCGAACGCTCAGGGCTTGGACTATGTTCCCTATGACGGTTATTTGGCCCAGTTGCACGAGGGCGAGCGGGTGTTGAGCCGGGCAGCGGCACGAGCCAGCCGGGCGGAGGATATGGCCAACTATGGCTATATGGCCCGTTGGCCCATGAACACGGAAACCTACAATAACCAGAATATTGTGATCCACATTCACGGCGGGAGCCGGGAAGGCAATGAGGATCTGGTGAAAAAACTGAAGCGGGAGCTTCGGCACAAGGGGATCGTGATGTAAGATGCTCAAACACAGCTTTTCCTTCGGCGGCGTGGACATGCGGGAAAAATACGGACTGATCGTTGAAAAAACGGAGGATGTACTGGCTCCTGACCTGCGGGAGAGAAAGGTGGAGATCCCCAGCCGGGACGGCACGTGGGACTACGGCGCGGAAAACTATGACGAACGGAAGCTGGTCATTACCTGCGGGGCGCTGCTGACTAGGGAACAGTGCCGGGAACTGAGCTACGAACTGAGCCGGAAAGCGGAGATCCGTCTGTGGGACGAGCCGGGAAAGTACTATGTGGGCCGCATTTATGACTCCACGTCCATCGAACGGGTGGTTGGCAAAGCACGGAAATTTCAGCTGGTTTTTGTATGCGAGCCTTTTGCCTATGGGGAACAGAAGACGGAAAACTTTGTAGGCGAAAAGAAACTGGAATACGCCGGGACGGCCAGAACTCCCACTCGAATCACGATCACCAATCAGACGGGCGCTGCGGTGCAGGGCCTGACTATCACGATGAAAGAGAGGGTATGACCCATGTCTGCCATGACGAACTATATGGAAACGAAAATGCTGAACGCCATGCGGGGCACGGCGGCAGCAGCGCCGGTCAGCGTGTGGGTGGGAATGTTTCTTTCCAACCCCGGTGAAAGCGGAACCGGCGGTACGGAGGTGAGCTATGAGGGGTATGTGCGCCAACAGCTGCAGTTGACGGCTCCCACGGCCAGCGGAAACACGGTCGGCTGCACCAACAGCGAGGCACTGGTATTTCCCACCCCTCCCGGAAGCAGCGGCACCGTGACTCATGTGGCGGTGTTCGACGCTCAGACCGGCGGCAACATGCTGTGTTACGCTGCGCTGAATAACAACATCGTACTGACGTCCGAAACCAGTCCGCGGATCCAGAGCGGCAACGTGCAGCTGAGCCTGAGCGCAGGAAACATGGACGCTTCTTACAAGATGCGTGTGCTGAACTGGCTGCGCGGAACGACCATCAGCGGATTTACGAGCTATCTGGCCCTGTACAATGGCGATCCGGCCAGCGGCGGCACGGAACTGACCGGCACGGGATATGCCCGAATGGCGGTGACCTTTGCCGAACCCGCCGAGCAGGTAAGCGGTCAGATGACCATGCAGAACAACGCGGCCATGGAAAGCGCCGCCGCGAACGTCAACTGGGGCACGTGGGCCTATGGCGTGATCCTGGATGCCGCGACCGGCGGAAACCGGGTATGGACAGCGAAGAACGCGGGCGAATACGCCATGCAGAACGGGGCGAAAGCCTACTTTGACGCCGGTACGATCCAAGTGGCGCTGAACTAAGGAATGGTGACGGAAATGGCGGCGCAGTTCAACCGAACGCCCTTTAACCGGCGAAGCGGCGGAAGGGTATATCAGGAAACCTACATCATGGTCCAGACTTTGAGGATCGGGGCGGGAGCCGGAGCCAGCATTCGGCCTCAGTACAGCCTGAGTACGGCGCTGCGCTTTTCTGCCGAACTGGGCTGGGGATATGGTGAAAATTACCGCATGGCCCAGAGTATGCAGATGAAAGCCAGTATGCCGGCACGTATCACACCGGCATACCGGCTGGCGGCTGAACTTCAAATGACGGCTGCTCCGCTGTGCCAGACGGCTTATCGGGCTGCGCAGAGCATGGAAATGGGCGCAACGGGACGGATCGTCATTATGCCGGACTATGGGCTGCAATATGCCAATCTGGACGTGGTGATCGACGGGACACAGTACAAGACAACGGTGATGCGCTTTCCGACACTGAAAATTCCGGCAGGCGGTCAACTGGTGATAGACAGCGACTTTTTTACGGCTACGCTGGACGGAGAAAATGTGCTGGACCAGTATGAGGGCGACTGGATGCAATTTGCCCGAGAATTGGCCAGCCTGTCGGCTCAGAGCGGCGGCAGCGGAAGCTTGAAGGTCAGCGTGCTGTACAGGGAGCGGTATTTATGATCGAAGTATACGACCTGAATCTGAAACGGACGGCGGTATTGCAGAACGCCTTCGGCGGCGAGGAAGAGGAAGTGCTGAATGACGTGCCGTCTTACACTTTTCAGATCCCCTCTGGAGATGAAAAATGCCGCTACCTGAAAAAACGGCATTTCATCCGGGCAAGCAGCGGGGGAATGTATCGCATCATGACGCTGGAAGAGGAAGTCAACGAAAACATGGGCGTGACGTCCGTCACCTGTGAAGGAGTGCTGGGCACGCTGGCAGACACCCTGATTTTTGGCGACGTGACCCGGGACAATGTATCCACCCGTGAAAATCTGGAATGGGCGCTAAGCCATCGAAGCGACTGGAAGCTTGGGGAATGCGACTTTGACGAACTGTACAGCTACGGCTTTTCCAATGAGCATCTGTTGCCCATCGTGCAGGCGATCCCTCAGCCCATTACCCAATATTACCGATTTGAAACGGATACCAGCCGTTATCCGTGGCGGCTGAGCCTGAAAAAGATCGACCCGCAGGGAAAACCGGACTTTCGGGTGATGAAAGGGCTGAACTGGCTGAGCAGCAAAAAGAGCCAGTCCGGCGAGAATGTGGTGACCCGGCTGTACTGCCTTGGCAGCGGCGAGGGAGTGAACCAGACCAATATCCGGGACGTGAACGGCGGTTTGCCCTATCTGCTGGCCGAGCAGGAAGCGATCGACCAATACGGGCTGATCGACGGCCTGTACGTGGACCGGAAAATGGAGGACGCAGGGGAACTGCTGGCCATGGGAAAGCAGTTATTGAAGGAAAGCAGCCGGGAACGGGTGGAGTACGATGTAGACGCGGCGGAAATCGGGCTGACGCTGGCCCAGAACGCGCGAGTCGGGCGAACGATCCTTTTTGCGCCGGACAACTACCGCACCTACATTACCAAGGTAAAGCGGTATGACGACGAACCGGGCCGGGTGGAACTGACCATTGCAAACCAGCCCGGCGACCTTGCCAAGGAGCTGGCAGACATTGCCCAGCGGCAGCGGATTGAGAGCACCTACAGCCAGGGCGCGACCCAGATCTGGGGCAGCCCGATGAGCGGAAACGCGGACGCAGAGAAGACCCCGTTGGTGTATCCGCTGTACATTCCGAAGAATATCAAGATCATGAACGAAGTGCAGCTGAAGGTCAAGGTGGAACGCTTTCGCGGCGATTTCAAAATGGCGTCCAGCGGAGGCGGAAGCACCCGCACCAGCGGGGCCAGCGGCGGGGGCAGCTACACCAGCGAAGAAGGCGGGCAGGAAACGGCGACCACCGAAGTCAAGATCACGCAGGTGCGGTGGGACGGCGATACGGGCTATTCCAACAAGGAAGATACCGGCGCGGCGGAGGGTTCCACGGGCTACAGTCAGCCCGGCTGTACTACGGCGGG
>ENA-ORRN01001719-ORRN01001719.1-human-gut-metagenome-genome-assembly--contig:-NODE-1719-length-14824-cov-2.840409_pt1 | contig 14824 bp, 8 predicted proteins | sample MGYA00242174_ERZ509132 | MGnify/ENA primary metagenome ERZ509132 (study PRJEB26280, sample SAMEA2338671) | human gut metagenome | biome: human gut; feature: human-associated habitat; material: faeces... | reverse complement strand
GGACAAAGAGACCGGATGGGATGAATATTGGGTAGGATTCCGTGGAATACATATCGACAAACGAGTGGAAAAACGTTTCTTCACGAAAGAAGAGCCGCTTCACAGAATCGGTTTAAGTGCTACTATCGTAGGATTATATGAAGATATATTAAAGTTTGCCATGCAGGAAAAATCCGGATACCAGCAGATGATATCCAGTATCGTCCTTCATATAATGGGTACTGTTTATTATAAGAAAAAGAATGGCGCTTTTACTAATACATATGTAGTAGACAAAATCAACGAAGCCCGTATCCTGATGAAAGAGCAGGTGGAAAACCCCGTGTCGCCGGAAGAGATCGCCTCGCAACTGGGACTGGGATACTCCTGGTTCCGCCGTATGTTCAAAGAATATACCGGCGTGTCTCCCGCTCAATACCAGTTACAGCAAAAACTATTGAGGGCAAAAGAACTCCTGACAGGAAGTAACCTGAACATATCGGAGATTGCCTACAGCCTGAAGTTTGAAAATGCCGGTCAGTTCTCGACCTTCTTTAAAAAGAAAGAGGGCGTAACGCCCTCCGAGTTCAGGGAAAGAGCACATTAATACGGTTGTTGACGGTTGGACAGAAAACATCAAGAAGCTATTTACTCACTGAAACAGGAAACGAATAATATGAATACAATGGAGACAAACATCCTATTGACCCCCGAACAAATTCCTCCCTCCTACTGCCGTTGCTTCCAAAGCGACTGCCCGAAGTCGGACAGTTGCGCTCGTTTTCTCGCTGGGAAGCACCTCCCCGAAGGCTGGGTGACAGGGCCTGCCGTCTATCCCACAGCCCGTCAAGGCGCGACCTGCGTGTGCTATAAGCAGACACGTATTATCCACGCCGCCTACGGTTTCCGTGCCCTCTTTGCCGAGGTGAAGAAGAAAGACGATACGCCTCTGCGCGACCGTATCAAGACGTATTTGGGTGGAAACACCACCTACTACCGCTACCACAACGGCGAACGCCTTCTCACACCCGAGCAACAGGAATGGATCATCAACCTCTTCCGCCGGCACGGCTATACAGACGAGTTACGCTTCGACGAGTATCGCGACCTCTACGATTTTATCTTTACCTGATTACCACGGCGTGGTAGCATCTCTTCCACGGATTGGAAGCCACACTACTACGCCTTGGAAGCGAGCCTACCAAAGTGTGGTAGGCTAGTTGGTAAAAGCGAGAAGGGATACATTATACATACAGGTTTGTATTTTTGTTGTATTTCACTTCCATCCCCCGGACTTCGTCGTTTATGACGCCATTGTCATACACCAACTGCCCGTTGACAAAAGTCTGGCTGACACTATGATGAAAGGTAGTCCCTTCAAAAGGTGCCCATCCGCATTTATATACTATATTTTCGGGAGCCACCGTCCAGCTCTTCTCCGGATCGACAAGGACCAGGTCGGCATAATAACCCGGACGGATATAACCGCGCCGGTCGATATGGAACAGGTCTGCCGGCATATGCGCCATCTTTTCCACCACTTTTTCATACGTGAAGCAACCCTCTGCCACCATCTCCAGCATGGCAACCAGCGAATGCTGAACCAACGGACCGCCCGAAGCCGCTTTCAAACAACTGCCCTCTTTCTCCGATAACAAATGCGGAGCATGGTCGGTCGCTACGATATCTATCGTATTATCATTAACGGCATTGCGCAAAGCGACACGGTCTTCCAACGTCTTGATAGACGGATTCCATTTGATTCGGTTACCGAACTTAGCGTAATCGCCGTCATGGAACCAAAGGTGATGCACACACACCTCGCCGGTAATCTTCTTCTCGCTCAAAGGAATCTCATTACTCAGCAATGTCAGTTCTTTGGCAGTAGACAAATGCAGGATATGCAAACGTGAATTCAGGCGGGTAGCCAGTTCGACAGCTTCGGATGAAGAGGCATAACATGCTTCCTCGCTTCGGATCTTGCTATGGAAAGAGATGTCGAGATCTTCGCCGTACTTGCCTGTATAATAAGCTATATTGCGTTTGATCACTTCTTCCTTTTCCGCATGGATGGCGATCAGCATATCCGCTTCACCGAAGATACGTTCCAGGCTCTCCTTCTTATCCACCAGCATGTTGCCTGTGGAAGAACCGAGGAACAGCTTCAACCCCGGCACACGGCTACGGTCCAGCTTACGGATCTCGTCCATATTATCATTCGTTCCGCCGAAGAAGAAAGAGTAGTTGGCGGCAGATGTTTCCGCTCCGCGCTGCAACTTCCATTCCAGATCGGCTATCGTGGTAGTCTGAGGCTTAGTATTCGGCATATCCATAAAAGAGGTGACACCGCCAGCTACGGCCGCACGGCTTTCACTAGCGATGTCTCCTTTATGTGTCAGGCCCGGTTCACGGAAATGTACCTGATCGTCGATTGCTCCCGGTAACAGGAGCTTTCCTTCAGCATCGATAACTTGTACATTGGAGGCAGTTTCGGGAACAACTTCCTCGAACACCTCTGCTATTTTATCTCCATCAATAAGGACCGAGCCTTTAAACATACGGCCTTCATTCACAATGCGAGCGTTTTTTATCAGAATCTTATTCATATACCTTGTATTTTATTTGTTACAAATGTACATGATTCTATTCAAAAACAACGCAGGCAGGAGCGGTTATTCGTAAGAATAGGCCTGTATTTCCACCGGTCCGATCAAACCGGACGATTGTAGAGGCGAATCTGCATTCCAGGGATTCACGTTTGTCCAGGTGCCGCGTTCCTTTTCTGGCAACGAAGCGTCACCGATCAGGCGGTTCCTCCAGTTATTCACGACTTCCACTTCGATCAGGTTCTCCCCTTTACGTAGAAAGTCTCCAACCGGCAGGCGGTAAGGGGTTGTCCATACGCCGCCAACATACTGTCCGTTGATCTTTACTTTCGCCATGACCATCACCTTGCCCAGATCCAGATAAAGCGCCTTCTGAGGCAGTTTATCCAAGGTGATCCGGTTGGTATAGATTGCTTTTCCTGAGAAATAGCGGATGGACGGGTCTGTACTTTCTGTCCAGTCCTGCAATGCCGGGAAGGTTACAGCTTCTTCCGGTCCTCTTTTCCCTTTTTCAAAATCGACCTGCCAGGGAGAGCTAACGGTTGCCAGAACCTCTTTAACCGGATAATTCCGGGCAGTTGTTTTCGCCGGCGTGCCTTTTTTACGGAAGATAATAAAGGAGCTTTCAAAGCCTTCGAGACGAACCGGTACGGTAGTTACTCCGTCGGCACAGGTAAACTCCGGCAAAAGACGTATCTCTGCTGTCAGCGGATTCCACAGTTCCGGTAATTTTCCGGCTACACGGAAGGACGGGTTTATATCAACCGGAGTTTCACTTTGATTCGAGATAAAATAAATATCACCCTCATCCGTAGCACGGTGGATAAACAAAACAGGCGTACCGGAATTAACACGCATATCCGGTTTTACGTTCAAGGCTTCCAATACCGGTTGCAGGGAAGTTGCCGGCATAAACAGACGGCCTTTACCTATTGTCCGTACGGATTCTGTCTGGTCGCCCCAAAGTTCGGAAGCCAGAGCCTGCACTTTCCGGTCGGCAGCCGGATAATCACTCAGACTCGGAGAATATTTCGGAGCAGGCCCTATCACACAGGCGCCAGCCTGCAACAGTTCCTTTATCTTCTGCAAAATTTCCGGACGCATGGTTTCCAGTTGGGGTAATACCAGCAAACGATATTTCATTCCGCTTGGCAAAACAATCCGGCCGTCTTCCACCGATGCCCGCTGCAACAAAACTTCCCCATTAATATAATCGAAGGAATAGCCGGCTGGAAGTTCAGGCGTACAGATACCGGTCATCTTCGGAGCATCTTCACCGATAAAGTAAGCTACATCTGCCACATAATCGCCGCGTTGCAACATGAAGTTACATCTTTTCAGATAGCCGGTAAAGACATCCATCTGGCTGAACCAGGTATTCTTCCGGTTAAATTCATTACCGAACCAAGCATCCAACCCCGGTTCGCGGTCTTCAAACGGCTGGTGGATATATACATGCAGTAAAGAGCTGTTTATCCCTTCCGTAAAGAAACGGTCCCCACGCTGCTTCATCTGATACGGATAGCGGCCAAAAGCAGGTCCCCCGCTTGTAAACGACTCGGCCCAGACACGTCTCTTGCCATAAATATGCCCACAGGAAGAAGCCGCCCTGTTCTCGATATCCCCCAGGGAACCTTCGCTCCAGAACTCACCGGCTATCTCGTCGGACTGGCCGCCATATTGCAGGAACTCGCCCGGGAATCCCCAATGACCGTAATTTTCCAGCCAGGTCGTCAATCCATGCTGGTGACAAACATCACGCAAGCCACCTACATAATCGTAAGAAACACGATCGGCTATCAAACGGCGCAAATCCCACAGGAAGCGGTCTGAAATATCAGGATTACCGACCACTGTACCTTCCAGAACCGGAAGATACGGAACGGGGTCATATCCGTAACGTTCCTTAAATACGCTGATCATATCGTCAGTCCAGTTCTGTCCTCCGGTTTCATAGCTATCCTGGACAACTACCTTAAATGTTTTACGGTCAGCCTCCGGAATGCGTTTCAGTATATCACCGATAAAGGCATCAAAATGGAAAGCGACATGTTTCTTGCTCATCTTATCGATCTCAGGTCCTGTAGCTTCGGGAGCAGCCGGCGAGTTGGTTACACCTGTCGGCAACATCGCCATCCGGCGGATCACCCACTTACCTTCGGGCACTTCCCAATCCAACACACCGTTCTTTGAAAATTCAGTCACGTTCTTTATCGCATCCGGCGAAACCATCAAAGAGGCATCACTAACGGCAGGCTGTTTTTCCCAGAGATAGTCATCCCACATAGGGAGCGGGGTCTGGAACATCTTAGCCAGCGATTTCTCCGGGTAGCGTTCCATCATGGGAGAAGATGTAAGGGTTACATTTCCGGCAGCCTCTCCTTCTTCAGACATTTCCAGGCGGAACTGTGAAGCGGAAGTCTCCGGAAGGGAAATAACGACCGGCGCATAAGGGACAAAGCCTACATTCAGTGCCGGGTTACTACGGTCGATCACGAATTGTCTCAGCAATTCTTCCTTTCCTCCTTTTTTCACCCACAGCTTGGCAGTCGTTTTAAAAGGTGTATTTACCCGGTAGATCAGTGTACGGACGGTTGCTTCCTTATCAAAGACCAGAACGGAGGAGGACGATTGCCCTGACTTCTTATTTATCGCCCAGCTTTTTTCCGCCACTGGCTTATCCAATGCCGGATAAGCGATAACGCAGACGTCCTGTTCATCTTTTCCAACGGAAGGTAGCGTCAGTTGCATACGTCCCGGTCCGGCAACAATCGTATCTGAAGAGGCCAGATAACGCATAGCCTGTGAACTTTTTACCCACGGACCACCAGACTGGCTCCATCCCGGACTGTTGAATATTCCGATTTCTATATTCAGTTCCGTGGCTTTCTTCAAAGCGGCATGCAGCACTTCCCACCATTCGGAACTCAGCAGTTTATGATCGCCGTAAGGGATGCCATCGATACCGATATTCCCGATAAACGCACGATTAATACCAGCCACTTTCATGGCTTCCAAGTCACGTTCCACCCCTTCTTTCGATATATTATCAGAAATCCAGTACCAATAAACACCGGTCTGTACACTATCGGGTATTGAACGGAAGCCTTGCTCGATACTGGCAAAGGATGGATGATTTGCAGACGTCTCTGTCTTATTACATGACAAAAGACCTAAACAAACAAGAATACATAAAGAGAATAAGTGTGTTATTTTCGCCATAATACATGAATTAAGCAATTACATTGATCTTATATACAAGCAAAAATACTATTTATATTCTCCTCTATTACTTATAATAATGACAATATACTTCTCAATTCTGATAAATTACGAACCACCTCTTACCGCAATTTCAGTACTCCTAAAGAAGACGGTATATGGAAGTCCGGATTGACGGCATCAGGGATGATCCAGGACGACCAGATCACCTGTTCCTCTTGCGGCCCGTAATAATCGGCACGGTATACACCGAAACGTATCTCGCCGTCCGGTGAGATCACACCCATTTCTTCCAGACTCTTCAAGGGGATGGAGCCTTCCACGATATAAGTGTCTTTGCCGGTATGTGTTCCCAGTTTCAGTCCTTTAAAGTTCCAGTCGAAATCGAACTGGCGGTAGAACTTTGCATGATAGTCCATGACTTTTCCGCGCGGATCGATCTCCGCACAATAATAATCGCCCATAGCCGGGTCTTTGCTGAAGAAAAACTCGATACGGTCACTGCTCTCAACCGAGGCCTCGGTCTTTTCATTATTATATATAATGGTAGTATCGGCTACTTCATACAGGAAATATAAGTTCTTCTTGTCGTAGCAGACAGAGAACCGGGTCCGGTCTTTAGCAGCCCCGTTCCAGGGAGCGGTCAGGCCCGACACGGAAACAGGTATCTGTTGCCAGTCGTCTTTTTTGCCATCTACGGAAATCGACTTTACCAACGGCGCGCTGATAACCGGGGTAACGGAAACAGGCTGGCCGGGAGCCTGGTTGGCAGGAACCATTATCTTCAAATCGTAGTCATTGATCGTTAAAGACAAGGACGATTGTGTATGTGTCGGATCGCTTGCCTCTATACGGAGTCTCCCGTTTTCCGGAGAAAGCATATAGATACCCGGTGTATGTACCGCCAGTGTTATATCATCCGACAGGCGGATGGTTCCTTCCTGATATGCGGTGACATAGAAACGGTTGCCGGCTGCTACGGCCTGCATGGCCTCGTCATTGCGAAGCACCCGGATATCATCCGTCCGGAAAGTGGCTGTACGGTCTGCCGAAGAGGCCGGCAGTATCAGGTATTGGTAAGTGGCGGGTAGCTCTTTCGGATGGCGGATATATAAAGAGACCACCTCCCCTTCCACCGTTTGCGGTATATATGAACCCATAAAGTCGGACCAACGGCCGGAACGTTTTTCTGAGATCGCCACACTGTTTTCAGGCTGCATCAGGATATAACCGGTACTGTCATGATAGAAACGCGGAGCCTTCCCGGTGATCGTAACGGTTCCGTTGACAGGATTCCAACGGTTATTTTCCCAATAAGCCAGTTGCCCCTGTTTCATACGTTGGTCGATCGATGTCGCCAGGTTCAGCGTACTGTCGGTCTGAATCCCTGCCCCAAGGCATAACACAAAATCGTCCGTGATAACCCACGACTTGCGGGCATGTGCTCCGTCACGGTTCAGGATCATGGCGGTCATGCCTGTACTGCCATCCGTTACACCACCGACAAAAGTCGTTTCATTACGGACATGAGCCCCGTAAGTACGGGGAGAAGGGATAGGCGCATCGCTTTCATACGAAGTAATACCCGGGACCTTACGCCAGTCCCAGAACGGGAACACATTCAGATATTCATCGCCGTTACGGTATATATAAGTAGCGCCGTCACCCATATAAAAGCCTTTCAGGTTATCTTCATTTACTAACTCAGTACCGATCACCCGCTTGGAAGCCATCTTGACAGAGGCCATCCACCCCGGTGCGCGATGAATAGTCTGGTCTGAATCCCAGAAATGTTTCTGTCCGGTAAAGGCTGTCCCCTGCGCAGGTTGGGGAGGGAAATTGTCATTCAGGAAATCATCCATCTTCTGCACATCGGCCGGTGCGCTGCCCTTCTTCAGTGAACTGGCGGCATATCCTATCGCCAACGCTTTATGAATAGGGGCATTATGGAACAATTGCCGGTCGAGGGCATTCACATCCATATAGCCGCGCCAGATAATCCAGCGATAGCCTTCCGTTAATAAATTATTCAGGATAGATTGCTGTTCGGCATTCAAAGCAAAGGAAGTCCCGGCAAACAATCCTGAATAGAAACTCATCTCACCGAGATAAGCCAGCCCGTAGTTGCCGAACTGCTGTTGCGGTCCATGCTGGTGGAAGCTCCAGTCGCTTTTAATACCTTCCTCACGCCCAGTGGTTATTTCAGAGATGATCGTATCGCGGGCAGCCTTTACCAAGGCATAATCGTCTGTCAGCAGGCCTTTGACAAGTACGTTTCCTGCCAGCCAGACTTTATTCTGCCCCGTCATGCCGAAACGGGCGTTATCCATTACTTTCACAGCTTCTTTGAGTTCGTCGGGTGTCATCTGCATACGGAGCAGCAGGAAAGCCGGCCCGAACGTTTTCGGGATGCCGATCTCGTTATACCACCAGTTCTTGCAAACAGGTTTCGTGCGGAACCAATAACCGAGCGCCTGATGAATAACCGTAGAGAAGCGGGGCGACCAGGTGCACGAAGGTCCTTCGGCATGATAGAGTTTTGCCAGTTCCAGTATACGGTCGGCATGCTTCTTGGCATCCCATCCGGAGCGTTTGGTATCTGTATAGTTGATATCCGGCCAGGAACCGTCTTCATTTATACTCTCCATATATCCTTTGATCTTCTCCATATTGAAGGGATACCGCTGATGCAGTTCCACAACGACCTGATCAGACATTTCCATCTCAGGCGGGATACCGGACAATATGCGGTTGAGTAAATCCGATTCATCATTGGAACTGATCAAGGTCCCGATATAGTTCTGACGGATCTGCTCCAGTTCGTCCTGCTGTGTTTGCGAGAACACACGCACGGGTAAAAACAAGAATGCGGCTAACAAGAATGTGTTTGTAAGAAGCTTCATGATATTGTATTTAGTACTGAAAGCAACAAATTTACCATAATTAATCCTGACAAATATAATAATGGCGAAAAAAATTGTAACGAATCCGTCCTCTATTACCAGCTATCCCCTTTACTTCTTCTGCGGATACTTGCGGAATAAACTCCACCACTTCAGTTTAAGCACGCCAAACAACGCTTCCCCAAATATGGAAGAGTTCATCTTCGATGTTCCCAATACGCGGTTGATAAAGATAATAGGCACTTCCACCAGTTTGAAACCACATTTATACGCCGTAAACTTCATCTCTATCTGGAAAGCATATCCCTTGAAATGAATATGATCGAGATCGATCGCCTCAAGCACCTCGCGACGGTAGCATTTGAAACCGGCAGTCGTATCCTGTACTTTCATCCCGGTAACGAAGCGGACATAGACAGATGCGTAATATGACATCAATACACGTCCCAGCGGCCAGTTCACCACATTCACGCCATTGCTGTAACGCGAACCGATAGCCACATCTCCCCCCTGCTCCGTGCAGGCGGCATATAACTTCGGAAGATCATTCGGATTATGACTGAAATCGGCATCCATTTCGAAGACAAAGTCGTACTTATGTTCGATCGCCCATTTGAAACCGCAAATGTAGGCAGTTCCCAACCCTAACTTGCCTTTCCTTTCTACCATGAAAAGACGTTCAGGAAATTCACTCTGTAATCGCTTTACAATATCCGCTGTACCATCAGGCGAGCCATCATCTATAATCAAAATATGAAACTCCTTTTCCAACCCAAATACCGCACGGATAATATTCTCAATATTCTCTTTCTCGTTGTAGGTCGGAATAATAACAATACTGTCTGACATATACTTCTTTTATTAATTGACAGTTGACAAGTGACAGTTGACAGATTTACTGCAACTATCCCGCAGAACTGTCGGCAATCGGTTATCAACCCGAATGCGAAGGTACATATTTTAGTTGATTTAAACTTATTACTCTATATTATTTTGAACAAAAAAGCTACCTTTGCCAAACATTTCAGTAACATTTGTTGCTGTCATTTGTTACTTGTCAACAGACAACAATTTTAATGGAGGTACAAGAATTACTTAAAATATTCGCCGCCCACCCACAAGTTTCCGCATTGGATACCCTTTTGAACGGTAATACGTCAAATAACATTTTCCTGAAAGGGTTGAACGGCTCGGGCGCAGCAATGACAATCGCTTCTCTTTTTTTAAAAAGAGGGGGCAACTATGTGTGCATACTCAACGACCAGGAAGAAGCCGGCTACTTCTATCACGACCTGATGCAGCTGACCGGAAGCAATGAGATTTACTTTTTCCCGTCCGCTTACCGCCGGGCCATCAAATACGGACATATCGACCCGGCAAATGAAATACTGCGGACCGAAGTGCTCAGTGTCCTCCAGGACCCCGAAGCACCCTTCGTGATCGTTTCCTATCCCGATGCACTGGCTGAAAAGGTCATATCGCGCGACGACCTGAAAAAGAACACTCTGAAGATCAGTGTCGGCGAGAAGTTGGATAATATGTTCGTGTCCGACGTGCTCGACGAATATGGATTCGAGCAGGTGGACTATGTCTACGAACCGGGGCAATATGCCCTGCGCGGCAGTATCCTGGACGTATTCTCTTTCTCCTATGAATTTCCTTACCGTATCGACTTCTTCGGAAAGGAAGTGGAGACAATCCGTACGTTCGATGTGGAAACCCAGCTTTCCAAAGAGAAACTGGAGAGTATCTATATCGTGCCGGAAATGAATAAAAGCGACCGTACCAACACCCTGCTGCTGGATTCACTGCCTGCACAAACAATCCTGGCAGCCAGAGACCTGACATGGACGAAGGAACGTATCGGCAGCCTGTGGAATGAAGAACCGGTTGTCGGTGACGAAGAATCGTTTGCCGACATCAGCCGAATGCGTGCCAGACTGGTGACTGGAGAAGATTTCCTCCGGGCAGCCCTCAACTTCCGCCGGATACATTTCGGTACACGCCCGGCAGGAGTAGCGGATGCCACCCTTACATTCAGTACACAGGCACAGCCTATTTACCATAAGAATTTCGACATGGTGAGCGACTCTTTCCGTAACTATCTGGAGAGTGGCTATACATTATATATATTGAGTGACGTAGAAAAACAGGCAACCCGTATCCGGGCGATCTTCGAGGACCGGGGAGAAAATATCCCTTTCACTTCGGTCAACAAGACCATCCATGAAGGATTTACCGATGACGCGCTGCGTATCTGTCTCTTTACGGATCATCAGCTGTTCGATCGTTTCCACAAGTTCAATCTGAAAAGCGAAAAGGCCCGCAGCGGAAAACTCTCGTTGTCACTGAAAGAACTGAACCAGTTCACAACCGGCGACTATATCGTGCATATCGACCATGGCGTCGGGCAGTTCGGCGGCCTGGTACGCACCGAAGTAAACGGCAAGATACAGGAAGCTATCAAGCTGATTTACCAGAACAACGATATCATCTTCGTCAGCATACATTCCCTGCATAAGCTATCCAAATATAAAGGAAAAGACAGCGGCGAACCGCCCAAGCTGAACAAGCTGGGAACCGGTGCCTGGGAGAAGATGAAGGAAAAGACAAAGAATAAGGTCAAGGACATTGCCCGCGACCTGATCCTTCTCTACTCCCAACGCAAACAGGAGACAGGTTTCTCCTACTCGCCGGACAGCTTCATGCAGCACGAACTGGAAGCGAGCTTCATTTATGAAGATACGCCCGACCAGATGAAAGCGACAAGCGAAGTGAAAGAAGACATGGAAAGTTTACGTCCGATGGATCGCCTGATCTGTGGTGACGTAGGTTTCGGCAAGACAGAGGTAGCGATCCGTGCTGCCTTCAAGGCCGTTTCCGATAACAAGCAGGTAGCCGTACTGGTTCCTACAACAGTTCTTGCTTTCCAGCATTTCCAGACTTTTTCGGAGCGTCTGAAAGATTTCCCCTGCCGGATCGATTATATCAGCCGGGCAAGGACTACGGCACAGATCAAAAGGACGTTGATGGATGTCGCCGACGGTCAGGTGAACATCCTGATCGGTACGCATCGTATTGTCAGCAAAGATGTCAAGTTCAAAGACCTGGGATTGCTTATCATCGATGAAGAGCAAAAGTTCGGCGTATCCGTTAAGGAAAAACTTCGTCAGATGAAAGTGAATGTGGATACGCTGACAATGACAGCGACACCGATCCCGCGAACTTTGCAATTCTCGTTGATGGGTGCCCGCGACCTGAGCAGCATCACCACTCCCCCGCCCAACCGGTATCCGGTACAGACGGAAGTGGAGCGTTTCAACCCCGATATTATCCGTGAAGCGATCAATTTCGAGATGAGCCGTAACGGACAGGTTTTCTTTATCAATAACCGTATCCAGAATATTTACGAGATAGAGAATCTGGTTCGCCGTGAAGTACCCGATGCCCGCGTAGCAGTCGGTCACGGACAAATGGAACCGGAAAAACTGGAGAAGATCATCCTCGATTTCGTCAATTACGAATACGATGTCTTGATCGCCACCAGCATTGTGGAAAGCGGTATCGACGTACCGAATGCCAACACAATCATCATCAACAACGCACAGCAATTCGGCCTGTCCGACCTGCACCAGTTACGCGGACGTGTAGGACGAAGCAACCGCAAAGCCTTCTGTTACCTGCTCTCCCCGCCTCTTTCTTCATTGACACAGGAGGCACGCCGGCGTTTGCAGGCCATCGAGAACTTCTCTGAGCTGGGTAGCGGTATCCATATCGCCATGCAGGACCTGGATATCCGTGGTGCCGGTAACATGCTGGGAGCCGAGCAAAGCGGTTTCATTGCCGATCTTGGCTATGAAACATACCAGAAGATTCTGGAAGAGGCTGTCGATGAACTGAAAAGCGATGAGTTTGCCGACCTGTATGCCGATTCCGACAACGGCAAACGGGATTCCGGCAGCGAATATATCCGCGAAACTCATATCGAAAGCGACCTCGAACTGATGTTCCCACCCACCTATATCCCCAACGATTCGGAACGTGTCTCTCTCTACCGCGAACTGGATAATATGGAAGAAGAACGGGATATACTGGCCTTCACGGAACGTCTGAAAGACCGCTTCGGCAAAATTCCGAAGGAAGGAAAAGAACTGATCCGTATCGTCCGCCTCCGCCGTATGGCCAAGAAGCTGGGAATGGAAAAAGTAGTATTAAAGAAGGGGCAGATGAACATCATCCTCATATCCAACTCCGAAAGCCCGTACTATCAGAGCGAGGCTTTCGACAAATTGCTGGCCTTTATACAAAAACATCCCCGCGAATGTAATCTCCGGGACCAGAACGGTAAGCGCAGTATCGTAATAAAAAATGTGAGTACAGTAGAGGCTGCCTGCATGCTGCTTGAAGAAATAGAGAAGACAAAGACTTCTCACGAATAAACCATTGTAAGCAACTCGGTTCAAATATATTTCTTTACATTTGCGAGAATTAATATAAGAATATAATATGCCACATTTAAGAATTAAAAATATAGGTCCGATAAAATATGCAGACATTGAACTAAACAAAGTCAATGTAATCATGGGCCCCCAGAGTTCGGGGAAAAGTACTATCAATAAAATTGCATGTTACTGTTCTTGGGTGGAAAAGAAAATATCATTAGATCAATCTTTTGATTACTTCCTCAAAGAAGGTGTATTTATTGAAGAATTAGCTCGTTTCCACAAACTCACCGGCTATTTTAAGGAAACTTCAGAAATAGAATATCATTCAGAAACAATTAATCTGAAATATATATATAAAGATAAAGAACCTGTCATAAATTGGAAGAACCAGTTTGGATATAAAAGGATAAAACTGTCATATATTCCTGCCGAAAGAAATATTGTTTCGATGATTTCCGACTGGAAAGAAGTCAGCCTGCCCAACAACAACATAAGGAATTTTATGGCAGACTGGAACAATGCCCGCAAAATATTCACTCCTAAGAAACATATTCATCTGCCCTTTTTAGAGATAGACTATTACTATGACGAAAAGAGCGATATGGATTATATTCAAAATCAGGACGGTACCGTTATTCAACTAATGGATGCATCCAGTGGTTTACAATCTATGATCCCTTTAGTCGTATTGCGATCTTATTTTGCAGAGTGGATATATACAAATGAAGAACCAAGAAGTATAGCTTCTAAGGAGAGGGATTCCAGATTTCTAAATATTTTGATAAGTACTTTAAGTAAGCAGGGTGGCGGCATACAATTTACAGAACTAGAGCCATATATTATTCCATATATCGCAACAGCAGGTACCGGATTCTTTATTGAGGAACCGGAACTTAATCTATTTCCGTCTACCCAACGAGATATACAATACAAACAAATGGCTGAACACCTTGACACATTTGAAGCAATTCTCGATGGGACGCTAATTCTTCTTTTCCTTCCTCAGTGAATGCTATGACTCCTATAACCTTGGCAGCAACTTGTTGGAACTGGACATTGAAGGTATCTGTTGGTTTGAAGCATATGATTATGTCACCCTTGATCATCGGATCGCTGTTGAGCATAAAGTCACGGAACTTCTGAGCACCAAAGAACATTCTAATAAGTGATATAAACAAAGACGATGTTTTATTCAATGAAAAGTTGTTGGTTATTGATATCTACGATCAACTTTTGTTGATCTCTCAATTGTTGATATTTTTCATAGATTCTATCAAATTCTTCAGGAAGAGGAACTTGCCTTAGTATGTATCTCAATTGTTCTTTTGAAAAATTGGGAAAAATGAATACAGTTCCAGCGTTAGATTTAATTTCTGTAGGTAAAGATTTCCAAAATTGAACTGCTATGAAAACTGAACATTGTACGTGTGCTAATCTAGTGAATAATTGATTGAAATAATTAGTACTTCTATTGAATAATTTACAATTAGCGGCATCTTCAAAAAATATTAATGTGTGTAATGTTGTAAAATCTAAATTATCTATATGTAATTTCTGAAACATTGTTTGCATTTGTTTATCTTGAATTTGATCTTCTATATGATTTTCTTTAATATAATTATATAACATTTTCCATTTTAAAATATCTTGTACAAATTTCTCTGCATTA
>ENA-ORRN01001718-ORRN01001718.1-human-gut-metagenome-genome-assembly--contig:-NODE-1718-length-14840-cov-5.068245_pt1 | contig 14840 bp, 15 predicted proteins | sample MGYA00242174_ERZ509132 | MGnify/ENA primary metagenome ERZ509132 (study PRJEB26280, sample SAMEA2338671) | human gut metagenome | biome: human gut; feature: human-associated habitat; material: faeces... | reverse complement strand
CGCTGGTGGGCTTTTTGATGTTCGGCAACCTCATCCGGGTGTGCGGCGTGCTGGATTCTCTTTCCGAGACGGCGCAGAAGACGCTTTCAAATCTCATTACGCTCTTCCTGGGCCTCACCATCGCCGTGCGCATGCAGGCAGAGTATTTCCTGACAAAGCAGACGCTTCTCATTATGGCGCTGGGTCTGGTGGCGTTTATTTTCGACACAGCGGGCGGTGTGCTGGTTGCGAAGCTGATCAATCTGTTCCTGCCGAAGGAGAAAAAACTCAATCCCATGATCGGCGCCTGCGGCATTTCAGCGTTTCCGATGTCCGCGCGCGTCGTCTACAAAATGGCAATTAAGGAAGACCCGCAGAATTATCTGCTCATGCAGTGCGTGGGTGTCAACGTATCCGGGCAGGTCGCATCCGTCATCGCAGGCGGTCTGCTGCTGAATCTTTTAGTGTGAGGGAAAGACTATGAATTATGAAGCATTCTTACAGACGCTGCCCATCATGGGCAAAGGCATGGCCGGCATTTTTCTGGTCACGGGTGTGATCGTGCTTTGCATCCTCATTTTAGGCAAAACGGGCAACAAACCAGAAAAATAAAATCAAACGGTCTTGAATCAACATACAGATGCAGGTATAATAGAGGTACACTTCAAGAAAGAGGGTACTTTTATGTCTGTTGATATGACCAAATGGTGCGAGATTGCAAAGGCCAATATGGGCAAGCGTCCGGCTGGCGAGGGCCGGCTCGGCGGCAAGATCTGCATCGTGACCGGCGCGGCCCAGGGCTTCGGCAAGGGCATTGCGGAGGAACTGTATAAAGAAGGCGCAACCATCGTCATTGCCGATATGAACGAACCGCTGGCAAAGCAGGTTGCAGAGGAAATGGGTGAACGCGCCGTTGCCATCGCGGTCAACGTCTCCGACGAAGAATCCGTTGCGAACATGGTCGCGCAGACGGTTGAGAAGTTCGGCGGGCTTGATCTGATGCTCTCGAACGCGGGCGTCGTCCGCTCCGGCCCTCTGGCGCATGTGGAAAAGAAGGATTTCGACTTCGTCACCAGCGTCAACTACACAGGCTTCTTCCTCTGTGCAAAATACGCCGCCATCATCATGGAGGCCGAGCACGAGGCGGACCCCGAGGCCATGTTTGATATCGTCACGCTGAACTCCAAGTCCGGCCTTGAGGGCTCGAACAAGAATTTTGCCTACGCAGGTTCCAAATTCGGCGGCATCGGTCTGACGCAGTCGTTCGCGCTGGAGTTGTGCGCGTACAACATCAAGGTCAACGCTGTCTGCCCGGGCAACTTCCTCGATGGCCCGCTGTGGTCCGACCCGGTGCGCGGTCTGTTCGTGCAGTATCTCGAGGCTGGCAAGGTTCCCGGCGCAAAGACCGTCGCGGACGTGCGCCGTTATTACGAGGCCAAGGTTCCGATGAACCGCGGCTGCCTGCCTGTCGATGTGGCGCGCGCCGTCATGTACTGCGTCGAGCAGAAGTACGAGACTGGTCAGGCCATCCCCGTCACCGGCGGTCAGGTCATGCTGAACTGAGGGCCGCGCGATGATCGAGATCGACATTCTGAACAAACTCAACGCGCCCACGCGGGAAGAACGCCTTGCAAATCTCAAAGAGATTCTGAAGGCCACCGAATTCCCGCCCATGGTGCCGCAGTACATCAACAATCATATTCATACGACCTATTCGTTCTCGCCCTACTCCCCCACCGCCGCGGTCTATGCCGCGCGGATGGAAGGCCTGTGCACAGCTGGCATCATTGACCACGACTCTATTTCCGGCGCGCGGGAATTCCTCGCGGCGGCAGAGTTGGTCGGCATGCCGGTGACCGTCGGCATGGAGTGCCGCGTATCGATGGACAGCACGGCGATGCAGAGCAAGCGCACGAACAACCCCGATCAGGTCGGCGTCAGCTACATGACCATCCAGTCCGTTCCGCACGACAAAATTGAAACGCTCAACGCATGGTTCGCGCCCTACCGCGCGGCCAGAGGCCGCCGGAACCGCGCGATGGTTGAAAAAATCAACGCGCTGCTGGACGGCATCGCGCTGGACTATGACCGCGACGTGCTCCCGCTGTCGGAGGCGAAGGAGGACGGCGGCGTAACCGAGCGCCATCTCATGTACGCGCTGGCAAAGAAAATGGTTGTAAAAGCCGGAAAGGGCCAGCCAATGGTGGACTACCTCGCCTCCATCGGTCTGAACCTGTCTGCCAAGCAGCAGGCCCAGATGCTGGACACGGCATACCCGTTCTACGAGTATGACCTGCTGGGCATTCTAAAATCGGCGTTCGTGCCGAAAATTTATATCGATGCGACGGAGGAATGCCCAAACGTGCGCGACGTGGCCAAGCTGTGCAATGACATCGACGCGCTTTTGTGCTACGCGTATCTTGGCGACGTGACGGCCTCCGTCACAGGCGACAAGAAGGCGCAGAAGTTTGAGGACGATTACCTGGACGACGTGATCGCCTGCGTCAAAAGCTGCGGCATCCGCGCTGTCACCTATATGCCGACACGCAACACGCCGGAGCAGCTGACCAGACTTCGCCGTCTCTGCGACGAAAACGGTCTGTTCCAGGTCTCGGGCGAGGACATCAACTCCCCGCGCCAGTCGTTCGTCATCAAGGCCATGGAAAACCCGCTGTTCTCCAACCTGATCGACGCGACCTGGAAGCTGATCGAGCACGAAAAGACCGGCTCTGCCATCTGCTGAGCCAAAACGAAAGGGGCATGACACCATGAGAAACCTGTTGGCGTTCGACCTCGGCGCGAGCAACGGCCGCGCGATTTTAGGCCAGTTCGACGGCGAGACAATCACCATGCGCGAACTGCATCGGTTTGAAAACAATTACATTGAGATGAACGGCGTGTTCTACTGGGATCTGCCGTATCTCTACAACCAGCTGAAGCAGGGTCTGCTTGCGTTTAAGAATGCAAATGTCGGCGAACTCGACTGCATCGGCATCGATACCTGGGGCGTTGATTACGGCCTGCTTGACCAAAACGGTCAGCTGCTGTCCAATCCGCGTTCGTACCGCTACGCGGTTGACGCAGATATGGAAGAGGCGTGGAAAATCGTCGATTTTAAGACGCTTTTCGCCCGCACGGGCATCGCAACCATGAATTTCAACACCGTCTACCAGCTTTACCGCCGCAAGCGGCAGCACGACCCCGCATTGGACGCAGCGCAGACACTGCTGATGCTGCCCGACCTGTTGGGCTTCTTCCTGACGGGTGAAGCAAAGACGGAATACACCAACGCAACGACCTCCATGCTCTATAACCCCACCACGAAGGACTGGGATTGGCAGACGATCGACGCGCTGGGCCTGCCGAGGAAAATCTTTACGAAGCTTGACCGTGCGGGCACGCTGCGTGGAAAACTCCGTCCGGAACTGGCCGCAGAACTCGGCATGAATCAGGCAAATTTCGCCGCTGTCGGCACGCACGACACGGCTTCCGCCGTCGCTGCTATCCCCGGCACGGGCAGCTTCGCGTTCTGCTCCAGCGGCACTTGGTCGCTGTTCGGTGTGGAGACGGACGAACCGATTCTGACGGACGCCGTGCGCGACGCGAATTTCTCCAACGAAGGCACGATTCAGGGCGGCTTCCGGCCTCTCAAAAACATCATGGGCCTGTGGCTCATTCAGGAGTGCCGGAGAGACTGGCAGAAGGCCGGCATGAGCCTCAGCTGGAGCGACATTGTCGAGGAAGCAAAAAAGGCCGAGTCTTTCCGTTCTGTCCTCGACCCCGATTACGGCGAATTCTTTGCCGGAGGCCGGATGGTCGAGAAAATTCAGGACTTCTGCCGCAAGACGAACCAGCCGGTACCGGAAACCGTCGGGCAGATCGCGCGGTGCATCTATGAATCGCTGGCGCTTAAATACCGCTGGGCGCTCGAGCGTCTGGAGGAGATCAAGGGCCAGCGTATCGATACGCTGAACATCGTCGGCGGCGGCTGCCAGAATAAGCTGCTCAATCAGTTTGTCGCGGACTCCATCGACCGGCCCGTCATCACCGGCCCCATCGAGGGCGCAGCCATCGGCAATCTGCTGGCCCAGGCCATGGCGCTGGGCGATATTACGACGATGGACGAACTGCGCACCGTTGTGCGCCGTTCCGAGGCCGTCAGCACCTATGAGCCGCATCACACGCCGGAATGGGAAGCCACATATCAGAAGCTGCTTTCCTTCAGCAAGTAACGTGATTCAAAAACGCCGGAAGCGATTGCTTCCGGCGTTTTGAAAAGGAGAATCCATATGGATATTCAAGAACTCGTCCGCGCGCAGCGGGCATATTTTCTCTCCGGCGCAACGCGTTCCTATGCGTTCCGAATGGAGCAGCTGAAAAAATTACAGCAGGCGCTGCGGTCAAACGAAGCGCTGCTGGAGCAGGCCATGTATCAGGACTTCCGCAAGGCCCCCATGGAGGTCTACATGTGCGAAACAGGCATGGTATTGGAGGAAGTGCGTTTTCATCTGAAGCACCTGAAGGGCTGGATGCGTGAGCGCACCGTCCCGACGCCGCTGGCGCAGTTCCCGTCAAAAAGCTTCGTCTCGCCGGAGCCGTATGGCGTTGCGCTGATCATCTCGCCGTGGAATTATCCCGTTCAACTCTGCCTGTCGCCGCTGGTGGGCGCGATCTCCGGTGGCAACTGCGCCGTCGTAAAGCCGTCGGCCTATGCACCCGCGGCCAGCGCGGCCATTGCGAAGCTGATTGCCGAGAACTTTGACCCGCGCTATATCGCCGCTGTCGAAGGCGGACGTGCGGAAAACAGCGCGCTGTTATCGCAGCGCTTTGACACCATTTTCTTCACCGGCAGCGTCGCCGTCGGCAAGGTCGTGATGGAGGCTGCGGCCAAGCACCTCACGCCCGTCACGCTCGAACTTGGCGGCAAAAGCCCCGCCATCGTGGATAAAACCGCCGATGTGAAGCTGGCCGCGCGGCGCATCGCGTTCGGCAAGGTCTTGAATGCCGGTCAGACCTGCGTGGAGCCGGACTATCTGCTGATTGAGAAATCGGTCAAACCCGCGTTCATCAAGGCATACAGGCAGGCGCTGCGCGAATTCTTCCCGGACGGCAAAATGGACGAAATGCCCGTGATCGTCTCGGAAAAGCACTTTGCCCGCGTGACGGCGCTGTTGGAGGGACAGACAGCTGTGGTCGGCGGAGAATTTGACGAAAAAACGCGCTTCGTTGCGCCCACGCTGCTGGACGGAGTTTCCCCGGACAGCCCCGTTATGCAGGAAGAAATCTTCGGGCCAATCCTGCCCATGCTGGAATTTGACCGACTGGACGAGGCCATTAATTTCATCCGCAGCCGGGAAAAGCCGTTGGCACTGTATCTGTTCACGTCTGACAAGGCAGCCGAACGCCGCGTGCTGGATACCTGCTCCTTCGGCGGCGGCTGCATCAACGACACGATCATCCATCTTGCTACTACACACATGCCTTTCGGCGGCGTAGGAAACAGCGGCATGGGCAGCTACCACGGCAAAAAAAGCTTCGACACGTTCACGCACGCACGCAGCATCGTCAAAAAATCGGCATGGCTCGATCTTCCGATGCGGTATCACCCGTATTCGGAGAAAAAACTCGGGCTGGTGAAAAAGTTTATGAAATAGCGCCAGTTCCATGGCCTGCCATCAAATCCACTATGCAAGCCCCGCTGAAGCACGAACGCAGTTGGCAGCGGGTGGAGTCTGCTCCGCCAGCTGGACAAGCCGCTCTGCTTTTAAAAAAGCGTACAGATTCCCGCCATTGCAGCGCAGAGCGGAATATAGAGTAGGAAATGCCACACATGCGCCTTTTTGTTATAGCCGAACATGTGCGGCCCCACAATGCCCTTTACTTCTGGGTAGAACTGCGGAAAAAAGTTTGAGCGGCAGAGCAGGAACCAGTCGAAGAAGAGGATATCGTAGATTTCCATGCAGTAGAGCATAACAAGAAATCGCACAAAGAAATTCCAAAACCCGAATCCGCTTCTGACACCATCCCATGCAGCAAGAACGGCCGCACCTATAAACATCAGAACCGCGATACCTTCTATCAGCCATCCGATGATATGTGCGCCGCGAAACCGCTCTTTTTTATCGGGAATCGCAGCTAAGTTTTCCTTCGGCGCGGACGAGAAAAAGCGTTTATAGCCGTTCTGATCCTTCAGATCTTCAAACTTGTTTTCAAAGCGTCCGGCTGCACTCCGCGATTTTTTCTTCCGCGCTCTTTTTTGTCCATTTTCCAAATGCCTGGGATTCCATGGACGGAACATAGCCCAGATCCTGATAGCCCAGTTTCAGAAGCAGTCCCATGCTTGCAGCATTTTGCGGATCTGTGAAGCAGACAAATTCCCGGTCAGGCGCTTTCTGATGAAGGAGGTCGATTAGGGCCGAAAGAGCCTCGAACGCGTACCCATGACGATGATATTGATAGGAAAATGTGTATCCAAGAGAAATCGTATTGCCCTTCGGCACGACAACGATCTCGCCGATCATTTCATTCGTTTCCTTTCTCGCCACGGCAAGCATGCAGGGTGCCTCTGCCGACAGCGTATCATGCGCCCGGCGTTCGACCAGTTCTGCGATCTGTGCATAATCTTTTGTCTGGCCCCTCTGATAGCGGGAGCAGCGTTCGTTATTTCTATAGTCGAACATGACAGCCGCATCACCGGACATTGTATTTCGCAGATAAAGCCGTTCTGTTTCCAAGAAGACCATTGCCGTTCCCTCCGTCGCTCTTGCTTGAAAAAACAGTATCAACCGCCCCGACTGTCTAGCCGGGGCGGTTTTGGATCACCGGTTCGGGACGATCACGGCCAGAAAGCGCGTGACGGAACCGGTATGGTTGCGGATGGAGTGCGTGTGGCCGTCGGCGCAGAATTCCGCGTCGCCCGCGTGCAGCTCGCGGCTCTCGCCGTCCTCTGTGACGGTAGCCGCGCCCTCGAGGATGTAATACGCCTCGCCGTTCGTCTCGTGCGGGTGGACGCCGACGGATTCGCCGGGCTGGAGCGTGATAACGGCCATCATCTCCGCGCGGCTGCCGAGCTGCTCGGCAGGGAACAGATAGCGGAAGCTGGGGCTGCCGTCGCCGCCGCGGATGTTGTGCTTGACCGCGGTCTGCATGTCATTTTTCATCTGGAACATCGCAAATTCCTCCTGTTATTTATGATATTTGCTGCCCGCCTGAATGGCCTCGGCGCGGTAAAGCTGCTCAAGAGCCATGACGCGGGCCAGATGGTGCGGAAAGGTCATCTTGCTCATGGAAAGCTGAATATCTGCAAGCTTTTTGATTTCCGGCGCGATTCCGAACGACGAGCCGATCAAAAAGCAGGCGCTGGAGCGGCCGCTTCCCTTCGCCTGCCGCAGCGTATCTGCCAGTTGCTCAGAAGACAGCAGCTTTCCCTCCGGCGTCAGGACGCAGAAAAAGCAGCCCTTCGGAAGCTTCGCGCGGATGAGTTCCGCCTCCTTTTGCAGGCCCTGTGCGATCTGCGCGTCGTTCGGGTCCTCCGGCAGACGGCACTCCGGCAGTTCGATCAGCTGAAAGTCGCAATAGGCCTTCAATCGCTTGGCGTATTCCGCCGCAGCCTCGGTATAAAAGCGCTCTTTCAGCTTTCCCATACAGATGAGCGTGATGGAAAACATAAAACCTCCGCAAATCCAAAAAGCCTGTCCGCGACGGACAGGCTTCTGGATGAAAAACTTAGTCTGCTACATAGGGCAGCAGGGCGATCTGACGGGCGCGCTTGATAGCGACTGTCAGCTGACGCTGATGAGCAGCGCAGGTACCGGTGGTACGGCGGGGCAGGATTTTGCCGCGCTCGGACAGGTAACGGCGGAGCTTGACAGTGTCTTTGAAATCGATGTGCGTCACCTTATCAACGCAGAAGGAGCAAACCTTCTTACGCTTGCGAGGATGAACACGATCATTAGCCATTGCCATAGTGAATCCTCCTATCTTTGGTCTTGTGGAAAAATGTTAGAACGGGAGATCGGGATCGTCGTCGGAGAGCATGGAGAAATCAGACGGAGCAGCAGAGACATTCTGCGGTGCCTGATATGCCGGCTGCTGCGGCGGAACCTGATTGAAGCTTTGCGCGTAGCCCTGAGACTGGTTGAACGAACCGCCGTCAGCACTGTCGCGCTTGCTGTCGCCGAAATAGACATTGTCGGCAACGACCTCCGCCGAGCGGCGCTTATTGCCTTCCTTGTCCTGCCAGTTGCGGATCTGCAGCCGGCCTGTTACGACAGCCATACGGCCCTTGGTGAAATACTTGCTGACGAACTCAGCGGTATTGCGCCATGCGACAATATCCACGAAATCTGTTTCCTTCTCCGCGCCCTGTGCCGCGTAATCGCGGTCAACAGCGAGGGTAAAGGATGCGACCGCAACGCCACTGCCGGTCCGGCGCAGCTCAGGGTCACGAGTCAGTCGGCCCATGAGAACGATATGGTTCAGCATGTGAGCGCCTCCTTACTCTTCAACAGCGACGATGATGGAACGCAGAATGCCGTCGGTGATCTTGAAGACACGATCAAGTTCAGCCGGCATTTCGGGCGTTACTTCGCAGGTCATGTAGACGTAGTAACCCTCAACCAGGTCGTTGATCGGGTACGCAAGACGGCGCTTGCCCCACTCGTCAACACTGGTCAGAGTGCCGTGAGCCTCCACGATACCCTTGAATTTTTCCACGAGAGCCGCGATACCCTCTTCACCCTGCGCGGGGTCGATGATATAGAGGACCTCATACTTTGCGGAAAGTTTTGCCATTGATGTTGCACCTCCTTCTGGACATATGGCCGCAGGACTCGCCTGCGGCAAGGATTGTCTGCGCTTCGCAGACCGATTTATTATAGCTGGAAACTCCGGAAAAGTCAACCGGAAATCGCAAAAGAAATTAGATTTTTGCAGATTTCCGGCATGTCACCGCTTCTATACAGCAAAAAGAGGAGCGGCAAAGCCTCTCCCCTTTGATCTGTGCGGTTTTCGCCGCCCGCAGGCTCAGGTCGTCTCCTGCTCCGACTGGATCCGGAACTGATCCATGGTGCGGATGTGCTCGGTCATCAGTTTGGATGCCAACTCCTCGTTCCGTTCCTTGACCGCCTCAATGATCCGGCGGTGCTGGGCACAGGAGGTCGTGCGGGTCTGCTCGTTTTTGGCAATCTGCATCTGCGCCTTTTTGAGCAGGAACCGGATCACCTGATACATTTCATATGTGACCTGATTATTCGCTGCGCGCATGATCTCGTTGTGATATTCCACGTCCGCCTTGACATACGCCTCAATGTTGTCGGTCTGCATCTGCTCGGTCAGTTCCTCCAGCCGCCGGATCTGCTCCGGCGCAGCACGGCGGCAGGCCAGCCGGATGACGCTTCCTTCGAGCATCAGCCGTGCCTCATAAAGCTGCGCAATGTCATAGTTGTCCATGATCAGATGCAGATAGAATTCCTGCAGAGGATGCTCTACCGCGTCCGTGACATAGGAATTGTGTTTGTCGCGGCGAACCAGTCCGAGGGCCGTCAAGCCCATGAGCGCCTCACGCACGGTCGTCCGGCCGACGGAGAAGGCCTGACAGAGTTCCTGCTCCGTCGGAAGCTTTTGGTTGGGCTGAAGTCTGCCGTCGGCGATCATTTCCTTGATCTGAAATACGATCTCGTCAGAAAGCGATCTCTTGTTGAGCGGCGTTGGGGAAAAACTGCGTTCGTTCATGAAAATGCTCCTTGCAAAAAGGGTTCCCGCCAACAGGCGACATAAATGCTTATTTTTTATGATAATACATTTCAGAAAAATAGTCAAATCTTTTCTGGTCCTTCCTGTTTTTACAGGCGAAAACCGGAAACACGAAAAGCGAAGCTGCGCACCCGGCGCAGCTTCGCGGAAGGAAACGCCCTTATTGCCGATAAAGTTCCGGACGGCGGCTTTGCAGCAGCGGAAGCTGAGCCCGGATCCGGGCTGTCTCGTCCAGATCGAGCGTGACAACACGTTCACATGCCTCGCCGGTCAGTTCCGTCAGAATCCGTCCCCATGGGTCTACCGCCATGGAATGGCCGTAATAGGGATACGGGCCATCCGGCGCAGCCGCAGGCGCACAAGCGCAGAGAAACACCTGATTGTCCAGCGCGCGGCTGCGGCAGTTGATCTCCCAATGCGCCGGTCCTGTGGTCGAGTTGAACGCTGCTGGAACCAGCACCAGCTGCGCGCCGCGGTCAGCAAGCGCACGGAATTGCTCCGGAAAGCGAAGATCGAAGCAGATGGCAAGGCCGATCTTCCCGAAGGGAGATTCCACAACCCGCAGCTGCTCGCCGGGTGTAAAAACGCTGCTTTCCTGTATGCACAGTCCGCCCGGCAGTGAGACGTCAAACAGATGACATTTCCGGTAGCATGCAAGTTCCTCGCCTGCAGGGGAGAAGAAAAAGCTGGTGTTATAGATGCGGCCCTGTGCATCAAGTTCCGGCATACTGCCGCCCAGAAGATACACACCTGCCTGACACGCCAGCGCGCGCAGATGCTTCCAGATTTCGCCGCCGCGCGGCTGCGCACAGGCCCGAAGCCGCTCCAGCTGATACAGACAGCAGAACATTTCCGGCAGCAGAACCAGCTGCGCACCCTGCCCGGCGCAAGCAAGAACCGCGCGCTGCGCCTGCCGGAGATTCTCCTCCATATCCGGCCCAATGCGATGTTGGGCAAGTCCGATACGCACGTTCATCGGCCGTCTAATTCCGGCTGCTGCCTGCGCAGATACTCCACAACGCCGCCGGCCTCCAGCAGTTCTGCCGGATAGCCTCTGAGCGGCTTCAGGGCAAGGCATTCGCCGGTCGTAAGGTTGGTCACAAGGCTGCGCTCGGTATCAATCTGCAATTTATCTCCGCACCGCACGCAGGCGGTAATCCCCGGGCAGGTGAAGAGCATCATGCCGGAGGCCAGTTCGCTGCGGAAGAACGGGAACAGATAGGATTCCGCAACGACGCAGCGGATCCCGATCTCCCGCATTCCCGCCATGGGCTGCGGATGCGCATGACCATAGCCAAAGCTTTTCCCGGCAATCAGCATATCGCCCGGTGCACAGGAGTCAAGAAACTCCGGGTCAAAGTCCTTCATCAGGCAGGCCGTGATCTGCTTCAGATCTGTCAGGCCAATGTTGGGAATGCCGATGATATAATCGACATCAAAGCTGTCCGGGAACACCCATGCTGCTTTTCCTTGCAGGATCATGCCTCCGCCTCCTTCCAAAAGTCTCTTGGGTCGCAGATCTCGCCCTGTACCGCCGCGGCGGCAACGGCAGCAGCGCTGGCAAGATAGATCTCACTGTCCAAGCTTCCCAGCCGGCCGCTGACATTGAGCGTCTGCGTTGAAATTGCGCGTTTGCCTGCGCCAAGGTATGCCGCCGCACCGTAGCAGAAGTCACAGGTCGGCGAACTCAGGAAGCAGCCGGCGTCTGAAAAAATCTGATAATACCCGCGCCGGATAGCCTCGCTCTGAATGGCTGCTGTTGCGGGCGAGATATAGAGGTTGCGCCCGGGCGCAAGCCGTCTGCCGGACAGCACATGCGCCGCGGCTTCCAAATCCTCAAGACCACCGCCCGCACAGGTGCCGATGATGCCGATATCGATCTGCGTACCGGCTGCTTTTGAAAGCGGGACCGCGTTTGCAATAGAGGGCGGTGCGGCAAGGCAGGGTTCAATACATCCGAGGTCCAGATGAATCAGTTCGGAATACGCATTCTCTGTCTGCGCATCCGCATCCGGGTCAAACACAGCAGAAACGCAGCCGAGATAATTGATCAGGTTGCAGACGGTAACACGGCTGGCAAGCGGCATGCTGCGCGCGCCGGGTCCGCCAAACTCCAGAATTTTGCCGCTGCACCGGGATAGCCCCAGTTCCATCACCAGCGTATGCAGCAGATCGCGGCCCATAACACCGGGCTGGAAGCTGCCGTGCAGTTCAACGCGGACGACCTCCGGAATCTCCATCCAGAGCAGTCCCTGAGTCAGCGGCCGGAGCATTTCCTTCAAGCAGCCGACGCCGAGCGCCCCGATTGCGCCGATACAGCTGATGTGCGTGTCAAAATGCGGCACCAGCATGCCGGGCTCGACCCACTGCTGCTCAATCGCCAGGATGTGCCCGATCCCCTCTCCTTCCGAGAGGTGAAAGCCCTGCTCCTTGGCCCAGCGGCGGCTTTTGGAGATAAAGCGCTCTTGTGTCTGATTGCGGACGGGCAGCATATGATCCAGTGTCATATAGACGTTTTCCGGGTCTGTGATTGTTCCGCCCAGTTTCTCCCGGATCATGGCTTCATACCAGTCGCTCAGGGCTGGCCATGCGTACAGGATCCGCCGCGGCACCCGGAAGGTATAGGCCTCGCCCGCATGTACGGAGTCAACGCCTGCGGTCCGGGCAAAAATATTGTATGTGTAGGACATACGTCACCTCGATAAGCCGCGCTCAGGCAGCAATCAGGAACGCGCCGACCAAGAACAGGCCGACCAGAATGGTCACGATCAGCGTATAGCCAAGGAAGTCCCGGACCTTGATGCCAAGCACGTTTGCCATCGGCAGCGCCCAGAACGGCGTGCAGAGGTTTGTCCACGAGTCGCCGTAAGCAACAGCCATGGCTACACTCTTCATGTCCACGCCAAGCGTTTTTGCCGCCTCCAGCATGACCGGGCCCTGAACCGCCCACTGGCCGCCGCCGGAGGGAACGAAGAAGTTCACCACACCGGCTGCCAGGAAGGACAGCATGGGGAAGGTGACGTTGTTGGAGATGTTCACGAAGAACTCGGAGATCACGCCCGCCAGGGACACGCCCTCGGCATTGGCGGCCACCATCATGCCCATGATACCGGCATAGAAGGGGAACTGCAGCAGGACGCCCCAGGACTGAACCGTCTGCTCCTTGAAGGATTCGGCATAGTCCAGCGGATACAGCCACGCCAGCATGCCGAGGCAGAGAATGATCAGATTAAAGACGTTGAGGTCGATGTTGAAGCCGTTCTTGGCAAAGTGATTGATTGCGTACGCAATGCCCATGATGCCGACAAAAATAGACCAGAACCGCATATTTTCGACCTTTTCGGCAAAGGAACCCTTTTTGCGCATCTGCTTGCGCGCATCCTTACGCGCGTTTTCCGCGGCGACAATCGCAGGATCGAGCATGGTCATCTTGCTCGGATCCTTCGGGCTCATCAGAAGCAGACTCAGCGGGATCAGAATCAGAACGCCGGCAGTGCAGATCAGGTTGAAGCTGCCAAACAGCGTCTGACTCAGCGGAATTACGCCCATGTATTCCTCAAACCGGTGTCCGGCTGCTGCGATCTGAAGCGGAATCGCACCAGTCAGGCCCATCTCGTAAGTCATAATGCCCGAATATCCGCCCGCCGCCAGAAGCGGAAGGTGATACGGAACGTTCTTTTTGGACAGCTGTACCGCCATTTCCTTTGCAAGAAACGCACCTGCAATCAGGCCGATGCCCCAGTTGACCCACCAGAGCACAAGCGTGGTAAACGAAAGCAGCAAAACGGCGCTAGAATTCTTTTTCGGGAGACTGCAAAGCTTGACCATGCCGCGGTTGACAATCGGCGATTTTGCAAGCACCGCGCCCGCAATCAGGCCGAACGCAACCTGCATCGTAAAGGCAATCAGTTCCCAAAAGCCCTTCGACCAGTTCTCCACGACTTGGATCGGCGTGGTCGGCGTAAAGATGACGGCCAGGAGTCCGACAATCAGCGTCAGGATGATTGCGATCACGAGCGGATCCGGAAGCACCTTTCGCATCCATGTTTCAAATTTCTGTCCGACTTTAATCAGCATTTGGATTTTCCTCTCTTTCTTCTTCAGTGATTGCGTGCAAAAATCTTCTGTGCAAGGATTTGAAACTCATCCAGCGAAATCAGCGCCTTTCGCTCAGCAGAAAGCGTCTTGACCTCGTCCAGCAGTTCACGCTTAATCTCTTTGGAACTGCATTCCAGTCCAAGCTTGTCCAGCGCAAGTTCAATCGATGCAATGCCGCTGCTCTTGCCGAGCACAATTTCGGGACCAGGATGGCCAGTAAGCTGATAGAGATACGGGAGAATCTCACGCGGGTCGTCCTGGCAGTTTTTGTACCAGCCGGCAATGATGCCGGATTCGATCTGGCTGATGCAGGGGCCGGTGATGGGCCGATTCGGGCGGTCTTCAATGCCGGCGATCTTCCGTATGGCCTGCGCCGTTTCATAGAGTTTATCATACTGTAGGCCGAGATTCACGCCGTACATGCAGAGCAGGCTCAGCGCAACTTCCTCATAGGAGGCGTTTCCGGACCGTTCGCCGAGCGAGGAAACTGTCGTGTGCGCAACATCCGCACCTGCGGCCAGCGCCAGAAGCGTGTTGGCGCTGCCCATTCCAAAGTCGTCGTGGCAATGCACCTCAATCGGCTTTCCTGTCGCCTGCTTCATTTTTCGGATTGCAAAGGAAATGCTGCTCGGAGACAGCACGCCCATGGTGTCTACGCAGCCAAGCGCATCCATATGGCCATCCTTCGCAACAGCCGTGACGATCTGCATAAAATCGTCAAACTGTGCGCGGCTCCCATCGATGGGGAAAAAGACCGTATACAGTCCCCGTTCGCGTGCATAGCTGGTCGCCTCCACGGAAAGCGCAATCGCCTTTTCCAGTGTCCAGCCATACGCGCGTTCAATGAAGCGGCGGCTGGCCGGAATTTCGATGACAACGCCCTCCGCACCGCTGTCGGCAACCTTGTCGATATCTGCCTTCATGCAGCGCGCAAAGGAAAAGATCTTCGGCCCGAGATTACGTTTGACGATGTCTGCGACGGCCTTTGCATCCGCCGCAGAAACGGCGGG
>ENA-ORRN01001716-ORRN01001716.1-human-gut-metagenome-genome-assembly--contig:-NODE-1716-length-14846-cov-5.697451_pt1 | contig 14846 bp, 14 predicted proteins | sample MGYA00242174_ERZ509132 | MGnify/ENA primary metagenome ERZ509132 (study PRJEB26280, sample SAMEA2338671) | human gut metagenome | biome: human gut; feature: human-associated habitat; material: faeces... | reverse complement strand
ACCTGACTGCGCTGCGTAAATACCGTCCAGCGCAAGGTTACGGACCTGCCGTGCTTTTTCAGTCAGGAATTGCTGTTTTTCTTCAGTCATTTCGATCTCCTAAGTTTTTGCAGTGTATTTATAAAGAAGTCGGGCAGCTCGCCGGAAAACTCCATGAATTCACCGGTAACAGGGTGCCTGAACCCGATGTAACGTGCAAACAGGCATTGACCTGTCAGCCCGAATGGGTTTGTTTTTCTGCCGTATACGCTGTCGCCGGTGACGGGATGTCCGATATGCGCCATATGTACGCGTATCTGATGCGTTCTTCCCGTTTCAAGCGTCAGCTCAACGTGGGTGTAGCCGTCAAAGCGCTCCAGAACACGACCGCGTGTCAGCGCATTACGGCTGTTTTTTGTTGTGACCGCCATCTTTTTGCGGTCGGTCTTGCTGCGGCCCAGGTTGGACTCCACAAAGCCCTCGTCCTGCGCAAAGCCGCCGTACACAACGGTGTTGTAGGCACGCTCCACACTGTGCACCGCCATCTGCAGGGAAAGGCCGATGTGGGTGGCATCGTCCTTGGCCACCACCAGCAGGCCGCTGGTGTCCTTGTCGATGCGGTGCACGATGCCGGGGCGCTTCTCGCCGCCGATGCCGGACAGCGAGTCGCCGCAGCGGAACATCAGCGCGTTTACGAGCGTGCCGTCCGGGTGGCCGGGGGCAGGGTGGACGACCATGCCGCGCGCCTTGTTGACGACCAGCAGATCGTCATCCTCGTACACGACGTCGATGGGAATGTCCTGCGGCCTCAGCTCGCAGTCGGCGGCCTCGGGCATGATAAGGCTTATCTCGTCGCCGGGCGCGCACTTGTAGTTTTTCCTGACCGTGCGTCCGCCGACGGTGACCGCGCCGTCCTCGATCAGCCGCGCGGCGGCGCTGCGCGTAAGCTCCGGCACACAGCGCGCAAGGAGAGCGTCGATACGTTCGGCGCTCTCCTGTGCTGTTATCGTTATGATGTTATCATCCAAATAATCCATTACAGATCCTTAAACTCGGCCAGAATATCCTCAACGCTGAAGTCCTCGCCGGTGTCGGCCGCGGACTTTGGCTGCTTCTCCGGCACTTTTTCGGCAGGCTTCGGCGCGGCCGTGCGCTGCGCAGGGCCGAAATCGTCCCAGAACGCATCATGCGTCGGCGGAAGCTTGCTCTCCTCGGGCTTGAGCGGCTGAGCTTCTGCGGTCTGCTCGGCGGCCTTGGTGCTTATTCCGAAAATGTCGGCAAAATCGTCAACGGGGTCTGCCGTCGCGCTGCGCTGCATGGGCCGGACCTTTATAGGCTCCTCGTCCTCGTCATCGTCGCCGCGCGAGCCGAAGAAAACATATATCACGAACATCAGGCACGACACGACCAGAACCGCGTCGGCGATGTTGAACACCGCGAAGTTGACAAACTCGAGCTTGAACATGTCCACAACATAGCCGAGGAAAACGCGGTCGATGCAGTTGCCGAGCGCGCCCGTGAGAAACAGCACCTCGCACCACACCGCAAAGCGCGAGTCGAACACGCGCTTGACCAGCAGCACGGCGATCACAACGACGAACACCGCCGTCACCGCGAGGAATATCCAGCGCGCATAGTCAACATTGTCAAGCAGGCCGAACGCCGCGCCGGAGTTGTGGATATTAACAAGCTTCACCACGCCCGGGATCAGCTCCTGCGAGCCGGTCGAGAGCGTTATATTTACCGTGACCCAATATTTCAGCCACTGATCCGCAATGAGTATCACCGCGGCAATGATCGCAAAAAGCATGTTCCGATCCTTTCAGTATAAGCTGACGAGAGTCGAACGCATATCGGTTTTGACGGGCAGATTTCCGCCCATGCTGCGTTAAAGCTCTTGACAATACGACAGTATTCTCTTCAAGCTTTGCCTTGCCTGAGCAAAAATCTGCTCCGGCAAAACTGCAAGGCACCTGTCGGCTGTGCTTTTCGAGATATTTTCGGCTTTCTTTGGTGCAGGTGGGCTGGCGCCCATCAAGGCAAAAAAGGCGAAAATAGCCGGAAGGGCGCGCTGACAGGCGATATGGGTTCAACTCTCGTCAGCTTAAACACTATAATATTGATTTTCGCAGGCGCGTGTGCTATAGTATTTGTTATCAATTTAAATACTTTAAAAAACTGAAAGGATATTGGCAATGAAACCAAAATTTGACGGCTACGCGGCGCAGTACGACGCATGGTTTATGGAAAATGACAAGCTGTTTGAAAGTGAGCTTCGTCTGTTCAAAAAGGCGCTTGGCGATATTGAGGGCAAGCGTGTGCTCTCGGTCGGATGCGGCAGCGGTCTGTTTGAAAGCATGATAGATTGCAGCAGCATCGAGGGGCTTGAGCCTTCGCGCGATATGGGTGCAATCGCTCAGAAGCGCGGCATAAATGTTATCCAGTTCGGCGCGATAGAGGATTCCGAATTAGAAGAAAACGCCTACGATGTGATATATCTCAACGGCAGCTCCAGCTATATCGAAGACCTTGCCTACGCCTTTAATATCTGCAAGAAGGCTCTTAAGCCCAACGGGAAGTTTATCTCCCTTGATGTGCCCAAGGAGAGCGCGTTCGGGTTTATGTATCTGCTTGCCAAAAACGTCGGAACATTTGAGCATCCTTACCTTGAAGGTGTTATGCCGAAGCTTCCGTATCCTCTCGAGCTGTGCTGCGCAGGCGTATGGCATTCCACCGAAGAGAAGATCGACGTGCTCAAGTCGCTCGGCTTCCATGACTTTGATTTCTACCAGACACTTCTTAAAAACCCCATGTACACAAACGAAGAGGTCGAAGAGGTCGCATCCGGCTACCGGAGCGGCGGATACGTTGCGATAATCGCGCACAAATAACATGAAGCTTTCCGAAACGCTCTATGCACAGGTGCAGGACATCTGGCCGGGATATCTTACCCATCCGTTCGTCACCGAGATGGCACACGGCACTCTGCCGAAGGAAAAGTTCCGCTACTACATGCTGCAGGACTATCTGTATTTGCAGGATTACGTCAAGATCTTCGCCGCGATGATCCAAAAAGCAGATGATTTTGAGCAAATTCGCTTTCTGTGCGGAGAAATGTCAGCTACCATAGATGAAACTTACCGCACCCATCTGCCGTACATGAAGCGGCTTGGCATAACCGAACAGGAGATCGGCTGCGCGACCGCACATATCGACAGCAGCGCCTACAGTCACTATATGATCTGCGAGGCGCAGGCCGGCGACGTGCTGACCGGTCTTGTTGCGCTGCTCAACTGCTCGTGGAGCTATGCGTACATTGCCGAGAAAACGGTTGAGGCATATCCCGAGGCCGTCAATGACGAAAGCTACGGCTCGTGGTTTGCAGGCTATGTCTCTCCGGAGTATAAAAAGACAAATCAGGCGCTTATAGACAGGATAGACGCGCTTGCCGAGAATATCGACGAGAAAAAAACTCGTCACCTGTGCGAGATCTTCAAAAAGTGCTGTCTTTTTGATCTTCGCTTCTGGGACATGGTGTACGCCATGGGCAAGTGCTGAGCTTCTCCCCTGCACAAAATATGCAAAATTCCCACGTCCGAGCTGCGGACGTGGGAGTTTTTTTACGGTGCGCGACCGTTTAGCAAAAACATACAAAGAAGCCGCCCGTTTGGGCGGCTTCTAAAGCTGGGTATTTAGTTTTTGTGCATTCGGCCGTCAGATGATTATGCCGCGCTTTTTTGCTTCGAAGGTAAGCTCATCACGGAAATCGGGATGGGCAATAGCAATGAGCTGGCGAGTGCGCTCGCCGAGGCTTCTGCCGCGCATATGGGCAATGCCGTACTCGGTGACGATGTAGTCAACATCGTTTTTCGAGGTCGTGCAGACTGCGCCCGGGGTGAGGATGGGCTTGATCTTGCTTATCGTGCCGCCCTTTGCGGTCGAGGTGAACGCAATGAAGCTCTTGCCGCCCTTGGACTGGCATGCGCCGCGGACGAAGTCGATCTGGCCGCCGGAGCCGGACATGTGCTTTGTGCCGACGGATTCAGCACAGACCTGGCCGAAGAAATCGACCTCGATGGCTGCATTTATGGATATCATGTTATCGTTCTTGCAGATGACCTCGGGGTTGTTTACATAGTCAACGGGCAGGATCTCGATCGCCGGGTTATCATCGACATAGTCGTATATCCTCTTGGAGCCGTAAGCAAAGGTGGTAACGCTCTTGCCGCGGTGGATCTGCTTTTTGGAGTTGTTGACGGCGCCGCACTCGATAAGCTCGACCATGGAGTCGGTGAACATTTCGGTATGTATGCCGAGATCGTGCTTGGATTTGAGCGCCATACCGGTAGCGTCGGGAATTGCGCCGATGCCGAGCTGGATGCATGCACCGTCGGGGATCTGCTCTGCTATGAGGTTGCCGATGGTCTGGCTGACCTCGTCGATGGCGACGGGAGGCAGAACCGGCAGCTCGTGATTATACTCAACGATAGCATCTACCTGAGAAACATGCAGCTGGGTGCCGCACAGGCATCTGGGCTGATTCTCGTTTACTTCGACGAAAACTCTCTTCGCCTTGTCTATCATCGCTTCGGCGTAGGAGCCGTTGAGCGCGAGGCTGAAGTAGCCGTGGCTGTCCATGGGCGAGACCTCGATGCAGAACGCATCGTACTCATACTCTGCGCGGATGTGGCGAGGAATATCGCGATAGTAGGTCGGCAGAAGATCTGCCCAGCCGCCGTTTATCGCCTTGCGCGCATAGCCTGAGCTGAACCATGAGTAGCCGGTCATTTTTCCGAACATGTCGGGATCGGTGTAAAACTCAAAGGGATATGCGTCAAGAAGGGTCTGAACCTGCACGCCCTTAATATCGCTGCTCTTGACTCTTGCGGCGATAGCGTTCATAATTGCCGGTGCCTGCGAGGGAGCCGTGTCCATACCAAGGATCCAGCCGGACTCGACCTGCTTTGCAAGCTCTTCTGCACTAATCAGTTTTTCAGCATATAATGCTTTATAATCGGTCATTTTTAACACTCCTGAAACAATTTTGTGTCTAAGCTAGTGATATTATATAATAGTGCGTAATTAAATTCAAGTATTCAGGACGTCTGTTGGGCGTATTCACTATAATTTATTTTGTAACGATCACGGAGGGTAAATATGAGGTTTACGAAAATGCACGGAGCCGGAAACGACTTTGTTGTGATAAATGCTATTGAAGAGGATGTTCCCCTTTCGTCCGCTTCCTGCCTTGCGCGCACGCTGTGCAGCCGCAGGACCGGCATCGGCGCAGATGGGCTTATGCTCGTTGCGAAGGCGGAGGGAAACGCGGACTATCGTCTGCTGTTTTACAACTCCGACGGAAGCCTCGGCGAAATGTGCGGCAACGGAGCGCGATGCATAGCTCGATACGGCTATGAGCACGGTCTTGCAGGTGAAAGCCAGCGCATTGAGACCACCGCCGGGCTTGTCACCGGCGAGCGGATAAGCCGGACGCTTTACCGTATAAGGCTCAACGATCCGTCGGTCATTGATCTGCACCGCTCAGCCGAGGGCTGCGACTGCACATACATTGAGCTTGGCGACCCCGGTATACCGCACGCCGTACTCATTAAAGACGATTGGGACAGGATACCCGAGGACGAACTTCGCACACTCGGCAAAAGGCTGCGCCACTCCCCTGCTTTCCCGAAGGGCGCAAACGTAAACTTCGTTAAGCTCGTTGGAGAAGATGCGGTTAAGGCAATAACATACGAACGCGGTGTTGAGGACTTCACCCTAGCCTGCGGCACCGGCTGCGGCAGCATCGTTACTGCGCTGGCGCTAAAAGGGCTTGTTTCGGGCAAAGACGTCAAGGTCTCAATGCCGGGCGGAGAGCTTTTTGTTACGCTCACGCACGAGGACGGCACAGCGCGCGACGTGTACCTCACCGGGCCGACCTGCGTTGTGTTTGAGGGCGAAACAAAAGAAATTTAATTTTTTATCTTTTCCATGCAATAAAACGGCTCTGCTGTGCATTGTTATGGTGAAAGGATCTTCGGTATGCTTTTTATGACGGTTTCGACAAGTGAATATTCCGAAGCTAAGGTGCTCGAATCGCTGCTTGCGCGCATAGCAAAAGGCGACAAGGAAGCACTGGGCGAGCTTTACGAGCGCACCCACGCCGCGGTTTTCGGCTTTGCGATGAGCATGGCTTCCACCCCTGCCGACGCAGAAGACGTTCTGCACGACACATATCTTGCCGTTTACTCATCAGCCGAAAGCTACACTGCCAAGGGAAAGCCGATGGCATGGATCATGACCATAGCCAAAAACCTTGCGAGAATGCGCATGCGCAAGGCTCGGCGGCAGCTTGACATAGCCGACGACGACTGGGGACGCTACCTTGCCGCCAAAAGCGAGGTCAGCTCCGACGAGCGCGTACTGCTTCAGACAGCGATGAAGATCCTTTCCGACGACGAGCAGCAGATCGTGATGCTGCACGCAGTGGCCGGAGTCAAGCACCGCGAGATCGCGGCGATACTTGACATGCCGACTGCGACGGTACTTTCCAAGTACTCACGAGCCATAAAAAAACTTAGAACTGTGATGGAGGCAGATTAAGATGAAAAACGACAAAAGCATCGAAACTAAGCTCCGCTCTGCCGTTTCCCACGCGGTTCCGGACGCTCTGGACGATATCCTCAGCGCGTGTGACCATGAGAAAGGAAAGGTAATTTACATGGAAAAGAAAAGGACTTCTCCCCTGCGCGGCTTCGCCGCGATAGCCGCGGTGCTTGTATTGGTAATTGCAGGCATATTCGCCATAAAAAATCTCGGCGGCAGCTCGGCCGACACTCTGGCAGCTGTCGTATCGCTCGATGTTAACCCCAGCATCGAACTGAACGTTGACAAGGACGAGAACGTGCTCTCTGCCAAGGGGCTCAACTCCGACGGAAAAACCGTTCTCGGAGATATGCAGCTTAAAGGCAGCAAGCTCGATGTTGCCGTAAACGCAATAATCGGCTCAATGCTGCAAAACGGATATCTTGACGATATGGCAAACTCGATCCTGCTGTCGGTTTCAGGCGTTGACGGCTACAATGCCGAAACTCTGCGCTCGAAGCTTGCATCCGACGTGAACAAGCAGCTTAAAGACTGCGCCGTGCTCAGCCAGGACGTTTCCGGTGCCGACAGCGAGACCGTGAAGCTCGCGGAAAAATATGACATCTCCGTCGGCAAGGCAGCTCTCATCCGCCAGATCGTAAGCGAAGACGCGCGCCACAGCTTTGAAGAGCTTGCTCCCCTTTCGATAAATGAGCTTAATCTTCTTGCCGACGGCAAGTCGCTCGGCACCATCGACTCAACCGGCAAGGCAAGCTCCAAGGCATACATCGGCCGCGACGCGGCGCTCGAGGCTGCACTCAAGCATGCAAGTCTGAGCAAAAACGATGTTCGCAATATCGATATCGAGCTTGACTATGAATACGGCAGCATGGTGTACGAGGTCGAGTTTGAAGTTGGAACGACAGAGTACGAATACGACATAAACGCCGCCACCGGCGAGATCGTATGGTACGAGAAAGACTCCGGCGGCAATATAGAGCAGGGCGGCTCGGCCATCGACGGCAAGGACTCCGTCGGCAAAGACAAGGCCGTGCAGACAGCTCTCAAGCACGCAGGTCTCACTTCTTCTCAGGTAACGCAGCTTGAAGCAAAGCTCGACCGCGACGGCGGAAAGCTCGTTTACGAGATAGAGTTTAAATCCGGCGGCTACGAGTACGAATATGAGATAAACGCGTCAAACGGCTCGATCATAAAAAGTGAAAAGGACTTAGACAACTAAGTCAAAAACCTCCGGTCGCTGACCGGAGGTTTTTTGCGTTATACATACTGCTTGCGTGGGATCCTGTCGTAATTCCAGAGGAGTATAGGCTCCACGCAGTAGGCAAGGAATTTCATATCAAGGTTAAAGAAATATATTAAAAACGTCACGGCAAAGAAGCCCGCTCCGCCGCCGAGCATTTTAACGGGCAGCATTTTGAGTTTTGACATATCGTTTCTCCTTTCTTACCATGCGTGCTCATCCGGCAGGATCTCTATCGTCGGATCTATCGGCTCTTCTCGCATGACGGTTCGCATATATTGATTGAACTGGTCGCGTATAGCCTGACGGGGGAAAACACGCGGATCGGCAAGATCGTGGCATACCCAGACGAGGTGGATGCCGCGCTCTCTCGCCTGCTCCTCGAACTGGCCGTGCATTCCGGTGAGTGCCTTGCAGGACATATGCTCCCACATCATGACCATGTCGGCGTTCATCTTCTCGCAGTACTCCCAAAGCTCATCGACGAGGACCTTGTAGCCGCCGTGAGTGTGGTTGCGCATGATCATGTTCATGGTCAGCCACGCCATATCGTAGTAAGCCTGCTCGCGGTTTTCCGGCGTGTCCTCTTCAGCTATCTCCTCGCTTATGACCATCGACAGCATATCCGTCAGCGGCACTACGCCCCAGCACTGGATCATCCAGTACAGCATGTCGATGATGTACTGCGGCTGAACGCCCCAGACTATGCATCTGTGACGATATTCGGAAGCCATCATTGCCTTTCTCTTATAGCCCTGCTGAACGAGCTTCATGATCTTCCTGTCTATCTCAACGAAGGCCGGGTAACGGCCGCAGTTGCCCATGTAGTTTGTGTCGTTATACAGCGAGAACACAGCGCCGACAAACTGCGGATAGGGTGTGCTGTTGACCTCCAGCCAGTTTACACGGTTGCGCGTCGTATCGTTAACGCGCTTTGCGCACTCGAAATACGCATTCCAGTCCCACTTCTCGCCGGTCTGCTCCTCGATAAATTTTATGGCTGCCTTGACATCGTTGGCAGCATACTTCTGAACGTCCTCCTGCTTGTGGCGCATGGGCGCAACAAGCTGGAAGGTCGGTATGCCGTACTCTCGCTCAAGGCGCTTGGCAATAAGGCCGTTTCCCATAAGCGAGCCGTCGCAGGTAGTATTCACCTGCACGGCGCACTTGCCGAGCACGGGGAAGTCGTCGTCTATCGAAACTCCAAGCTCCGCCTCCGGCATAGGGCACACGTCGCCGGGGATGCCGAACTCCTGTGCGACATCGAGATAATGCAGGCCCGAGTTCTGATTAAGAAGGTTTGCCGAGAACATTGTGGGTACCTCGCGCAGGATGCAGTTGAGCGTCGGGAAGCCCATCATTACCGCCGTCATTGCGTTTTCGTCCCAAAGGACGCTCTTTTCCGAGTATTTTACGTCGTTGCCCGTTCTGCGGTCGCCCCTTATGCAGTTATCAATGCAGGTTGCAACGTCCTTTACGACGAAATCCATCGCAATGTGGGTGATGCGCAGAGCCTCGTCGCGCAGACCGATGGTGAATTTATCGAGCATGTGCGGCACGGCGAGATAGTTTCCGAACCATCTGTAGCGGAACATCGCCTTGACGTTACGCGGCTTTATAATTACCTTTGCCAGTATCGAGAGAAGGTAGAGCCATCTTGTGTAGTCGTACAGCGTGTCCTTTAATCCGCGCCACTCGCGGCGGCGGCGAACCTTGCCATGATCGTACAGAACACCTAACTGTTTTTCGCCCTTGCGTTCTTTATCGTTTACTACTATAGCCATTACTTTGCACCTCCCTGAAGCTTTTTGATTTCAATGCTTTCCACGAACGCCTGAACACGGGTGCGCATCTGGCCGACGGACGAGCTGATGTTATACGGTCTGTCTACGGACAGAACGGGATAATTGTATTCCTCGCGCAGCATTGTAGATCCGAGAAGCCGCTCGTATGCCCAGGGGTCACAGAACTTTATCTGCTGATATATGATACCTTCGGCATTGTACTCCCTTGCTATGTCGTTTACATATGCCTTACGGCCATAGACCTTTTCCATGTTGAACATACGTGGACAATGACCGTTATAGACATAGTGGCGGCAGACCTGAGTGAGCGCATCCTCCTCGTCATTCAGTTCTATCTCCATTCTGCCGGGCAGCGAGCCGAAGCAGAACCTGTCTGCACAGACATAAGCGCCGGTCTCTTCAATAAGCTTTATAAAGCTGCTGTCATCGACCTCGGAGCCGACGACCGCTATCCTCGCGCGGTATTCCCTATCCTCCGGCTCGCGCGTTTTGATCTCCTCAAGCGTCTCCTCAAGCTTGTCGATTATCAGATACTGCGGCATAACATATGTAGCAAGGGTCAAAACATGGAACTCGTAGCCTGTTATCCTCGGGCGTGCTTCCTTTCGGAATTTTCCTATCTCGGTTATAACGCGGCAGACGCGGTTATGCTCCTCAACGGCCTTGCGTATAGCAGCATCCGAGACATCGATGCCGTAGTTTTCGCTCAGCGGCTTGAGGATATGGTTTTTGCACTGCAAAACCAGCAGCTCGACGCCATTTTCATCGGCCTTGAGCGGTATCTCCATAAACTCGTGGAAGAATTTATCGTTCCCCTCGCCCATGGTTTTTAAAAGCTCCATATTCTCAACGCAGCGGTTTATCATCGTGCAGCCGTCCGGCGCAATGACGCAGTCGGCAAAGTTAAAGCCGCCCTCGATGGCGCGCTCAAGGAGCGCCCTTGACGTTTCACACAAAAAGCTCGTCATGTAATAAGTTGCGATGTCCATCGAGCCGGTGTTCGGAGCGTGCAGGCGGATGCCGAAGGCATTGCCAAGGTTCATAAGCGGTTCCGGCGTGTTCTCGCAGACAAAGGCAACGCATACCCTCCCTTCTCGCTTTGCCTGACCGATGAGCGCATTGTTTGCCTCCTGCAGCAGATTTTCAAACCAGTTCAGATGCTTCAGGTCTCTCATTGTTAAACTCCCCCATTTCATATTAAATTCCGATTGCGATCCTTTCGGATACTGCATGTTAACATTTTATCATTTTATTCATTTATATTCAATATATTTATTCACTTTCTCCGTTATGTCTATTAATATAGATATTTTTTGTATATTATAACTACATTTTTACACTGATTGTATGTTTTCGCTTATACTGCCTGTTGAGTTATATACTGTTGCATGACTTTTGTTTAGTTTGTAATGTTTAGGGGGTAAGTGTGAAAATGCTCCCCGATATCTATACGATATCGGGGAGCATATTATTGATCATGCTTGCGATGCAGCATCTACAAACACCTTGATTTGTTCGGCTTCTCCTGCATTATTTATCTCTGCCGAGAACACATACCAGTGCACGATGCCAAAAGAATGAGCATTAATGCCGCGATCACTGCGTTTATTATTCTTTTCATTTATTATCTACTTTTTCTCCACACTAACAACGTCATTCTTCAAAACGAATGTGCCGAAAGCATAAATATCGGCTCGCCGACATACACTTGCCTTGTTTAGGTTAATTTTAGCAAAACATATTGCATTTGTCAATTATATTTGTCATTTTGGGATGAATGTATGAATCAATTTTGATACTTGTTTGGATTTTTAACAAAAAAACTCCCCACGAAGGATCGTGGGGAGCTGAGATAAAAAAGAGATTATTTCATTGATCTGAAGATAAAGGTTGCGATCTGTGCGCGGTTGCAAACGCCGTTTGGAACAAACTGAGTGGCGGTGTAGCCCTTGGTGATGCCCTCGTCGAGTGCCCAAAGGACAGCGACGGAGTAGTATGCGCCGGACTGAACGTCCTCAAATGTGTTTGTGCCGCTTGCGTCGGGGGATTTCTCGCTGCGCCAGAGGAAGGTCACGATCTGGGCGCGGCTGCAAACGTCATAGGGGCTGAACGTGGTCTCGGTCGTGCCCTTGACAATGCCGTTTTCAACTGCCCAGAGGACTGCCTTCTCGTAGTAGCTGCCGGCAGCTACATCGGTGAAGGAGGTAGTGGTGGCCTTGGGCTCGGGAGAGCCTGCCGCACGCCACAGCATGGTGACTGCCTGTGCGCGGTTGCAGGAAGCGTAAGGCTCGAAGGTGGTTGCGGTGGTGCCCTTGACTATGTTCTTCTCTGCAAGATCCATTACGCTGTCGTAATAGTAGGTTCCCTCTTTGACGTCGCTGAACGGATTTTCGAAGCCCTTGGCCTCGATCTTCCAGGTGGACTTGATCTCGGGGTCGATGGTGCCCTTTGCGGTGATGTAATCTGCAAGAAGGTTACGGGCCTGGCCCTTGTCCTCGCCCTGGATCATATCGTACTGGGTGGAGTAGATAACGCGGCTTTCGTCGTTGGGCTTAAAGTCGCAGCCGTGCTCGTTGATGTAGCTGACGTAGTTGCCGCCGCCGTTGAAGCGATAGTTGTTGATAACGATGGTGAAGGTATCGGTATCCTGAACCTCTTTGCCGTTGTAGGTCATGGAGGCTATGCGGCTGCCGGAGGGAGCGCTGGGGTCAATGACATAGCTGAAGCCGTCGCCGTAGATGACATCGTAATAGGTAAGGCCGCCGGTGATGCCGTAGGTGCCGTCCTCGTTGGTAACGACCTTGGAGGCGGAGCACTCAAGCCAGGTGCGTACTTCCTTGCCGCTCATGGTGATCTGGTAGAACCAGTTCTCGTAGCGGTAAAGGCGGAACATATCGCCAAGCTTGATATCGCCTGCCGGGATGAGGTTTGCGGCATTGCCGGAGGTAAGAGGAGCGGTGATGGAGAGCTGAGCCGGGGTATCGTCGCTCTTGTCATTGGGAGTGTTTTCGCCGGTGCGGTCGTATGCGCCCCAGATCTGGACCTGGTTTACAAGGTCAACGAATGCCGAAGGAGCGGTGCCGAGGCCGGAGGCGGTGAAGTCGCCGCTTGCCTTGCCGATGGGCTTGAGCATGTAGTCGTTCCAGGTCGCTGTCTCATACGGCTGAAGTGCTGCGGTAATGTCTGCATCCGGCTCGTAGAGTGCCTCCGTAACGCGGCCTTCACGCTTGGTCATGGGCGCATTTGAAGCCTCAACGGTGTACTCGCCGGTGGACTTATTGTAGGTGAACAGTGCGCGGCCGACGACGGCTGCCTTGGTGCTCGGGGAGATGACGGGGATCTCCTTGCCGTCGGTGTTTGCGATCATGGTAACACCGTTGCGGTGCTCATGGCCGGAGAACACGAGGTCGATGGAATCGGTGGTGGAAACGAGCTCACGGATGAAGTCGGAGTTCTCGGGGTCGCCGTCGATGCCGCTGTGGCTGACGAGAACGATGAGGTCTGCCTGTGCCTTCATCTCGGCTTCGTAGTGCTTATAGGTCTCGACAACGCCGGCAAAATAGATGCCCTTCCAGTTTTCGGGAACATCCCAGTTTGCGATGTTGGGGTTGCCTATGCCCATGACTGCGACCTTAACGCCGTCATACTCTTTGATGACGTAAGGAGCATAACCGTTCCAGGTTTTCCAGTCGCGGCTTGTGTCGTTATTGGTGCTTGCATCGAGATAGTTTGCCATGGAAACGCCGACCTGAGATTCGGTCTCCGTGGAAGCGGAGGTCAGGTAGTCAAGCTGGCGCTGAAGAATATCCATGCCGTAGTTAAACTCATGATTGCCCACGACCCACATGTCGTAGTCCATCATACGCATGACCTTCATGGCAGGATCCTGTGCATCCTTCTGATAGAACGCATAGTAATATGTCAGCGGTGTGCCCTGAATAGTGTCGCCCGAGTCGCTCAGGAATACGTTTTTGTACTCTGCGCGCTGCTGCTTGACATATGTGGCAACCCTTGTCATGGCCTGATAATGGGTTCCGGATTTGTCTGCGTCCTGCGTGTAGTCAGTTGCAAACTGCTGTCCATGCACGTCGGATGTGTCGAGGAAGAGTATTTGAACCTCGTTGGAGTCGGCAAATGCAGCCGGCACCATGGTCATTACCATGCACAGTACGAGCATGAATGCCAGAAAGCGTGACAGTCTTTTCTTCATTCAAGTATCTCCTTTGTTTATTTTTTACACCGAATCAATTTCGATGCTTTCAACAAAACTATACCCCTTCTTCCGTACTAAGTCCAGCGTTCATTTCATTTTTGGCATTAGCACTAATTACGGCGTGAAAATACTTAAAAATTCTGTATTATTAACATTTCCTTAATGCAAGTTTTACATTTCACGCCATAATCTGAGATTTGTTGTGATCACGAGAACTTCACAAAACCCGTGAGCGTTCCGAGCGGATAGCCGAGCGTCCAGTCGCTGTCGCCGCACTTGGGGCAGACGGTGCCGCGCTCGTGCAGCTCGTCGATGTAAGCCTCGGCGCGCTGTATATACATATTGGTCTTTGCAACGTGCTTGCATTTCGGGCAATAGACGAGGTAATTTGCAAAGCTGTCGTATATGCCCTTTTTCCTGTTTTCCTTCTCCTCGTAGGACAGCGCTCTCGGGAGGATATTGTGATTTGTATAGCTCATTGTTTTGCCTCCTCAAATCAGGTGCTCGCGCTTCACGCTGTCATAATGCTTATCGAGAAACGGCACGATGACGCTTCGCATAAGGCGCATATCGAGATTAAAGTAATACACCGCAAAGAGCGCGGCAAGCGTAAGGCTGCCCATGCCCATAATTTTAGCCAAAACTTTCATGCTGCTTCTCCTTTCTTACCAGCCCATCTCATCATCGAAATCGACGAGGGTCGGGTCAATGGGCTCTTCGTGCATAACGCTCTGCATATACTGATTGACAGTCTTGCGCGCCTCGTTCGTGGGAACGATGCGGCAGTCCATAAGAGAATGCGGCATCCAGATAATGTTGAATCTGTCGCGGTGCTTATGGAACTCCTCCTCAAGAAGGCCCTGCGCGCCGGCCATGCCCTTGCAGCCGATATCGTCGTACATGATGATCGTGTCGCAATTAAACTTTTCCGCTGTCTCCCACATCTGCATGAGGTGGCGGTTGCCGCCGACGGTGTGGGTGCGCATTGGAGTGTGGGAATACCAGT
>ENA-ORRN01001697-ORRN01001697.1-human-gut-metagenome-genome-assembly--contig:-NODE-1697-length-14975-cov-4.628083_pt1 | contig 14975 bp, 16 predicted proteins | sample MGYA00242174_ERZ509132 | MGnify/ENA primary metagenome ERZ509132 (study PRJEB26280, sample SAMEA2338671) | human gut metagenome | biome: human gut; feature: human-associated habitat; material: faeces... | reverse complement strand
GAACGCTTCGGCCTTGACAAAATCACCGGCAGACGCGGACGCGGAATTGCATTTGGAGATAATATTATTGAAGATTGCACCAAGGAAAAGATTTACGAATCGGCGAGGAAGTACCTGTTAAATGAGACTTTCATCCCGGAACTTGATCGTATTTATTCCGCAAAGCCAACTTCAAAAGCGTATGGTCATCCGGTTCATTACATGATTCAGACCGATGATAGAGACACACGGAAAGATGTGTATAAGCTTTTGCTTCAGGCTTTATACGAAAACAATCGTTTGAGCAGCAGACGTTATTCCTTTCTGGATTTCAGACCGGGAGAAAGATTCTCGGAAATGGCTTATGACACTTTATACAAGGTTAGTTCGGGCGGTGCTGTGGTCGTGCGTTATCTCGCAAATGACGATTCAGAAGAAGATGAACGTGCGCTCTGTGATAGTGAAACGATTGAAAGCATCTGTGAGTATGCCAAACGGTATAGGAATCAGGTGCTGACCGTGATTTGCCTTCCGAGAGAGTGTTCAAAAGCAAAAAGCCTTTTCTACGAAAACCTTGGGACATTATCCATGATTGAACTCCTCGAAGAGTTTGTAGACGGCGAAAGAGCGAAGGCATTCCTTTCCATGCTGGCAAAGAACGCAGGTGTCCGTACAGACAAGAAACTGTTCAACAAACTTGAAAACAATAAAGGATATCTTGCTCCCGATCTTCATAATCTCTTTGACGATTGGTTCAACAATAAATTGAAAACATCTGTCTATCCTCAGTACAAAGATATTGCGGTCGCAAAGAAAGAAGTTATCAAAGCGGCTCCGAAAGGCTCCGCCTACGACGAGCTGAAAGAGATGATCGGCCTGTCGGACGCTAAGCAAGTAATACAGAAGGCATTGAACTATTACAAGATGCAAAAGCTTTACGAAGAGAAAGGCGTAAAGAGAGACAGACCGGCGATGCACATGGTCTTTACCGGAAATCCGGGAACAGCCAAAACCACAGTGGCAAGACTCTTTGCAAGAATTATGAAAGAGAACGGATTGCTTTCTAAAGGACAGCTAATCGAAGTAGGACGAGCTGATCTTGTCGGCAAATATGTCGGTTGGACGGCACCTACGGTCAAATCCAAGTTCAAAGCGGCACTTGGCGGTGTTCTTTTCATTGATGAAGCGTACTCTCTTGTAGAAGATCGTGACGGATTATACGGTGATGAAGCCATCAACACGATAGTTCAGGAAATGGAAAATCATCGCGATGATGTGGTTGTCATATTTGCCGGGTATCCGGATAAGATGGAAGGATTTCTTCAGAAGAATCCAGGCCTACGTTCACGTATTGCATTTCATGTGCCGTTTGCAGACTACAATTCTCAGGAACTGTGCAGTATCGCAAAACTTATCGGAAAGATCAAAGGTTTGAAATTATCCAAGGATGCCGTTGCTAAACTTGAGATCCTATTCGATATAGCACGTCAACAGAATGACTTCGGTAACGGAAGGTATGTGAGAAACATTCTGGAACAGGCAAGAATGTCACAAGCAACACGCTTGATGGAAGCAGACTTTGATTCGATAACTACCGAAGATGTTGTAACCATCAAAGCGGAAGACATTGCAGAACCCAAAGCAAAACCTAAAGAAAAGCGGCGCATCGGATTCGTTGCTTAAGCACCACAAACGGTGCATTGCATTTGTTATACTATTCTCAGAAATAAAGAAGAGAGGTTACTAATATGAACGCATTTGATAAGATTATCGGCTATTCGGCAATCAAGAAGGAACTCAGACAAATCAGTGATACACTGAAGAACAAGGATGTTTATGCAGGCCTCGGAGTATCTGCTCCGAAGGGACTACTGCTCTACGGAGAACCCGGTGTGGGAAAATCGCTGATGGCAAGTGCCATCATTGAGGAAAGCGGAAGAAAGGTATTTACTTGCCGTAAAGACAAGCCCAACGGGGACTTTGTTAAGGAAATCAAAGCAACCTTTGACAAGGCTGCCGAGAATGCTCCGTCAATCGTCTATCTTGACGACATGGACAAGTTCACAAACGGCGACGAACGTCATCCTGATGCCGAGGAATATGTAACTGTTCAATCCTGCATTGATGAGGTTAAAGGAAAACAGGTATTTGTTCTTGCAACGGCCAACAACATTCGGTGCCTTCCGCATTCTTTGAGACGTGCCGGTAGGTTTGACCGCAAGATTGAAGTTAGTGCTCCGCGAGGAGAAGATGCAGAAAAGATCATCGCACATTATCTGAAAAACAAGAAGTTTGTCGATGGTGTGGATGCAAGGACTATTGCCAGAATTATGGACGGAAGATCTTGCGCCGAGCTTGAGACGGTCATTAACGAAGCAGGTCTGTATGCCGGATTTGAACGTGCAGAAGCAATCACCATGGACCATTTCATGGAAGCGTGTCTGAGAACAATATTTGACGTTCCAGCCGGTAATAATGACGACTATGATGACGATGACGATTGCGATGAAGAATGTGAGAATTCCCGGCAGAATAACTCACTGGCAGACTCCACCAAATTCCTGTCGCAGATCGTTTATCATGAAGCCGGTCATGCTGTCGTATCAGAGATTCTTTGCCCAGAAAGCATCACGCTTGTTTCGGCTCATAATCGCGGGGGCGAGAGTGGTGGTTTTACAGACTACTATAACGACCACAGCTTTGCTCCTTTATACTGGAGCAAGAGCCGTATCATAGGTGCGTTGGGTGGAGCCGCAGCCATTGAGCAGAAATACGGGATTTTCGATGCAGGGTGCGACCACGACCTTGACTTCGCATTTGACAGAACCAAAGATCTTGTTGTAAATAACTGCGTCTGTGGGTTACATCTCCATAAGAATACGTTCGAGGACTCTCAGCGCCTTTGGTCGGAGCAGGAACAGGCCGTATCCGCTGAAGTTGAGAAATATTACCGGAAAGCTAAAGAAATCATTTCTCTCAATATGGAATTCTTCGAGAAGGTTGCCGCCGCCCTGGCAAAGAAGAGACTCCTGTCAGCGGTTGATATTAAGCAGATTAAGAGTGAATGTAAGATTACTCCTGTTGCTCTGTAACGGGAATACTACCTACCGGCAACTGCAATGGCAATGACTATCAATCAAATTACTATTGAGAACTTCGGAGGGATTGCTCATCTTGTTGTTTCATTAGATGAGCATATCCACCTGATGGAAACAAACTACGTTGAAGAAATGATCGTAATACTGACCAGGCTTTTGAGTGTTGAGCCACAACTTCCGGTTTCTGCATCATGGATAAGAGACGGTACTCGAATTACTGCAACCGTGTTTCTTGCTGATAAACAGTATACAGTTAGGATTGATACCGATGAAAAAAAGAGCGAAATGACTTTGAAAGCATTCGATTCTGATGGAAATGACAAAACATCAGAATATTGCTTGAATTTGATGCACTGCGTCGAGGAAGACAATTTAACAGTTTTCAGCGGCTGTGATCCTGAAATCACAGAAAGACTGTATCACTATATGGACGAGGAAACATTTTATCCGCAAAAGAGTCTATCAAAATTAACTGATGGTTGTTCCAATACCAATTCGTTCAGATTATGGCTACGCAGATATATCAAAGATACTCCTCAGGAAATCCCAAACGATGAAATGCAGTATAGGCTCTTGTGCCACTTGAAAGCATTAGAGTTTTGGGACGGATTTGAAGATATACGTAATCTTCACTATGTGCGAAAACCTTTTATCGTGAAAGGCTATGGAGAACATTTAAAAGATCAAAATGAAATAAGCACCCTATTTGACCGGGCGATGGATACAGGCAGACAAGTAATAGTCTTGTTGCCTGTAAATAAAGAAAGAGAGAAAGTTGGAAGAAAATATGAGCGCAGACAAGCGTCCCGAACATCACAAGCGTGATTTGCTGTTGAGTGATCGGATATCACAAGGTACAGTCAAGGATATTATCAAAGACATTTTTGAAATCAATTTTGATGATGACGAGAAGGAAGAAATATATAAAGATTGGGAGAGAAAACCCATACAACTGTTTATCAATTCGTACGGTGGAAGTGTATATGACGGACTTGCTCTTATAGACATTATTAAGAGAAGCAAAACACCGGTACATACTGTTTGTATAGGATCATGTATGAGTATGGCATTATGGGTGTGGCTTTCTGGAGCAAAACGCTTTGTCGGAGAGTCTGCGACACTCATGTTTCACGATGTCTCTTTATTTGCTTATGACAAGACTGAAGGAATCAAACAGGAACTGAATGAAATGATCCGTCTTCAGGAAATGTTGGTTTCAGAAATCGTCGGAAAATCTATGGTCAAAGAGGAAAGGTTACGGGATTATATCAGCAGAAAAGCGGAATGGTACATTCCGGCAAACGAAGCGATTGCTCTAAAACTGGCCGACAAATATTATAAATAAGAAAGGTGGAATTTTCGTGAAATATTATGACACGTACTTCCCGTACATTATAGACGATGATTATGATTGGAGTTATCCAGCACCGGAAATGCAACTACTTTGGCGGCTTGATGATCTTCAAGACCGATTGGAAGAACTAATTGCTAAAGATGCACCATATAGAGATGGGTATATTTACTCGGAGGATGATATTAGATACGCTCTGCCAGAGCATCTTTATGATATCGGCAAAGTTGAACGAGCGATTGAACTCGCAAAAGATGATCTGGTAAACAAATATGGATTGCCCTATCCTGACATCTTTATTTTTGGTGATTCGGAGATTGTCGCAGAAGATTGCGTCAGACAGATAACCTTGTTCGAACTTCTTTCTGAAGAGTTACCGAAGGCAGCATAATCTATGAAAACTAATGTAGAAATCATGTCGCGTAAAGCAATGAACATATTGATTGAATCCGGATTTCCTAAGAATACAGCAGTAATCAGTTTTTATGATCCCAAGGATGGACGCGGCGGGGCAAGGTTAAAAGAATACAACCCCATAAATTACAATGGGATATGCGATTGCGTCTTTACAGTTGGAATACATGATATTGATATTGAAATACTCGGAGAGTATGGATTGACATACGAGACTTATTTTCCCGAAGTTGAGGAACTGGCAGATTTTATATATACGGTCGTTGAGCAAGGAATGGACATTATCTGTCAGTGCGAGTACGGTCAAAGCAGGAGTGCTGCCTGTGCCGCAGCCATAAAGGAACACTTTGAAAAATCCGGAATAGAAGTATTTGCTGATTACAGATATTATCCAAATCAGTTGATTTTCAACAAATTACGCGACGCTTTAAGCAGTTGGAAACAGAAAAAGCAAAAATAAAAATACCGGTATTATACTTATATCAAGGCTTCTCGGGGCATATTAAAAAGCCCCGAGAGGCTTTTTTGTATTACAGATCCAATAACGTCGCTCAAAACCGACATTAGACTGTTAGCAGATGATAACTTGTCTAAAACCTATTGAAATTTTCAAGATAATGGCTATAATAATAAATGCAACGAGCGTTGCGGATAGAACAAAGCGAGGTAATGAGTATGCGTTCAAAAAGTACTGAACTGAAAACAAAGATATGCGATACCGTAAATGACTGGAAAAGGAATGTGGGCAGAACTCCTTCCTTGAAAGAACTCGGTGACGAACTTGGAGTAAACAAGTCAACTATATATCGCTATCTTGTTGAAATGAACGAGGACGGCCTTCTTGAGTATGACGGTAGCTCGATTGATACAAAGGAACTAAATCGCCGGACCATGAATACAGCTCGTGCGGCTATCGTTGGTAGCATCCCTTGTGGAGAAGCTCAGTCTGAAGAAGAGTATGTTGAGGAATACGTCAATCTCCCAACCAATCTTTTCGGGAAAGGAGACTTTTATATCCTCCGCGCTAAAGGTGATTCTATGGAAGATGCCGGTATCTCTGAGGGAGATCTCGTTGTCATCTTGAAACAGCCGACCGCAGAAGTCGGAGATATAGTTGTCGCCCTCGATGATCAGAATCAGAACACGCTGAAAAGATTCGGCGGCTTTGATGATAATCATAGAGTAATACTTGAATATATGAACGAGGATGTTTACCCTGGAAAAACCATATTGGTTAAGGAACTTTTGGTTCAGGGTATCGCAAAGCACGTAATAAAGAGCTTGTAAAGGAAGGAGCATGACATAGTTGAACAAGATCCCTGTAGATGTAGAAGTTGAGGTTCGCCGAGACGGTGAGCAAATACCAAAAGCCGTCATTTGGAGTGACGGCCGGCGATTCACAATTTCGCGGGTGGTTTATCATGGCATGTCTTCTTCAAATGAGTATGAAGGAATTCGCTACACGGTAATAATCGGTAGTGCGGAAAAATATATTTACCGAGTCAATCACACATGGTATGTGATGGCTTGACAGGAGGTGTGAGCAGTGAAAAAATTCACTACTTATAGCGAGATCGAAAACCTCTGTGAAGCCATGATAAAGGACTTCATGAAGCGCAAACATTATACGAATGCGCACTGTGTGGACATTGAAGCCTTTGTCACGGAATATCTGGGTATTCCTATCGTCTATGAGACATTCGCTGAACCTGATCCGGGAAGAATCGGGTTCTTGTCAGACGGTATTCGCCCACTGTTGGTGGTTCGAGGAAACGAGAAAAAGCAGGTGCTCTTTCCTAAAAATACCGTTGTTCTTGAAAAATACCTGCAAACACAAACTGAAATCGGAAGAAAGCGTTTCACGATTGCTCATGAGGGAGCACACTTTGTCCTCTCCAAACATATTCCGGCTCAAACAGATGCCTATGCAGCTTTTCACAGTGAGTTTGACACGGAAATGGTTTATTCCCCGGAAATGCTCAGAGAAATGCTTTCAATCAATGAGTCATTCGGAAACCGAGCTGCTGCGTGTCTTCTGATGCCAAAGTTCCTCGTGCTGAGATTGCTGAAGCAATACAACGGAGGAAGTAAGGTGATTGCCTACGATGATTATGTTATGTCACAGGAACAAAAGATTATCGTTCAGAGAATGGCTGACGCAATGGGTGTGAATTACTCGCCCCTAATAACAAGGCTGAAAGAACTTGACTTGTTCGACAAGCGTCCGATTGAAGAGTATTTATCTACTTTTCGTTCCGGAGGTGAATTGGCATAATGCAAGCTCAATCAGCAAGACAGTATGATCCCGAACTCTTGAATAAGCTGGCACTTTCTCAGTTAGCCGCCGAAGAGCTTATCAAGAGAGAAATAAAGTGCCCGGTATGCGGTTTCTACCTAATGGACGTGTATGGCAGGGATCACCATATAACAAGAGTTAAGTGCCGTAAGTGTAAGTTCAACGAGGTTATTGATACCGCACTGTTTAGAACAGTAAGATCGCGTAGGACATACCGAATAAAAACCGGTAGCCAGCACAATCCACTTAGATAAAAATTAAATAAAATAAACGACTTTTTAATCGCGCAAGCGAAGCAGGACCCGAAAGGGCTGAAAATCTCTCAAGCACCGTACGAAGCCGAATTGAGATAAGGATAATTATATCCTTTCATCTTGGTTCGATTCGACGGTGCTTTTTTGCGCGTTTAATTGCTTTGTACTGTGTTAAGGGTTCCTTCTCGCCAGCGCGGGAAAGGAACCAAAATGAAAAACACATACTTAATCTACAAAGACCCGAAGGCAGAAAAGAAAGAACTCATTGTTGCTACTCCCAAGCAGTGGGACGAGATCATGAAAGCAAATCGTGGTGCTACACAAGAAGAACGCCGGTACTTTACCTGTGATTGCTTTGAGGACTGCGGAAAACTTGATCGCATGTATATCGAAGTCGAGAAGCCCGAATTTGATAAGTGGCATTCCCAAAATGTTATGCGCGAAAGAAATAGAAAGCTGGGTGAGCAGTATGCCTTTGTATCAACATCTCAGGAGATACCCGGAACGGATTTGGTTTATGAGGATATTATTGCTGATTCCTCATGCAATGTTGAAGAAGAAGCCGAGGAAAAATCCGAAATGGCAGCATTGCGCGAAAGACTGACCTCTTGGAAATCTTACGGCGTAGTATTTCTTGATCTGTATCTTAAAGGACAGAAAGGAAACGCTACCACAATAATCAGCGAAAAATACGGTGTTACCATTCGCACCGCTCAAAGATGGAAAGAGAGCTTTGAATCATTTGTAGAAGATTTTTTGAAAAAGTTCTAAAAAGTGTGTCGTTTTTCGACCTCAAAAGTTGCTGTAAGGGATTGAGGGGAATCGAAAGACTAAACACTCGGAGGTTAAAACAATGATTCAAAAATCAATAGATAACATTCATAAAGGAGACGTCTTCTACGCAGATCTCGGCGAAAATGTCGGATCTGAACAGAATGGAATACGCCCCGTTCTGGTTATACAGAATGATCTTGGTAATAAATTCAGCCCGACACTTATTGTCTCGCCGCTTACTACCAAAAACAAAAAACTCTCACTGGCAACCCATGTGTGCCTCGGAGATGTAAACGGAAGAAAGTCGATGGCTTTGCTGGAACAGATAAGAACGATAGATCGTTGCCGGTTGCTTGAATATGTGGCAACGGTCGATAAATCCAAAATGAAGCTGGTAAACGCTGCGCTTCATCACTCTTTGGACTTGGATTGATGGGAGGTGTGCAATATGGAATTTGATGAAACAAAAGACATTAAACTAAAAGACAAACCGTTGCTCACCGTAATCGAAGCGGCAAAGTATTTCGGCATCGGAAAGAACAAAATGAATGACCTTTCCAATAAGAAAGAGGAATTAGTTTTGTGGGTGGGCGGCAGAAAGCTTATTAAAAAAGAAAAGATGCTCGAATATCTTATGAAGGAATATTCGATCTGATACTTCTGTCAAATGTGCAAAAGACCGCGTTTCCTCCCGTTTGCACATTGGAGATAAAAAAAGAAATCCTGTATCCTATTGGCGGTCGGATACAGGAAAACATATAAGGAAAGGAATAATAAACATGGCAAGAACAGTGAAAAAGAATGTTCGGTTTGACAGCCATCATATAAGGCTTAGGACCGGAGAAACAGAAAAGAAAAATGGATATGAATATCGTTGGACGACTCCTGATGGGAAACGTCATTCAACATTTGCCCCGACACTTGATAAACTCCGTGAGATTGAAGAAGAACTTGCTGCCGATAAACATGACGGTATCAAAACGGATGTCAAGGGGCTGACGGTTAATGACTGCTACGAACTCTGGAAAGAGTTGAAACGAGGCATAAAAGACAGCACATATAAGAACTACATTTACATGTATGAGATGTTCGTCAAACCGACCTTCGGGCAGAAGAAGGTCACTAAGGTCTTAAAATCGGATGTAAAGCGATTCTATAATACTCTGGCTGACGATAAGCATCTGAAAGTATCGACTATTGACAATATCCATAATGTGCTTCATCAAGTTTTTCAGGTAGCGGTGGATGATAACTACATTCGCGGGAATCCGACCGATAGGATGCTTAAAGAATTGAAAGTCGCTCATGGTCATGAGATAGAAAAAAGGAAAGCACTCTCCATGGCTCAGCAGGAACTCTTTATAAACTATATCAGAGAAACCGAGAAGTATCAGCACTGGTATCCGGTATTCTATATCATGCTGAACACTGGTATGCGTGTCGGCGAGCTGACAGGCTTACGGTGGAGAGATGTTGACTTTGAGAACGGTATGATTAGTGTCAATCACACGCTGGTATATTACAACCATCAGGATGAACTCGGAACCTATTACAGCATCAATACGCCTAAGACGGACGCCGGTAAAAGAGAAATTCCGATTGTTGAGGGTGTACGGGAAGCGTTTGAAATGGAACGCAAGTATCAAGAGGAAAATGGTATTGTGAGCAAGTCCCGTATTGATGGATATGAAGATTTTATCTTCGTAAACCGTAACGGTGAGGTGCAGCACCAAGGGACATTAAATAAAGCATTGAAAAGAATCATGCGGGACTGTAATGACCATGTGCTTCTTGAAAATGACCTTGAAAGCGAACCGACACTCTTACCCGATTTCAGTTGCCATGTCCTCAGACATACATTCGCTACACGAATCTGCGAGGCCGGTGTCAACTTGAAAGTGATTCAGGATATTCTTGGGCATGTCGATATATCTACGACAATGAATATCTATGTGGACGCCATGAACGATTTGAAGAAGAAGGAAATCGCTGCGTACAGCAAGTATATTACGAAGCCGGAGGATGTTGACAATCTAACACAGCAGGATCTGAATATGATAACCATGAGAAAAATGGGATTCTGACTTACCTGAACCTTAAGAAGCCACGAGGAAATGTACCTTGTGGCTTCTTTCGCGTAATTTGCACATTTCTCAAACCAGTACGAAATACATATACTAAAAGCAAAGCAAAAGACAAGGAGCTTTTAGTATGGAGAACAGTATTTCAAACATGAGACCGGAACTTGTCAAAGAGTGGTCTGAGAAGAACTACCCATTGACACCTGACTGCGTTCCGTTTGGATCAAATAAGCTGTATTGGTGGCGTGGTTCTTGCGGTCACGAATGGCAGACAAGTGCGAAGGCTCGCTCCTATGGCGAGGGATGTCCGATATGCTCTAACGCAAGAATTGTTCCTGGAATAAATGATCTTCAAACTTTGGAACCGGAATTATCAAAAGAATGGTCTCGAAAGAATAGCCCGTTACTTCCGACAATGGTGGGACCGGGTTCACATAGGAAAGTTATATGGAAAGGAAAGTGCGGGCATGAATGGTCGGCAGTAATTAAAAACCGCGTTGCGGGTGCTGGTTGTCCTTATTGCTCACATAATAAAGTTCTTGCCGGCTTCAACGACTTAGAGACGTTATATCCCGAAGTGGCAAAAGAATGGTCTGAAAGAAATCTTCCATTACTGCCGTCACAAGTTACGGCTTTTGCAAACAAAAAGGTTTGGTGGAAGTGTAGCGAAGGACACGAGTGGTTTACGCTTATCTCTACACGCTCATCCGGAAGTAAATGTCCTTATTGTAGCGGACTTAAACTTCTAAAAGGTTTCAACGATCTTGCAACAACACATCCTGATCTGGCTCTTGAATGGTCAGAACGAAATGGCGATTTGCATCCCGATATGGTAAATGATAAATCCACAAAGAGCGTATGGTGGAAGTGTCATGTCTGCGGATACGAATGGAAACAACAAATCAAAACAAGAGTGAATGGCGGAGAGTGTCCTTCCTGCTCAAATAGATGTGCAATTACAGGATATAATGATTTGGCATCGACCGAGCCGGAGTTGATGAAAGAATGGGACTACTCAAAGAATAAGATTGATCCGACTAAGATACTCCGAACAGCGTATAACCGTGCATGGTGGAAATGCGAGTTCGGGCATAGCTGGAACGCTCCCATTTGTGATAGAACGCTTGGAGACTGCTCTTGCAAAGAGTGTGAGTCAGAGTTTATTGCATCGCTGCCTCAGTTGCTGACGATGTACTATGCAAGAGAAAATAATCTGAATGTGGTTCTGAGAACAACGGATGCAATCGGACTTCCTGTAGATGCTTTTATACCTTATTTTAATTTGGTTGTCGATGGCTTTGAACATAGTCGTAAGATTAAAGCGGTAAAGAAAAGCCTATGCAATCAAAACGGGATTACATACTGCGAGATAAACAGCAAAGATCCATTTGCTATGGCAGCTCAAATCAAAGCCCTTTTCAGGAAGAATCATGTTTATATCACATCAGAGAACGAGAACGACATACGCTTTTGTCGAAATTTGTTCTTCTCCGTGAAGCGCAATAATGCCCGTACATCTTGAAATTTTGGGATTTCTGTGCTATAATTATTTGTCGGCAAAGAAAGCTTCTCGCTTTCAAAACAATGAAACCCTTTCGCCGAAGTCTCCAATTTAGTCTCCATTAAGCCGATACATCATGGTAAATTATAATTCAATATGGGAAATGCTAAAAAAGAGATATGACGGAATGGTAAGGTTTAAGGCGTTTTGGGACGAAAATAGGAAAGCTTTTTTTGTTTCCCCACAATGAAGCCGTTGGACTCTGACAAGAAGGTTTCCAAGGAAGTTTCTGCTCCTGCGGAGGCTACTCAGACTGCTCCCGTTGTGGAGGAAAAAATTGATTTTTCCAATGTTCAGATCGAGCCTCTGTTCCAAGATCAGGTCGATTTTGACACCTTCTCCAAGAGCGATTTCCGTGCCGTAAAGGTCAAGGAATGCGAAGCCGTGAAGAAGTCCAAAAAGCTTCTCAAGTTTACCCTCGATGACGGCACAGGCACCGACCGCGTCATCCTCTCCGGCATCCATGAGTATTATGAGCCGGAAGAATTGATTGGCAAAACCTGCATTGCAATCACCAATCTGCCGCCCCGTTCCATGATGGGCATCGATTCCTGCGGTATGCTGATCAGCGCTGTCCACCACGAGGAAGGCACAGAAAAGCTCCACCTCCTGATGGTCGATCCCCACATCCCGGCAGGCGCCAAGCTGTATTAAGAATTAGCTGCAAAATTTAAATGGCAGTCCCAATTGGGACTGCCATTTTTGCATGAGGAAACTCCGGTTTTCAAAGCAAAGAATTTAACTCTCGGTTGTTTGTATCGCGCCGAGCATGATGAGCGTACCGGCGACGGACACTATCACGCCGATAAGCAGCGTATATTTTGGCGTTGAGGTATCCAGCAGCAGGCCGCCGAAGTAGCTTGCAAATATGCTGCCGAGGGTTATCATCGCAGTTACAAGCGCCTGGCCGCGCACGGCGTCACGCCTTGCGATCACCTCGTCAACATACCGAACCGACGCAGGAGCGAATATCGCAAACGAAAATGCCTGCAAGACCTCGGCAGCGTACAGTGCCGGTATGCTCGAGGCAAAATATATCATAAGCTCTTTTATGGAAAACATGATGACGGCAAATCTGAGCAGGGAAGAGCACTTAAAGCGCCTTGTAAGCCGTCCAAACAGCAGCATCACAGGAACCTCGGCAACGGTCATGAATGCAAGCACGTTGCCCATATCCTCGCTGCCGCCGCCTATGTTTCGGATAAACTCGATCATAAAGTTTCCGATCATGCCGTGGGTGAAGAAAAGCGCTGCCGTTCCGAGCAGAAACAGCATGAAGCGCTTGTTTTCCCCTGCAAACTCGGAAAGTGCGCTGGGCTTTGCGCCGCTTGCCTGCTCAAAAGCGCCGGCAGATGCGCGATGCGCACGCTCGCCGGGAATAAACAGCAGTGCGATAAGCCCGAGCAGCGCAGAGAATATGATGAATGAGACCGGCACGGCGTTTGCGCTGACTCGCTGGACGAGCATGCCCAAAACAACATTGCACAGCGCGTACGACAGCGAGCCGAGTGCGCGCGCCCGGCTGAAATTAACACCGCATCCCCAGCTTTCGATATAAAAGCTGAGCGAAATGCACAGAGGGTTTAGCAGCGTGCTGCCTGCTATGAGTAGGGCATACGCCCCGATTATGCCGACGCTGCCGGATGGGAGAAAATACACACCCAGCATAAGCAGCGCAGACAGCGCGGCGCAGAGCCTTATGCAGCGCAGCAGTATGCGCTTCCGGCTTTTGTCGATAAGCCCGGCGATGAACGGCTGCGCGATAAACCCGATTATATTGCCGACTGCGAACACGATGCCGATCTCGTAGTTGGAGTAGCCTCTGAACTGCAGGAACACGGTCGTGAAGCAGAACAAAACCGCGCTCGTGACCCAGTAGCTCATCTGCACCAGCGCATAGTCGATATTTAACTTTTTGTTTGACAGGTTCATGATCTCACAACCTTTCGCCTGATTTAAGATTTATTATTATAGCATCATTATCTCAAAACCACAATACGCTTTTGCCGGACGTATGAGCAATATCAAAAATTGCACTTAAATTTGCGCAGAAACGTGGGTCTTGCCGCCGATAAAGCTTGCAATTGTACATGAGTATGTCTATAATGTAAACATCGCGAAAATTTCGACAAAAATATCAGATGAGAGAGGTATGTTTAATGATCGAAGCGATTCACGGCGTTATCAACGCCATAAGCGGCTTTTTATATCAGCCGTACATAGTGCCGCTGTTCCTTATTGCGGCAGGTCTTTACTTCACTGTCCGCACCGGCTTTTTGCAGGTCCGCCTGTTCGGTGAGTCTATCAAGGTCGTAAGCGAAAAGCCGAAAGACAAGCGCAGCGTATCCTCATTTGGCGCTCTGATGGTATCGACGGCGTCCCGCGTCGGCACCGGCAATATCATCGGCGTTTCAACCGCTATCTGCCTCGGCGGATTTGGCGCCATCTTCTGGATGTGGATAACCGCTATCCTCGGCGGAGCGTCTGCGTTCATTGAGTCTACTCTGGCTCAGATATACAAGCACAAGGACCCTGACGGAACTTACTACGGCGGCCCGTCCTACTACATGCAGAATGCGCTCAAACAGCGCTGGCTCGGCGTCATTTTCGCAGTTATCCTTATCCTGACCTATGTTGTGGGCTACAATATGCTTGCGTCCTTCAACACTCAGGACACCTTTAAGACCTTCAGCTTCTATGACCCGAGCAAGACTCCGATCATTATCGGCGCAATACTTGCCGTTCTGTTTGCACTGTGCGTCCTCGGCGGCGGCAAGCGCCTTACCAATATAACCGGCGTTCTCGTTCCGGTCATGGGCCTTATTTACATAGTCGTATCGCTCATAGTAGTCATCATGAACATCACGAACCTGCCGCTGGTTCTCAAGAACATATTCGTCGCGGCCTTTGACTTTAAGGCAATCTTCGGCGGCTTTGCAGGCTCCTGCATGATGTGGGGCATTAAGCGCGGCCTTTACTCCAACGAAGCCGGTATGGGTTCTGCGCCCAACGCCGCCGCCTCGGCGGACGTATCGCACCCCGTAAAGCAGGGGCTTGTCCAGATGCTGTCGGTGTTTATCGACACTCTGCTCGTGTGTACCGCGACCGCAATGATGTGCATGTGCGCAAACCCCGAGGGGCTTGTTGCAGACGCTGCCGGCGCTGCA
>ENA-ORRN01001685-ORRN01001685.1-human-gut-metagenome-genome-assembly--contig:-NODE-1685-length-15027-cov-3.880577_pt1 | contig 15027 bp, 19 predicted proteins | sample MGYA00242174_ERZ509132 | MGnify/ENA primary metagenome ERZ509132 (study PRJEB26280, sample SAMEA2338671) | human gut metagenome | biome: human gut; feature: human-associated habitat; material: faeces... | reverse complement strand
ACCTTCTATGGATAAAGACCAAATAAGAAAGGCTTTTGCTCAAAAGAAAAAGTAATATGGAATTAAAAGTTGTTAACATCTTGGACTTGATTGATGTTATCGGAGAGGATGAGACAAAAAACATTCTCTCCGTTTTTATTTGTCAAAAAAATCCCGAAATAGAAAACTTCGTGAGAAGTAACGCGGTTGATTTTGCAAAGCGAAAAATCTCGATTACATATTTATTTGTTGACGAAAACATCGACAAAGTATATGCGATTTATGCTATTACGCATAAGGTCATCGAAATCGATCCGGAGCCTTTGAGCAAAACGAAAATAAAACAGATAGAAAGATTTGCGGAAAAGGATATAGAAAGCGGAAAGTACATAGTTTCAGCGTTCTTGTTGGCTCAATTCGGAAAGAGTCTTGATGGCAAACAAGCGAATATTTCCGGAAATGCTATGATGGATACGGTTATACAGAAGTTGAAAGAAGTGCAGCATGAAATCGGCGGCGGTATAGTATATCTTGAATGCGAAGATAAGGTTCAACTTTTAGATTTCTATAAAAATGATAATAATCGCTTTGTCTTATTTGGCGAACGCTTTGATACTATGGAGAAAGTATTATATAAGCAATTATTGAGAGTAATATAAAATATAAACGATCTTACTTTTCAAAAATGCAATGGTAGTCGTTGTGCTGCCTTAAAAGATTGACATTAATCTCAAAATATGGCATAATATGATTGAGAATAAACAAACTCCACTATTTATGGGGCTAAAGGTTATAAAGTCACTGTTCCCCGACAAACCTAAACGGGTGGCAGAGCATCCGGCTGTTAACCGGAGGGTCGTAGGTTCAAACCCTACTCGGGGAGCCATATCAGGAATACAAAAAAGATATTTCTGCGAAAAAGTCCGATTTTATCGGGCTTTTTTCGTGTCTGAAAGGCGGTAATTTTTTTTACCAAATCATAGATATTTTTTAATAACCTGTCAGGTTTGAACCGACGAATAACATAAATTATAGGAAATTTTGAGTATTTACATAAAAAATTCAGGCGTATAGCGTAAAAAACTATACGTCTTTTTTTATGCAAAAAAACAGGAGAATAGAGATTATGGATTTAACGGAAAATTTAAACCTTATAGGTTATTCGATGACGGAAAACAGGCAACTTAAAAATATTGACGAAGTGGCAGAGTTTATCTGCAAGCAGGGAAAGCACGGCGACGTTACAATAACGAATAACGGCGAGCCGTTTATCACGACGATAGGGATATACCTCGACAAGGTAGCCGATATAAGATACCGCGCGCAGTTAATGCCGGTTTTAGCGAAAAAGCAAAAAACGCTTTTTTCGGGAATAAATAAGGTCAGCGAAACGAACGAAGACGATTTTACACGGTGAATATGAGAAATGAAACAGACGAATTTGGACGGCGTGAAGGAAGTTGCGAAAATATTTTTGGCAATGAAACCGATAAGGACGGAAATGTCGCCGGCAATAGTAATACACCCGTTTACTGATTCGGGGTATGCGTTAGTAAGCGTTAAAGAAGGCGTACCATCTTTTGAGAATATTATGACGGAAGACGGTTTTGAGAAATGGCGTAAAGAAAAAGAAATTCGTATAGAGAAAGCGAAGTCTGCGAGTGAAATATTTTTCTACGTTACGAAACCGTATTGTCTGACGTTTTTAAAATATGTGCAGGAGTATTTGTCGGAAGAAGATTTTGCCAAAACGCTTGCCGAGTGCTGGGTACGCGATGAACAGCCGAATATAAATCCCAACTTCACGAAAACGGAACTGACGAGTATGTTCAGGCGCGCAGATAAAAAGTTTTTAATGAGCGAAGCGGGATATAAAAAATGGCAGGAACTACCGGAAAAAGTAACGGCTTATCGCGGAGTAACCGAATATAACGGAAAGAATGTTCGGGTATTGTCCTGGACGACTAATTACGAAACGGCAAAATGGTTTGCAGGGAGATTTGAGGAACAAGGAAAAATATATCAGGCAGAAATAGATAAAAAGCATATATTCGCATATATCGACCAACGCGGGGAATCGGAATTAATCATCGATCCGAAATACCTTGAAAACGTAGAAATGGTTGAAGATTTATCTATGAATATGACAATGCGGTTATAATAGAAAGACAGCCGATTGCGGAAACGTGATCGGTTTTTTTTATATCAAAAATTCGGAGGTAGAAAGAATGTATTTCAAAAATGAACGGCACAGACAGGCATTTCGGGAAGGAATGAAAAAGACGAATCGAAAGGATAAGGAAACGGTGAGCGCGGTATATTTGCTGTCGGCGGAGCCGTGCTTATGGCGGCGAGCAAAGCAGGCGTCGATTTACGGAAAAATATTGTTGAACAACGTTCGGTTGTCGGGGATAACGGAGGACGGATATATATTGCTCGGCGCGGCAAAGGATATCAAATACGGCACGAAATATCTGACGCTCGGGGATTTATCGGACAGAAGTCTTATAACGCCGAAAATATATAAGTTGATCAGTCAGGCGATGCAAATCAAGCGTTGCGGCTTGGCGGCTTTACAGGAGGCGAACAGAGGGCGCGTATGAAACAAATCGAATTGGTGTTACAAAACGACGGAGTGAAAAGAAATGTGATATTCCCTTGCACGGAAGCGGAATATCAGGCGGTGCGCAAAGAATTGGAATTGAAAGACAATTACGCTTTTGTGAGAGACGTAGTTGAGCCGAAAGCATTGGCGTTAAAAAAGGACACGTTCGTGAATTTGGACGAGATAAATTATCTTGCAAAAAGAATGGATAGTTTTGATCAGAAAGAACTATTTAGTTTTTTTGCGGCGGTAGAAGCTGGCGATTACGTTTCTACGAAAGACCTTATAAATTTAACGTTTAATTTGAATTGCTACACGCTGATACGCGACGTATCGAATTTGAAAAATATAGGATATAATCGGGTGCTAAGCAGTAGGGGTTGTATAGGTGTAGATGAATTCGAAAAAATGGATTTGGAAAAAATCGGGCGAGAATTGCTGTCGACGGGCAAAGGAATACCTACGAATTACGGGTTGCTTTTTCGAAACGAAGGCGTAGTGTTTGAAGCCGTGTATAAAGGCAAAGGATTTCCATCGTACTACTACACCGGCGGCGAAGTGCTTGGAGTGGAGATAGAAAAGGACGGGGAAAAAGACTATATATATTTCCCGTGTGAGAAGACCGAAATAGAAAGGGCGTTGCAAAGAAACGGCGCAGGCGATATAAGCGAATGCCATAAAAGCATAGATTTTTGCGGCGGCGATGAAGAATGGGAGAAGTATTGTAACGACTTATTACAAAAAAACGATTTAGAAAGCGTAAATGCTATATCGTCAGCCATTAACCGTCTGGGTGCAGACTTGGATGCGATTTCGGAGAATTTATATAAACTATCCTCGGTTATGGAGTTCGCCGGGGTAACGACGGCAGATACGGAAAAGGTTATTCAGCTTGCTCAAAACCTTGACGAATTCGAATATTACAGAGAAATCGGTAACGACTATAATTTAGGAACGAAACTCATCGAAAACGAAATAGGCTCGGCGGCTGAAAAAATAGACGACTATATCGATTACGAAAAGTATGCGCAAGATTTTTTAGAAGAGAACGGCGGAGCGTATACGAAGTACGGCGACGTAGTGTACTTGCGGGACGATCAGTCTTTAAGCGAAATACTCGGAGAAAATGAAATAAAAATGGGAGTGATATGAGATGTATAAAATAGAGATAGAAAACAAAGACGGAGAAAAACGAGAGTTTGAGTGTGACGGAACGGCAAATATTTATGCTCTTTTCAGAGAATTGAATATAACCGATTACCCATATCGCGTAAAAGTCGGGCAAAATAAAAACGGTGTAAGCGTGAGGATTGTATCGGACAACGATTTTGACGCGGCAATAGCGAAAATTTTAACAAATAATCGCGATACGCTCAGCGACGCGCTGACCGTAAGCCATGCGTTGGGCGAAGTGCGGGACGAATGGATGTGTGAAGAAATCGAGCGGAACGCGTTAAACGGACAGTATGCAACGAAAGAAGAACTGTATGCGGATATCCGAAAAATGAAAATAGAGCTATCGTCGGTGCAAGAAGATTTCTATTGTCCGTTACACGCCGTGATAGTGAACGAGGACGGCGAGGAAAGAGAATTGACGGCGGAAGAACTCACGGGATATGAGAGCAAGATACGATTAAAACTTGTAGAGCGTCAGACGCCGGATATAGATATGGCGAAGTACGTTGGATACCATGCGAAGATAACGGATAAGATACTTTACGCGGAGTGGACGGTGGAAGAGAAAAGCGGAAAACTATACGGGAAAATATCCTGTTATTTAAACGAGACATTGACGACCGAAGAAACGGAGCGGCTGAAACATGCGATAGACGGACAGAATTCGGACGGGTTCGGCGAAGGGTTCGAGCAGTGTTCGATAGAAACTCTGAACGGGAAGTTATACGCTTTTTTATGGGATTACGACGATTATTTTTTAAAAACGAGCGAGGAAATGGACGAGTATTTGCAAAAAAACGAAATGAAAATGGGAGGTATATAGATGAACGAATGGGAAAGACAAAGAAGAAAAGCGGAATATCTGAAAAAGGCATATCCGCCCGGAACGCGAATCGTATTGAATTCGATGGGCGACGATCCGAGACCGATAGAAAGCGGCGCGCGCGGCACGGTAAAAGTTGTAGACGATATCGGTACGGTGCATTGCGAATTCGATAGCGGGCGGAATCTCGGACTGATTGACGGCGAAGACGATTTCAGGGCTTTGACGGCGCAGGAACTTGCGGAAGAAGAAACCGCGCAGGGCGAGGATAATTCGCCCGTGTTGACGATGTAAGGGGGTGAAAAGAGAACTGAATAGGTAATCGGGCGGTCGGGTTGAAATGTCAATCCGATTTTTTGATATGTTTGCGGGAATCGGCGGTTTCCGCAGCGGACTCGAAGCGGTAGGATGCTTTGAATGCGTAGGGCATTGCGAGATAGATAAGTATGCGAATAAGGCGTATAACGCTATATATGATATAAAAGAAACGGAGGTGTATTTTGAAGATGCAAGAAAAATCAACCCGGCGGATATGCCGGATATCGACCTTATTTGCGGAGGATTCCCTTGTCAAAGTTATGCCGAGGAAATAGTTATCCCGAAGTTTAAGCTGCATCCCATATAAATAAAGGGATTACGGGCAAAAACTTCGGGATAATAAAATTGTCACTCTTTGCTTGTATAATTAAAGAGGCAGGTACAACCTGACTATTTAAAAATATGAGGTAAAAGGAATGGACACATTTAATCTAAAAGATGCCGCAGATCAGTCTTTAAGACTATTGGAACAAAGTGGAGTCAGCGCAAAGGCGGTCAAGGAATACCGAACTACTGGTTTTGGTGCCATCATTCGCCATTTTACCCGTCAGGGCATCGTTGACGTGAACATCGTGATGATCGATGCATTTGTATTAGAGCAGCGCGAATGTTTTGAACGGGATGAATTCTCTGAATGGAAATGGCGGCAGGTTCGCCGCGGAAGTGAGCTGATTAAACATTTTGTTCAAACCGGGACGGTGGATTTGTCGGCTCTCAGACCGTGGGATCCTGTTTTAAGGAAACCTCATCAGAGTTTGGAGCTGGATGAACCCACACCTGCGCAGTTAGCCGATCCCAATAATATTTTTGCATTGGTCTGGCGCGTCAGACAGGCTCTCTTGAAAATGGGGCTTAAGAAAAACATTGTTCGGCACTATACGGCCGAAGGGTTATCGGTCATTTTACGCAGGCACGCACTACAAGGGCTAGAACGCTATTCTGAATCGCTGGTGTCAGATGCAGTGGCGGAAGTGCGGAGAAAATATGAGCAAGGACTGACTTCATGAAACTCGTACCAAAACCTGAGAAAAGCAAGCTTTCTGCTTTCAGAAATGTACCGAACCGGCGAAATGACACTTGGCAAAATTCCAGATTGGGGATTCCGAGAGCCTGTCACGGAATTTGCGGATTTGTTAGAGAATTTTTGTGAAAAAGTCAATCGTACTGGTATACTTGTGTGCAGCACCGTAAAAACAGCCAGAAGTGCCATACGCACCTTTTTGTTTGAACTGGAAGCACGCGGTTGGCAATCCTTTGACGGAATTACTTTGGCAGAGATCAGCAGTGCCATAACTCACATGGCGCTGCGCTACAATGGAGGTCTGCATGCGGCAATCTTTTCGGTACGAACATTCCTGCGGCATTTGTATGAGAACCATTTTACACCGGAAAATTTAAGTCTTGCGATTCCTGAAATGGTTGCGCGCAGAACAATATTCCGCGAAGGGTTTTCCGCTGTGGAAATTGAACGGTTACTTAATGCACCTGATGTGGAAACACCTATCGGCAAGCGTGATTATGCCATTATGCTTTTAGCTGCCCAAACAGGTTTACGTGCCTGCGATATCGTTAATCTCAAGCGAGAGAATATCGATTGGCGGGCACGGGAAATTTGTATCGTCCAGCAAAAAAACGGAAAACCTTTAAGCCTGCCCCTTCCATCCGAAAGTGGTAACGCCATAGCGGATTATTTACTAAATGCACGACCTGAATGCGATTTGCCATATATCTTCCTGTGCCATGTTGGTGTCCTGCGCCCCATTAACAATCGCAGCGCCAGCACCATCGTTACTAAATATCTGCGTCGTGCGGAAATTGTTTCAGCCATACCACGCCGAGGGTTTCATAGTTTTCGCCGGTCATTCGGGACAAGATTATTGCAAAATGAAATACCGCTTGAATTACTCCTACAGCTTTTAGGACATTCCAATATAGATTCGGCTAAGCCCTATCTCTCTGTAGATGAATTGGGCTTGAAAAATTGTGCTTTGGGTCTTATCGCCCGTACAAAGGCAGGTGAGCAAGCATGAGTTATGTTTTTGAAAGCCTTTTTGCCAATCGCTTGTACGAATTTATACAGCAAAAAAATGCTGTCGGGTTTCCCTATACGGAATCAACTCGTTTGTTATCCGAGTTTGATCGATTCTGCCTTGAGCAATTTCCGGATGAAGCAACCTTAACCAAGGAGATTTGCTTGGCATGGGCAATTCGGAGAGATACCGAAGGAAACAACACATTTCGTAATCGTTTAATGCCGGTAAGGGAGTTTGCCAGATATCTTAACCGCTGTGGTGAGCCGGCGTTTGTGCTTCACCCCAATTTTGCTAAAAAAGGGCCACGACATATTCCACACATTTATAGTGAAGAAGAAATTGTGGCGCTGTGGGAGGCTTTAGATCAACTCAAGCCGCGAAAAGGGTATCCTATACGCCATTTTGTAATTCCGACTCTCGTTCGGTTGCTGTACTGCTGTGGTCTGCGTCCCTGTGAAGCCCGAAAGCTCCGCGTTACCGATGTTGATTTGAAAAAGGGGCGCTTGGACATTATGGAGAGCAAAGGCCACAAAAGTCGCATTGTAATGATGGCGGATGACGTTACAGAAATGTGCCGCCGGTATGATGAAGCTGTTTCTGAAAATATGCCCGGACGCGAACTGTTTTTTCCAAATTCAGAGGGAAATATTTACGGGAAAGTGGGGATTGAAAAAACTTTTCGCATCGTGAAAGCCAAAGCAGGCATCAAAATATCCGGCGAGCATTCTCCCAGACTTTATGACTTCAGGCACACGTTTGCGACGCATCGTTTGTACCAGTGGATGCACGAGGGGAAGGATGTAACTGCCATGCTGCCGTACCTCAGTGCTTATATGGGGCATGCGCAGCTAAGCGACACCTATTACTATATCCATCTGGTGCCGGGGTTGTTTGAGAAAATGGCAGGATTTGATTATTCAGCGTCAGACTATCTCTTGCCGGAGGTGGAATATGATGAATGATTTCTTTCATGCCGTCAGAAGCTTTTTATTAGAATATCTGCCGAATCAAAGGTGTTTTAGTGAAAACACAGTGCGATCATACCGTCAGGCATTAAACCTGTTCATTCTATATTTGCGAACGGAGCAAAAACTAACCATTAAGCAGATACAGTTTGACAACTTCAATCGGGAGATGATTCTGAATTTCCTTGAATGGCTTGAAACCGCTCGGCATTGTGGTACGAGTACTCGCAACCAGAGGCTTATGGTGCTGCGTTCCTTTTTCGATTACGTTGGAATGCTTGATTGTTCGCAGATTGCATTGAGCATAGCTGTCCAAAAAGTTCCGATTAAAGCGGCTCAAGGCAAAGTGGTGGAGTACCTTTCAGAACATGCGCTTGAGATTTTACTAAAGCAGCCTAATCCGACTAAAAGAACCGAACTGCGTAATCTATTTTTTATGGTGCTGATGTATGATACAGCAGCACGCTGCGGAGAGCTTCTCGGCATGAGGATTCGTGATCTTCGCATTAAAGTTCAATATCCCATCGCTTATTTACACGGAAAAGGGGACAAAACTCGTACCGTTCCATTACTTGCAAGAACAGTTGAGCATTGTGAGCGATACCTGCGTGCATTTCATCCAAATGAACCAGCCGACAGCGAAAAGCCGTTGTTTTATACCATTATTCATGGAATGCAGCAACAAATGTCTGCGGATACGGTTGCGTTGTTTCTTAAGAAGTATGGTAAGATGGCTCACCATTCCTGCCCTGAAATCCCTGCTCATATCCATGCGCACATGCTCCGACATACGAGAGCAATGCACCTATACCATCAAGGAATGCCGATGATGCTTCTTTCTGAATACCTTGGCCATGCCAGTGAAGAAACGACTAAAATATACGCTTATGCAGATACCGAAATGAAACGTGCAGCAATTGATAAGGCTGATATCGTCCGCAATGAGACGCCTCAGTCTGTACCAACTTGGATTGATGATGAGGAAATGATCCTTAAATTATCCGGTCTCATTTGATGAAACAGGCTATTTTGTTATCCCGAAGTTTTTACTCGCAATCCCTTTATTTATATGGGTTGCAGCTTAAACTTCGGGATTACTATTTCCTCGGCATAACTTTGATTATTCCGATGTCGGAATAATCAAAGTTTTTCAATCGCAGGAAAGCGGGGCGGGTTTGCCGACGCAAGAGGAACTTTGTTCTTTGAAATCGCTCGGATTGCCGCAGTTAAAAGACCTAAATATCTTTTGCTTGAGAACGTACCCGGACTGTTATCGCATGACGGAGGCAGGACGTTTGCAACCATCCTTGGCGCGCTTTCAGAGTTGGGGTACGATGTCGCGTGGCAGGTGCTTAATGAGCCAAACAATGCCCACCCGTATAAAGGTTTTAAGCGCAAAAAATCGCTTGATGCTTTGTCAGGCTCGTTTATAATACCGGTGTATTACCTCGCTCGCCTTCCTCGCCTGAAACGATTTTTTTTGCGCTTAAAACTGCGAGCACCTTCGCCAAAAGATTTTTCGATGAAATTTGTCGAATACGCCCGAAGTTGTATAGTAATACAACGAGGAAGTGTTCGTCGAATAGCGCGAAAAAAATTTGGCGAAGGCTTTATAGGGGAGGGCATTGTTTGGCTTGTGATTTCGGTGTTCCCCAATCCCGAAAGAGAGTGTATATTATCGGATATTTTAGAGAAAGATGCGCCGGAGAAATACTATCTTTCACAGAGTCAAATGGAAAGACTCTTGTGGAAATTATCCCCGGAGCGGAAGGAAAGCGAATCTACTCCGCAAACGGAACGTCAATCACGCTTACAAGTACCGCAGGCGGGTTTGCGGGAAAAACAGGACTGTACGATGTAAATATGCCCATAAAGGTAAAGACGAAAACGGGCTATCAGTTGGCATATCCCGGCGACAGTATAGACCTTGCGTTTCCGACGTTGAATTCACGACGCGGTCGAGTGGAGGAACAAGTGGCGCATACGCTGACAACGAGCAATACTCAAGGATACTTTTTTATAGATATGAACGAAAACGCAAAATTGACCGAGGAGGCAAGGTGTATCACGGCGAGGCAAGATTCGGGGATAAGTCATAGGAAGGGCGAACATTCGGCTGTGTTCGAGGAAAGCGAGCCGAGAGCGATTATAACGCCCGAAAAGGAAAACGTTCGGCAACAGGGCAGACGGTATAAAGAGCCGAACGAGCCGATGTTTGCTTTAACGGTATGCGACCGCCACGGAATAATACGATATGGTAAGGTGCGTAAACTTATGCCTATCGAATGTTGGCGGTTGCAGGGATTTACGAACGAGCAGTTTTATAGAGCCGTGAATGTGGGACTTAAAGACGGGCAGTTGTATAAAATGGCGGGTAACGCGGTGAGCGTACCCGTCGTTTCCGCATTAGGACGAAAAATTAAAGAAATCGAAAAAAGGAGTGAAAAGGAATGGAAAAGACTTTGAGTATAGGCATAACCGTAGACGACGGGAACGATATGCGAGTGCATTATTCGAGTATCGAGTTGCCTGCGAAAGGATACGAAATAGAGGATAGTTTGCAAGCGGCGCGAGGAAAATACGGCGAAAATTTTTCGCTCGGCAAAGACGTCCGACTCGAAATAGAAAGCGCGCCGATGTTGCCGTTGCTCGAATATAAACGGATAACCGCGCGGACGTTTGACGAACTGAATTTTTTTGCAAAAAGACTCGGCTCGCTGAACGAGGATGAAAAACTCGTGTTGTGGGCAATAGCTCATAAAAAGGTATCCGACGGGGAATGGGGGCAAAGCGTTGACGTTAAAGACCTTATAAATTTAACCTACGGGTTGGAAAACGTGTTGATAATATCGGCGGTAAAGAACGACGAAGAACTCGGTCAATTTGTAATAGAAAACAACTTACACCCCGACGTTGCCGCTATTCCGTTTGAATCGAGATATTTGCTGAATAAGGCAGATATCGGCAGATTGCAACGAGAAAACGAAGGCGGTGTTTTTGTAGATGATAAATACGTTGAGACAGGAGACTATAAGGAAAGCGAAGTATACGACGGTATTACGTTGCCAGAACCCGAAGAAAAAACGGACTATGTTTTTCGGTTGAAGATAGCGAAAGCGCCGAAAGAAGATCCCGAAGAAACGGTAAACACAGCCGAGTGGATAAAACTGCCCATAGATAAGGAGCAGGCAAATGCAATAGCCCGCAGGCACGGAGAAGAACGAATAGAAGATTGCGTGTATTTCGATTTTGAATCGGCAATACCGCAGATAAGCTCGGAAAATTTCGGGAATATGCAAGATTTTAACGCGCTTAACGCCATAGCGAAAAGATATTCGCAGTTGGAACAATTCGATCGAACGAAATATAAGGCGATTTTAACTGCTGCGGGACAATTCAGAACGGCAGACGCTTTGGACGTTATAAAGAACGTCAACGCTTATGAATTCGCGCCCGAATACGAGTATCCGGAAGATTATTTCAAAGAATACTTGAAAAGGTATTTGAACCCTCGATTTGACAGTACGTGGCTCGATACGTTGCTGTTTCGAAACGAGGGTGGCGAATTGCAGGAACGACTCGGCGCAACGCATACGAAATATGGTCTCATATCGGCAAGGGGGTGTTCGTTGTATACTCTTTGCAAAAGAAACACGCAGTATTATCTTGACGACAAGTTCGACGCTGTTGAAGTATGCGATGTGAAAGGGGTATTTACCGATGGACGTATTGCGGAACAGGACGTACCGAAAGGACTTTATAAATACGACTTGCGGTACTCGGATGAAATCGGAGAATTTACGTCTATAGAGAAAAACGTGATAGCAAATCACGGCGGCACGGTATTGCTGAAAGAGCCATTGGATTTGGGCGCAAACGGTGGTATCGAATTCGATGAAGAAACTTCACCTAACTTTTTAGGATATGAAGAAACGCCGAGAGAACTTCTTGCCGAAAACGAACAGGAAAAAACAATCGGGATGGGAGAGTTAAAGCAATGAGTGTAAAGGAAATAAAAGCGGAAGAATTGCGGCAAAAAGGCGACGAAGAAGGAATCGTGTTTCAGGGTTGCGGCGGCGACGCGAAAGACTGGGTGGACGGTGTAAATCAACTGTTGAAAGACGAGAAAATTTTGCTCGACGGTACGAAATTGACAGAATGCTATCGTTTTGAAAACGGCGGGCTTACAAACCTGTATTTTCCTTTCGGCAACGCGAAGTTGGATATGGGAAAATTTGCTATATGGCGGTTGAAGGTTCGGGAAGTTTTCGGCTGTATGTGGCTTTCGGACTACGTTGATAATCGCCTCGGCGGGTTTATCACTCAATTTGCGGAACAAACGCAAGCATAAAAACAATAAAAATTTTAACGGTATCAATCGCGCCTATGGGGACGAAAAGATATCGTTAATCGGCTTATAGGCGTGGTTGTTACTCGAATAAGGAGAAAGAAAAAATGAAAACTCCGGTATCGCGGGTAGGCAATAAGACGTCTATACTGCATATCCTGTACGCCGTGTTTCCGCCAAAATACGAAAGGTTTGTGGACGTGTTCGGCGGTTCGGGGAGCGTATTACTCGGTAGCCCGTATCCGTGCAATTTCGAGGTGTATAACGATTTTGACAGGAATCTCGTCAATTTATTTCGCTGTATGAAAGAACGGGCGATGGCGACAATTCGGGAACTCGGATTCTGCAATTTGAACTCGCGTGAGGACTTTAACGCCTTGCGCGATTTTTTTGAAAGCGAGAAGTTTGAAGATAAATATTTGGGCGAAGAGCAACTCTTGACGGAACTTATTCTGCCGCCGCTCGAAGCGGAAGAAATGAAAGAAATACGGACGAGAATAACCAAAGATTACGACGTTCGCAGGGCAGCTATGTTTCTAAAATTGTTGCGTTACAGTTATTCGAGCGGGTGTAAGTCATACGCGTCGCAACCGTTTGATATAAGGCGGTTGTTCGACCTTATAAAACAAGTGGAAAGCCGTATGGCGAACGTCGTAGTGGAAAATCAGGACTTTGAAACGCTTATAAAGCATTACGACAGGGACGGCGCGTTTTTCTATGCAGATCCTCCGTATTTATCGACGGAAGGAATGTACGAGGTGTCGTTTAATTACGACGATCATTTGCGGCTGAAACGCACGCTTGAAAACGTAAAGGGCAAGTTTTTGCTGTCGTATAACGATTGCGAAGAGATACGCGAATTATATTCGGACTTTTCTATCCTTGACTTTTCGCGGCAACATTCGATGGCACAGAGATACGAAGCGGGCAAGGAGTTCAAAGAACTGCTCATAGGAAATTACGATTTATACGAGCGAGAAAGAAATCGCCCCAAACAACTGACGATTTTTAATCGTTATGAAGATTTTAATTATGAAAAGATATTGAGGGAGTGTATATTGTCATGCAAAATAAAAAAGTAGACGAATTTGTCCTTATAAGCGTACCGAAAGAAGCGCTCGAAGACGCGGGTATCGTAGACGGCAGCGTATTGCAGATTTACTTGGACGGGAATAAACTCGTTATAGAAAAGTTAATCGATACGGGCGAAATCGTATGCGACGGCGATTGCGATAACTGCCCTGTGAACGAAACCGAATGTGACGAAAACTGTATCGAGTGTCCGTGTTATAAAAACTGTGAGGAGGAAGAAAAATGAAAACCTTCAGAATACTCGGCAAGCGCGGAAGAATTACCGTGCCGTATGAAATCAGGTGCAAAGTAGGCTTTAAGCAAAACGACGTGTTGTCTTTCGAGGAAAGTAAGGACGGCAGGTCGGTGATCGTAAAACGCGAAATCATCTGCGACTGTAACGGCGAGAAAAGCAAAGAAAGAAAAGATCGCGGTGATGAAATCACTCTCTATGATTTTCTTAACGGCTTATCGCCCGAACAGCAGCGCGCCGCGCTTATTCATTTATCGGTAAAATGGGCGCAGAATCAAGCGGGAGAGAAAACGTATGGGCAAAACTGAACCGACGTATCCGTGGTCGATGCTACAGGCTCGGGCGCTCGGCGAAATAGAACTATGGCTTGAAAGTTACAGGATAAACTGTGACTGCGCAAGGTTTATCGAAAAGCAAATCTCGGCGAACTATGCGGATAACAGGCTGAACGCCAAAGGTGTAAAAGACGCTATAGAAAAATATGGGTTCGACCGAGTAAACCGCGTGCTTGCAAATACCGTAGATTTAGGAATGACGGACGGCAGATATTCGCAAAGCAATAAGGAATGGTCGCAAAGTTTTGCAATTCCGAAAGAAGAATGGCGATACAGTCATAATTATTCGGTAAATTCGCATCCCGGTCTTGTAAATTTATTTGTCGATCAGGCAAGAAAAGAATGGGTAAAAATGCATCTTTACGATTTTAAGAGTTGTTACGACGATCAGATCGATTACGCGGGCAAAGTGGTCGCTATCCGCCCGGATATTTTGAAAGACGAATACAAAACGCCCGACGATCAATTGTTTTACGCAATGGGCGGGTTCGGGTGTAAATCGGATAGTCTTGGGCGAAAGATTTACGGCGTGTTACTCAAAGACGGCGAAGAGTGCGTGTTTTTACGCGGAGAAGTGATCGGTGCTGTGAAGTTGGAGCTTATTCCCGACTGGGCGAACGAAAAAATAGCCGAACTTACGAGCGGACAAACAAGAAAAATGGAGGATTTAAAATGAACGAAGAAAATAAGTTGCGGGTGGTAATGGTAGAACCCGGCAAACCCGCTTATGAAACGGAGATAGATAACACTCTCGAAGCCGAGCAAAAAGCAGTGGGCGGATATATCGAAGTCGTGCCGTTAGGCGACGGAAAACTGCTTATTTGCAACGAAGAAGGCAAGTTAAGCGGAATGCAAGGAAACAGACGGATCGGTAAAGATATAATCGCCGGTCCGTTCTTCATTGTTGGTGAAGACGGTGACGAATTTCGTTCGCTTACCGACGAAGAAGTAAAGGAAAGTCTTGAAAGGTTTGCCGAACCCGAAGAAAATTCACAAGAAGAAGTTGAAAATGCCATGTCGGCGGGCGTTATGTTTTTCGGTTAAAGGGGTGGAATTTATGATAAAAGCAAAAGTTAATCACAAGCAAAGAAGATGGTTGATGGTAATGGCGGTAGTTCTTC
>ENA-ORRN01001683-ORRN01001683.1-human-gut-metagenome-genome-assembly--contig:-NODE-1683-length-15028-cov-3.368931_pt1 | contig 15028 bp, 8 predicted proteins | sample MGYA00242174_ERZ509132 | MGnify/ENA primary metagenome ERZ509132 (study PRJEB26280, sample SAMEA2338671) | human gut metagenome | biome: human gut; feature: human-associated habitat; material: faeces... | reverse complement strand
CTTGAAAAGGCGGAAGAGAGTTATAGTAAAATAGTACTTGAAAAAATCTGTGATATTGTCGCTAATAGACATTTAATTATTATTTTTGATGGGTATAATACTAACGGGTCAAATGCTAATATTTACTATCAATTTAATTATATGCTTAGCAGTATTCTGTATAAGTTAAAGGATAATTACGGTGGGAAAATACCAAAAGTAAACCTTATAGGTCATAGCAGAGGCGGATTGACGAATTTGCAGTATGCGTTGGATCATCCTGATATAGTTGAAAATCTTATCAGTATCGGAACGCCTTATTTCGGCTCGACTTCTATATCGATTGTACAAAATGTTGAAGATTTTACAGGCGATGGGTTAAAAGATCTTATAAATCCGTCCGTATACAAGGGGTATCGCAATACCTGGAATAACGGATATGAGAATATGTATTCAAAAATAAACGCCGTAGCGATAGGGGCTTATTCCATACTTCTGTTTTTAGCTAAGGTTGCGCATAGCGACAGAAGCGGAACTATAAACTTTTGGGGTGCGCTCGGCATCGATGCGGCTAACCTCGTTAACTGATACATATTTATTGAGTGGAAACAGAAAACTATTTTAAATTGTAAAAGCAGTAAGATTATATATTGACAAAGTGACGTAATGGTAATATAATGATAACAAGCTTTTATAAAAGCTAAAAATAAAATTTTGGAGGAAAGGTATGAAAAGAATTTTTGCTGGGCTGATGTGCGTGGTGATTGTGCTTTCGTTATGCGGGTGCTCGGGACTTTTTAACCCGAACAAGGAAACCGAAGCCGAATACAAGGCAAGAATCAAAAAAGAGTTGGATGCAATCCCCGTTGAAGCAACAGGCTATAAATTGGTTGATCCAACGAAAAACGATGTTGTTTATCCCGAAGGCGAAGAACCGCAGAGAGGAAGTGAAATTGAAATTGGTGAACATGTTTATAGGTTTGTTTATGGCTGTGGATATACTGGTATATCCTATTATATCGATGAGAAAGATCGATTTTATATACAGTTTTCAGAGAATGAATTTTTCTCAGAGTATCTTGATCGGTTTACTGTGTTGTATTATGATAACAATTTTTTTATAGTGAGATATCTTATAGAGTCAACGGCTTATTCTCTATATTATTCTGGGTTTCTTCCACCGATATTGTTTATGTGCGATATGGAGAATAATACGACAAAGTATATGGGGTATCTTGAGGAGTGGTTTGATTACCGTTTAGCAACTATTTGGTCACGACGTCTTGATGATGAAATATGTACTATTGTGAAAAATTAAATATAAGGATAAAAATATAAAATATATGAGGAGAAAACATATGAAGAAAAAAAATAAGAGTTTAGTTGTAATTTTAGCAACTTTAATGCTTTTTAGCGTGGTGCAAGTATTTGACTTTGTTCGGGCAAAAGCGGATGAAATGCCATTGATTGAGACAATACCTATAGAAGACGTATTTAGTTAAGTGAATGCGTAATCCATGGTTTATATAAATATAAAAAAAAGAGGTGCAGGAAAATCTGAAACATGAGAAGGAATTTCTCTCTTTCGCTTTGGAGAGCGGTAACATTTTCACATTCCGGTATAAAAACGGAACCTTCTATTTCGACAAAGAGTTTTATCATTATCTGAATATGCCAGAAGAGCCCATCAGTGCGGAACGTTTCAGCAAGGCTATCCACCAGGACGAACAGGCTGATTTCCAATTAAACAGGTATAAGCTGGATCATGGTTTCCCCTCCCGTCAGATAACCAGAAGAAGATATGATTTTAACGGACAAGGTCATCAGTGGTGGGAATTCCGGTATGCCCAGAACACCAACATAAAGACTGCCGGCAATGATTATTCCGTCGAAGTGAACGGCCTCTGCCTTAATATTCAGCAAATCAAGGAAACAGAAATCAATCTGACCAAGGCCCTGAAAAAGGCGGAAGAATCCGATAAGATGAAATCGGCCTTCCTGGCCAATATGAGCCATGAGATACGTACACCGCTCAACGCCATCGTCGGCTTCTCCCAACTGCTGAGTTCGGATATGGAACTGGAGCAGGATGAAAAAAATGAGTTTATCGGCCTGATAAACACGAATAACGACTTGCTTCTCAAACTGATCAGCGACATTCTGGACCTGTCGCGCATCGAGTCCGGACAAATATCCTTTACCTATGCAGACTGCGATCTGAATCAATTGGTGGAAGATATCTTCAATACACATCGCGTACTGATGCCTCAGGGAGTAGAATTGCTCAAAGAAGTTCCGGAGATTCCGGCCATTATCAACACAGACCGTTTCAGACTGACCCAGGTAGTTACTAATTTCATTAACAATGCGACAAAATTTACCACTCACGGATATATCAAAGTCAAATACGAATACGACACCGAACATATCCTGCTGTCGGTCGAAGATACGGGAAAAGGTATTCCCAAAGATAAGATAAAGCAGGTATTCGAACGTTTCCAGAAACTGGATGAGTTTGCCAAAGGAACCGGTCTCGGACTGGCAATCAGCCTGAGCATTATAAAAACGTTTAAAGGAACCATCCTGTTGGATTCGGAAGAAGGGAAAGGCAGCAAGTTTACTATCTCGCTACCCTATACTCCTCAATAAAACGCTTATTGGCTTTTGCCTCTTTAGTCCATTCCGGTATAACGGTTTTCAGAAATTCATCTTTGGCAGCCAGTTCTGATTTCATATCCAGACCTATATATTTCTGCGCCTTCTCCTTGGTTGAGATATCGGGCATGGGCACTTCTTGATTATAACCGTGTTTGTTCAGTACATCTTTTATGACCAGGCGTGCCTGCATCGTTTTATACAGGCCGTCGCCTAAAATACGTTGTACTTCCTGGGGAGCATGGAAGGCAGCGCCATGGGAAGCGATAGCAAAATCCCAACGCCACTGGGCCTGGCGAAGCAGTTTGAGCACGGGCTCCATCTGGTTATCCGACGCACCTCTATCCCAGGCAAACTTAGCTTCGATATGTGCTTTTACCAACTCTTTTTCCAATTTATTACGCAGTTCCATGGCTTTGTTCTGCCGGGTATATACGTCCTGACGAAGCACTTCCGCACTTTCATGATGACAGGTCTGGCATGTTTTTTCGATCATCGCCAACGGGCTTTGGATATGATGATTATTATATGACCGGAGCTCTTCCTCGACATACGGCATATGGCACTCACCGCAGGAAACGCCCCGGCGGGCATGGATCCCCATCTGAGCCAGTTCAAAATCCGGATGCTGGGCTTTCAACATGGGAGTTCTACTCAGTTTATTGACATAATCGGAAAAACCTATTTTATCGTAGTAGTTCTCAATAGCTTCGACAGTATACCCGGAATCCCAGGGAAGAACAACCTCTTTATTCTCCCCTTTTAAATAATACTCCGCATGGCACTGAGCACAAACAAGCGAACGCATCCTTCGGTCCGAAGCATCTTCAATGGGATCGCCTTCCCGTTTCAGAGCGTCGATCAGGAACTGACGCGGAACACGCAAATCCATACTCTCCGGATCATGACAATCGCCGCAACCGACAGGATTGACCACTTCCGATCCCCAGTCGTACCATTTCTTTTTATAGAACCCATCCGAACCCACTTCGTCTATCAGCCGTGGAACATCCAGGCTTTTACAGGCCCAACAGGAAGCGGGCTGAGGACCCTCATTCGCTTTTCGCGGAGCTCCGGTACGCAAACTATGATAAAGATCTTCAATAGCATACATATGTCCTCTCGGAGACAAATAACTTTTTGAAAAACCATAACCCGCCCACAAGATTACCATTTCGGGCCGCATAGCCAGAATGTCTTCGGCCTGATTACCGTTATACAAACTTTTGAAAGTCGTATCCGCCGTATTTTTCCAGCTCTTATATTCATAGGAATTCGAAAGATTCAGTTCATTGGCTTGAAGGGGGTCTTCGGTTCCCCCGTTTTCCACCTCGTCGATAAATATGATTTCTCCCCTATTTACATAAGAATATCCTGTAGTCACGATTAAAATGGCTATAACAATTGCGAGCAGCAACACTTTTAAATACCCTACACCTAGTGTTTTTTTCATCAGATATAATTTGCTTATATAAAATCCATATGTAAATAACTTTAATAAGCTTTGATTTTTGAGCTGTTTGATTTAGATTACAAATGTAGTAAAAAGATATTATGGACCAAGAGAATTTTGATAACTATAAAATAAAGCTGTATTTTTGCAGCATAAATAAATGAACCTCTATGCGTATCGACATACTGACCGTACTTCCGGAAATGATCGATGGAATGATTAATTGCTCCATCGTCAAAAGAGCACAGGACAAGGGACTGGCTGAAATCCATCTACATAACCTGCGTGATTACACGACTAACAAATGGCGCCGTGTAGACGATTACCCTTTCGGCGGTGAGGCAGGGATGGTGATGCAGATCGAACCGATCGACCGGGCTATCTCCGCTTTGAAAAGCGAACGGGAGTATGACGAGGTAATTTACACCTCTCCCGACGGGGAAACATTCAACCAGCCGATGGCGAACAGCATGTCCCTGCTCAATAACATGATCATTCTGTGCGGTCATTATAAGGGGGTCGACTACCGTATCCGTGAACATCTGATCACCCGGGAAATATCCGTAGGCGACTATGTCCTGACAGGTGGTGAACTGGCTGCCGCTATTATTACCGATGCGGTTGTCCGCCTGATACCCGGAGCCATCGGTGACGAACAGAGCGCCCTCTCCGATTCTTTCCAGGATAACCTGCTGGCTCCGCCGGTTTATACACGCCCGGCAGATTATAACGGTTGGAAAGTTCCGGATGTGCTTCTCTCCGGCCACCAGCGCAAGATCGACGAATGGCGGTTGCAGCAAGCACAGGAACGGACGGCACGGCTACGACCGGATTTGCTGAAAGGGGAATAAATCGAAACTACCTTTTTGACATAATAACACCCTACCAGGTATTTTATAAGCATATTGATATGTTAAAAAATATTACCTGGTAGGGTATTTTCATTTACCCGGTATATTAATCCGATTTAGCCGGTAGAGTAGTTACATTTTGATAGTTGCCTATTTTAGCAAAATACTCAAATCATTATTCTTTTGTCGCGCCATCAATTGCGCTATATATAAGGAACGGGGAAATAGATTGATCTCATTCTGTCCTTCCCAGATGCCATCCGGGCGATCGGTAAAATGGCCGGGATACTTCTCTCCTTTCAATCCTATACAATAATTATGCCCCGAAGTCCACGGGTTCTGTACGGCAGCACGGTTCACCCGGCAATTCCACAATACCTGCGTCACGCCTGCCCAACCATGTCCGCTTCCCATCTGGCCGCGGTCCTGTACGTTTATTTCGCCATCAGTAACGATATTATCATACAACGTGCCGACAGACCAACGGTGGTGCGGACCTATATCGGCAAACGTCTGCGAAGCCGTGCAATTATAAAAGACATTCGGACCGCATACCTGTGCACCGGTTACATAATCATGACGGCCTTCCGTCGCCTGGCAGTTCATAAAGAGATTCTGCTGCCCCCAGTTATTGAAGGAATAACGATAGCCTCCGGTAATAAGTGATTTTGCTTCCAGGCAACGACAATCCACAACAGAAACATTTTTAGCAAAACGTTCGCAACTGACAGCCGAGTAGCCGAAATAACGGGCCGTGATGTTCCGCACCCAACAGTTTTCCGCCTTATCCAGTCCAACGGCAATCCAACCGTGTTCCAGGTCTTCATAATCTTCAAACTCGGATTCAAAGCAGATATCCGATATACCGACCTCACTGATACGTCCGTCGAACGTATATTTATAGACTTCGCCGCCTCCAAACTTCTTATCCATCTGCATCACGACAGGGTTGTCGATAAAAAGACGGTTCCCTTCGATCTTCGTGATCTGACGCTCGAAAGCCAGGTTATATTCCTGCGGCGTCCATTGGCGTGTACCTTTCCGTTCCACGATCTGATCCATCTTAATGGCATGGATCCATTCCCGGGTACCGGGACGGTAAACGATCACCCGGTCGCCCACCTTAAAACCTTTTGTCGACGAAACCCGGAATGAATGGGTACCGACCGGCACGAAATCGTCTGTTATCTTCACCCGTGTATTCGGTATTTCCTTCATCGAATCGGCACCTTCCACCCGGATCAAAGTACGACGCTCTTTACCGGTAGCGATCAGACGGGTTTCATTGATATTATCGCCTTCTCCCATCAACACGATACCACCGGTGTTTATCACGACAGAACCGGCAATCCTGTAAACACCCCGTTTTAAAAGGATCGTCCCCCGATGGCCGTTTCCATCCGGCTGCCTGCGGGATATTTCATCGACAGCCTCTTGTATCAAGGCTCCGCTATCCCCTTCTTTTACCGGAGAAACGACTTTAACAACCGGATATCGAGGAATACTTTTATCGCCATGATGATAGCCTACCCGGCTGAAATCAGGTATGGTATTGCCGTCTTTATCGGGAATATAAGTCAGAATACCTTCCTCACTGATCCTGACCAGCGAAGACTGCCAGGCCGGCGGCAGCTTCGTCTGTGCATGGCTACAAACGAAAGCTGCTCCGGCCACTAGTCCGATTATGATCTGTTTAAATGCGCTCATTCGATACTTAATCTTCAATGATTACACGGAAACCTACATTATGCACTTTCTGCCAGGGCAGATAAGATTTACGGTAATAGGCTGTCGAAGTTTTCGGATGATCGGTCCAGGAACCGCCGCGTACCACTTTTTCGGTTCCGTTACCTTGTGCCTTCTCGTTATAAGGATAAGGCAGATAGTCGGAACGTGTCCATTCGGCGATATTACCCTGCATATCATACAATCCCCAGGGGTTAGCCTGATAACCACCACCTTTCACCATCAGCATATTGCCGTCGTCGACATTATTGTCTTTCGGCTGGTATGTGTAGTATTTGTACCAGGGATCACCCGGGCTCATCGGTTGCGGGTTCACACCTCTTACCGCCAGCTTGTTCAGTTGTTTGTCACCCATATTTTCATAGGCGGCAAAATCGGTATTCAGCGCCCCGTACCAGAAATCGGATTCACTACCGGCACGACAGGCCCACTCCCACTGCATTTCGGTCGGCAAAGTCACTTTCAAACCGGTTTTCTCACTCAGTTTCTCACAGAAGGCCATCGCCTCTTCCCAACTGACACGGATGGCGGGTTGTTCCGGATTGTTGGCCGGATACCCCTGGTGCACATGATCCTTCCAAAGTTGGTTCACGAAACGGCTGTTATGATCGGGGAAAATCGTACGGAATTGTTCGTTACTCACCTCTATCTCCGCCATCCAGAATGCCTTTTTCACCTCCTGTTTGTTGGCCGGAGAGTAATCGGAATGTCCCTTGTTACTTCCCATCACAAACTTTCCGGCCGGGATGCGTACAAAGTTCATCACGATGCCCGGAGCCAGCTCGATGCTCTTCTTTGTCTCCTGTTCCTTTGCCAGCATGCTCTTAGCGATTGTTGCATCAAACGGCCAGCCTTTCACATTCACTTCTTTATCTTTATATTCCCTGCGTTCCGGTTTTACGGGAGACGGCTTCGGTTGTTTGTCCAGATAATCGGCATAGGCACGGATCTCCGACTGCCAGTCTACACCGGAACCGGCATATTTCTCCGTCAACTCCGTACGACGGCTGATCTGTTCCACTCCCTTAAAGATATTTGCTTTAAATTTACTATGATAAGGAGCATTAAAGTCAATCCAGTTATAAAGCGTTTTCCATTCCTTATCGGTCAGTTCAACACCATGATGTCCGGTTTTCAACATTTTGATCAGCTGGCTGGTCGAGGCATGATATTCGTACGGATTCAAGACTTCGATCTCCGCTTCCGGTCCCTGGCGGTGGATATACGGATGAAGATTCAGATAACTTTTGCCAAATCCGGTAAAATCATCGATACGGCCACCGGTAAAATCGGCCAGTTTATTGGAACCGTCATGGCAGGCGATGCAGGCACGGTCCAGCACCGGCTGTACTTCCAGTTCGAACGTGAACGGACGCTGTCCGCCTTCCGGCAATGCGATCGCATGCGGTTTGATAGTCGAAGCGACCACACGTTTCGGGATAGGTATCTGATTCTGGTCTTCGTGGCAACCGATACAGGAGACGGTTTCTCCCGGCATTCCGGTCAGCCAGCTACGCATCCACTGCACGGCACGTCCGCACGAATCCAGCGGCTGAAGCGAGATCGGCGTATTGGCAGGAATAGTGAACAATGCGGAACCATCCTCTTCGACCGGCACCGTGCCCAACAGGCGTTTGATATCCCATCCGCTCTGAACACCCTGTGCCCAATGGTCGGACGGAGTTTTATTATAAGCATATTCGTAAGACAACACACGGAATGCTTTCACCGTACCACGGGGTACGCCCTTCAAACCTTCACCTTCGTAAATATCCTGGATAAAGACAGTCGCCTCCTTCGTGCCCGGTTTCGTACGGTCAGGAATAATGGGGGGAACCGGAGTTTTCTTTACCGGTATCGGGTGGATCAATCCTTCACCTTCATACTCGGCAATCAGCGTCAGATTATCATACACGTCTACCAGATAAATGCCCCATAAAGCATTCGGATTCAATTTGGCGGCAACCAGATAATATTTATCGTTCAACGGATAAGGCTTGATAAACTGAGGCCAGACACCATCCACCAACCGGTCTTTCACGATCGGTTCGATCTTGCGGTCGCGGAATGGCAGTTCCTGCACCATTCCCAGTTCCGACTTGCGGCCTTTGGAGGGATCGAACAGGATCAGACGACCGGAACGGGCAACGCCATGGTGTCCGGAGATGATTCCGACAAAACCGGATGCCTGGCCGGGTATCGGTTTCGCGTCGAATGTGCTGTTCGGAAAATAAGAGCCGCTGCCGTAAAGTGCTTTCTGCTCGGTTCCGTCGGGATTCATATGCATCACGAAGCGGGAGAAATAGTGTGTCAGGTCGGTGTACTCCCAACGGGTGTACATCACCTTGCCATTGTGCATGATAACCGGCGACCAGTTGGCATCCTGGTCGAACGTCAGACGACGCAGGGAACGGTCTTCCGGATTATAAAGCACCATATTACCGACCTCATCATTCCCGTTTACGCAAGGAACACCGTTGTAACCGATATTGGATACGGCAATGATCTTTCCCGAAGGCAACCAGGTCGCATCAAAGAACTCGAGGTCTTTTTCGGGTGATTCGATCAGTTTTTTCAAACCTTTCCCATCCAGTCCCACTTCGAAAACCTGCCAGCGCTTATCGGTGTCGATCATGGAAAACATCACACGGTCGGCATCCCAATGCAGTTTCAGGTCGGGAACGGACGAACCGTTATCCGGCTTGAAGATGGTACGTGACTGAATGTCGCCGCGAAGATTCGATAGTTCGACGATCTCCGCATCGAATCCGCCACGCGGGGCGGAAGTCTGGTTCGACCAGTTATTATTCTGTGTTCCCAGCGAACGGGGATTGACCTGGCGGGCAGAGGTACCGATATGGTAACGGCCCACGATCAGTTTATCCATATCCAGTTCTGGATTGGCCAGCAGTATTTCCCGTTTTAACTGTAAAGCCTGCCGGGCATCTTTCAGTGTATTTTCATCGTTTGAATAGATACCGGCAAAACCTTTGCCTACCAATCCTTTTAAGATAGACAATCTGGATTGGTTTACGGCCTGGTCAAACGACTTACTGCGTTTCATATCATTGAAAGCCTCTTCAATGGCCCGCATATTAAGCCAGCTCAGCGACTCCTGCAATTCGTATACCTTCATGGCATCCTGCGCAATATTCAGGTATGTCACCACTTGTTTATCCAGCTCCTTCTCCTGACCGGCAGCAGCGATACGGGCTGTAAAATATTTTTTATCCGCCAGCAGGTCTACGACCGATTCGGCGATATGTTTTTCTATGGTAGCATCATAGGTTGTAACCAGGGCTTTCATGTCGCTTCCGGCAAACGGAAGGAATTGTGCCGATTCAGCCGGATAGCCGGCAATAATATCTTCGGATAACTCTTTGCCCGTTATCCCCTGCAAGCGAAAAATAGCGGTCCCTGCGGAGGAACGGTTTTCCAATCCGATTTCCGCTTCAAAACGGACATATTTTTTATCCAGCGGAACGACGATCTGTGAGTTGGCATTCGCCATAATCGTCCGTTCGTATGTTTTTCCTTTCATAATGACCGGAACACCTTTGGCATTGGCGTTAAAGACCAGGCGGCCTGTACCGGTATCCTTAAAAGTATCTTTCAGATCGTTCAGCCAGACGGAAGAGCCGTCGGTCGCGATCAATCGGGCATTTGCCCATACAGCCTGGTCGTCGGCAGTTCCGTCGACCGTACCCCAGGTATAAAGTACCATTTCATCCAGTCCGGTCACATCGGCGGTAAACTTCTCGGCAGCTTGTTTCGCCTTGATAACCTTTGAAGAAACCGGAAGGCTGTTCTTTTTCATCTGTTCGTAAGCATTCTGTTTGGCAACGGCAATTTTCTCAGACCAGGAAGCAGGCGTGTTGCCCTGCTTTTTCTGCTTTTGAGAAAAAGCGGAAAGCGAAAAGGCCAGGCAGGCTGATAAAACAATTAAACTCTTTTTCATGATATCTGTCTCTTATATTTTACGATGATCTGCGCTACCGGTTTATGAAATCCGGTCCCTTTTGTTAGTGGGGGTATCCCACTAACGTTAGCAGAGATGTGCCACTAAAATCGGAAAGAAAGCCCCGCCTTTAACAGCGGAGCTTCTCACCCATACTTAAATTATTATCGAACGATTAATAGTTCGGATTCTGGATCAATACGCCGTTAGAGAAGTCGATCTGCGACTGAGGCAACGGGAAATACTCATGCGCCTTCGACCAGGCAGTCACATGTCCGGACAAGAGAGGATCGAGTTCAAGGCCATTCAGTTTATCCATGATTTTCCAACGTTTCATATCATAGTAACGGATCAACTCAAACGGAGTTTCTACGCGGCGTTCATGGCGGATATTTTCACGCAACTGATCCTGTGTCAGATTGGTTGCCAGGTCAGCCAATCCTGCACGCTTACGCACCTGATTTACCATATCGGCAGCACCACCGATACCTAATTCATTGGCAGCTTCAGCTTTTAAAAGTAGCAATTCACCCCAACGCAGATAGATGAAATCCGTTTCACTACGGAAACTTGCTCCCCATGAATCGCCTTCTTTCATTAACGGGGTCAGATATTTAACCATTGCCTTCTTCAAATCACTTTTAGGTAATGATAGCAATTCACCACCGGGCCACTGATATTTATCATCAAAAGCAACAATCTGACCTAATCGGTTATCACCTTCTTCATAATCATTTGTCAAATTTGCGACAGGGCGAACCGCAGCATAGTCACCATATATACGGTCAAAATCCGTATAATTATTCGGAGCAAGATATTTTATAGAGAAAACAATTTCATTGCTGCCTTCTTGAGTATCGTAAGTGAAATTATCTGCATAACGATCGGTCAGTGAATATCCATTGATTTCATTCAATAAATTATATGCTTCCTGTACCTCGTCCCGATTAGCCACTTTACCATCTTCACCATAAGCATGGTACATCAGGAGACGCGCTTTTAGCCCTTTGGCAGCACCTTTGGTTGCATGCCCACCAGCACCTTTAAAAGTCTTGTCATCCATTTTATCGATAGCCGTCTGCAAATCAGTAATCAAATTTTTGTAAACTGTTTCCAAAGGCTCCTTCGCCATATTCTGAGTTACAAGATCCAGCGGTTCGGTTGGATAAGGCACTTCCCCATAGCACAAATAAAGCAGATAATAACAGTAGGAACGAAGAAATAACACTTCACCTTCGTACTGATTACGTACACTATTCATATCCGCTCCTTCATAGTTTCTCAACTGATAGAGGAATATATTCATACGGGCAATGGCAGAATAGGCCTCGTTGTAAAGGTCAGGAATAAAACCGGTCATCGACGGATCTATATTGTCTGCCTGAATCATATAGGACAAATAGACATAAGAAGACCCGGAACTTCCGTAAGCATTATCCGTTAAACAGTCGAAAACAATCGACCGATGCGACAATGTATTTTGTTGCATGCCTTGATAACAACCGGTCAATGCAGAATCAAAATCAGACTTGGATTGCCAGAAGATACTTTCCGACGGAGTTGTCGTCGGAGGGGTATCCAGAATATCTGAACAGGAAGACATTGTCATCATACCGGCAACCAACAGGGATATATATGATAATTTATTCATTTTCATAATTGCTTTACGATTTAATTAGAATTCAAGATTTACACCAAATGAAATAATACGGTTCTGCGGATAATAGACCAGACGCGTACCTTTTGTCGAATTATAGTTACGTTCCGGGTCACCTCCCTGCGGGAATTTAGTAAATGTCAGCAGATTATCACCGGAGAAGTAGAAACGCAGACGTTCGATCTTCGCTTTGCTTGTCAATGCTTTCGGTAAGGTGTAACCGAATGTCAGGTTCTTCAAACGGAAGTAAGAAGCATTGTATAACCAATAAGTACTTTCACGTTGATTCTTTGCGCCTCCCAGATCGGCAAAATACAAGCGGGGATATTTAGCATCCGTATGCTCTTCTGTCCACATATTGTCTATATAATCCTGAGAGATCGGTGAACCCTGGTAGAAAGGACGTAATCCCCAACCACTGGCATAATGTTTGACTCCCTGCACACCTTGTCCCATCAAAGAAAGATCAAATCCTTTCCAACTGGCAGCCAGGTTCACTGTATATTCGAAGTCCGGTAAACGGCCGTCCAAAACCTTACGGTCATTTTCATCGACTACACCGTCAGGAACCCCATTCGGACCACTGATATCGGCATATTTGATATCACCCGGCAAAGTCTTGTCATTAAATTGCTTAGGAGAATTAGCAACATCTGCTTCATCCTTGAAAATACCGATTGCTTCATATCCGTAATACGACTCGTAAGGTAAGCCCTCCTTATAGATTAAACCTTTAGAAGAGTCAATATAATCAGTACCATATTTTGTCAATTCGTTTCTCGTACGATCAAAGAAGACACCGGCATTATAACTCAACCCTTTAAATACACCATCCTGAATATATCCGTTATAAGCCAATGACACTTCAATACCTTTATTGACCATTTCACCTGCGTTGATATAAGGAGCTTTCAAACCTAATAATGAATTACTCTGTGCTTCACGCAAAATATCATATGTTCTTTTCTTATACCAATCGAAAGTTACATTGAAACCATTAAAAGCTGTAATATCGATACCAAAGTCACCAATAGAAGTAGATTCCCATTTCAGGTCACGATTAGTAAGAGCTGTCTGAGCCACACCGGCATTCAGGTTTGAATTATCAAAGCTGTAATCCTTACCGGTTGTAACCGAGGCATAATAAGAATAAAGATCTATATTCTGGTTACCCAGGATACCCCATGACCCACGCAACTTCAGGCTGTTCAACCATTCCCAGTTCAGTTCTTTCATCCACTCTTCTTCTGTCACACGCCATCCCAAAGAGAAAGAAGGGAATATCCCCCAGCGAGAATCGGAAGAAATACGGGAAGAACCGTCATAACGAGCATTTACTTCCAACAAATAGCGTTGTTTGAATGCATAGTTTGCACGGAAGAATGCGGACATAATTCCCCACTCCTCTGATTTACCAGAATTAGTCTGTACGGAAGCAATACCGGTATTCAACTCATGCAATGGGAAATCGTAGTTCTGGCGATAGCCGGAAAGGTTGTCCAGTTTATAATATTCCAGATTATAACCGGCCATTACAGAGAAATCATGTTCTTTATTTGGAGTTGCCCAGTCATATTTCAAATAAGTATACAAGTTATAATAAGAACTATTATTCATCGTACTGGTTAATCCTGTACCTCCGGTATTCAGCGTTCCATTCTGTTTGCCATCGTGATAATAATAGATCGGTGTAGCCATAGCTCCCCAAATTTTTTCATGTTGCTGTTTGTAACGCATGGCACCTTTTGTATACCACGTCAAACCTTTGATCGGATTTACTTCCAACCAGGCCTGTGCATTTACATCCGTATTGACATTCGTCTTAAAATTTTCAGTTTCTACAATGGCAACCATATTCTTATTGTTAGACTCAAAAGAAAATGCCTTTGAAGCATAACGTTTAATTCCTGTACCATCATCCGGGAGCCAAGGCATATAAGTTGGAGCCTGCGAAATTGTAGACAGGTAAGCATCCGTATCACCCTGGCGTGTTTCCTGACGATTGCTGCGGCTACCGGTAAAATACATTCCAAATTTTACCCAATCATTTACTCGTGAAGTAAGATCAAGTGTTGCATTGTAACGTTTAAACTCCGAACCTTTCAATGTTCCGGGCTGATTGACCATACTTAAAGATGCATTATAAGATGTTTTACCAGTTGTACCTGCAATACTCAGATTATGCTGTTGTACAAATGCCGGATTAAACATATAGTCAAGCCAGTTGAAACTCGGGTACTTGGTTGGATCAGACGGATTAGTATAATTAGCAATCATTTCATCCGAATAACGGTCGGTAGCCGGAGCACCGGAATTATCTTTAGCCATATTAAAATACTTCATATAGGTAGGAGAATCCCAAATCAGATCTAACAAAGTAGTCGGATTGTAAACAGCAAAGTTTCCGTTATAGCGGATAGAAACACGTTCTTTCACCTCCGAACCATTCTTTGTAGTAATCAAAATTACACCGTTTGCAGCACGCGAACCATAAATAGAAGCCGAAGCAGCATCCTTCAACACAGAAACACTTTCAATAATGTTCGGGTCGAGGGAGGCGAGGTCTCCCTCGACACCGTTAATCAGGATTAACGGATCGGAACCGGTACCGGAATAAGTACCCTGACCACGTACACGGATCTGAACTGATTCGCTACCTGGCTGACCTTTATCGGAAGTGATACGCAAACCCGGCATCTGGCCTTGCAACATAGTAGATGTATTGGCTA
>ENA-ORRN01001667-ORRN01001667.1-human-gut-metagenome-genome-assembly--contig:-NODE-1667-length-15120-cov-4.134484_pt1 | contig 15120 bp, 18 predicted proteins | sample MGYA00242174_ERZ509132 | MGnify/ENA primary metagenome ERZ509132 (study PRJEB26280, sample SAMEA2338671) | human gut metagenome | biome: human gut; feature: human-associated habitat; material: faeces... | reverse complement strand
TAAAGTGCCTTCGATTGATTCTTCCTCGAAATAATGAACTGCCCAACCGTAAACGACCGAATCTTCGATACACGCAGAAGATGAGCCGTTTTCGACGGTTTTTCTTGCTTCGTCGCAGGCATATTCCATAAAATCTGCAAGAGTCTTTTTATTGAGCAAAGGTTTACCGTCTTTTTCAAATGGCGTGCCGTTATTGATTTTTTCTGCTAATGTTTCGCTCGCGTTATTTTGCAAATATTCCAAAATTTTCTGTTCCGAAGGGGTATTTGCCGTCAAATTAAGTTCCATAAAAATCACTCCTCTACAATCCCGTAAACGTCGTCTGCGTAATATTCGCATACGAACCAGTTAAAAAGGGCGTGACATTTCACACCCTTGTAGTTAACTATGTAGTCGTTATCGCCTACTTTTTCGAGTACCGTTATTTCGGCTTTTTCTCCGTTAAGTGAGTTTATGTGCGCCATTACTTTATATTCTTTCATATCTCACCTCACATAACCCTTTTAATGCCGCCACCGAGCGAGCGAATACCGATTGTGCCGAACTCCGAGCAGAAATCATCGTCCACATTCCAAACGTAAGCGTAGGCGTAAAACGTATTGCCTTGCGGATAAAGTATTTCATCCCATTCTTCTTCATAGTCGGGTATGTAAAGAAAGTCGTAACATTCGCCAAATTCTGTGTATTCGTGTGTTACGGCATAAACAAGCACGTTGTGTTTTCCTTCAAAATCTTTGATTTTAGCCATCAATTCGGGCTCTTGATAAGCCCAAAATCCGCCGAAGTTTTCAAAGAAACAAACCTTATTGTCGGTTTCAAAACCGCGTATATACGGTTTGTAAATTTCTAATTGCTGCATAAGTTCGATTGCTTTTTGTTTTTTAATTTCTTTTGTAACGTTCATAATTTTTATCTCCTTAATGAATTTATTTGTTTTCGGTATTTTGTTTTGCTTCTTCCGCCTCATATTCCTTTTCGGCTTCCGAGTAAGCGTCGGTGTATAGATAATCTAAACCGAGCGCGTTATTTAATGCGATTTCCAAAATTTTGCATACTCGCAATAAATGTTGTACTTGTCTATCTTTTTCATTTAATTCTTCAATATATTTACAAATAAAATCATCGTAAATTTTATTTGCAGTTCCTTGGCAAATGCCGCACGTTGTATATTCTCCGATTAAATCGTGACAATCGCCGTCAAAATCCCCGCCCATTTCACAGGCGTTGCAAGCGTATTTTGCAATTTCGTTTATTAGTTCTTTTTTATCCATGGTAAAAATTTCTCCTTTATAAAATTTCTATAAGTCCGTCGCTGTATTCTTGTACGTTATAATCGCCGCAATATTTTCCGTAGCGTTCGTAATCAATAAAATCTTCAAGCGATTCAGGTATTTTATATCCGCAACACTCGACTATTTCTTTACCGTAATCTTCCCACGAGTAGCCGCTCCAAAGATTTATATTGTCATCCCAACGGTCGCCGTGGGAGTTGACTTTTTCTTCAAAATCGTCATAACAGCGGACTTCGATGAACGCACAAAAGACTTTGTATTTGTAATCGTTATCTAATACGCCCGATTCTTTTAACGTATTGAATAACGTTTCGGGGTTGACGTAATCCCAGTTTACCGAGCGATCTTCAATGCCTTCAACGTCTTGAATAAACAGTTCTTCGTCGATACCGTCGAGTTCAAAGCCTTCTTTTTTGAGTTCTTCTACAATTTCGTCCCATTCTTCATAGTCCGAAAGGTCAAGCCATTTGGAGCCTAACGCTCTTTCGTTGCCCATAAAACTCGTTTTGGAAATAGTAAAACTAATAAAATCGTCAAAGAAAAAACGCAAGGAGCGGCGAGAAAAGAATGAAAAAGATTAAGCGAATCATCGCGGTGGCAATTCTTATAGTTTGCCTGCTATTTCTCAGCTACATCAAAACAAAGGGACTGCAAATTCTTTTGAACTTGCAGTCCCTGATGATTAGTTTTCGTCGGATAATGTTTTCAAAAATTCGGATGGAGTATAAATTGTAACAGGGGAATTGTCATAATCCGCGGTGTTTCTCGTAACGATGCAGTCGATTTCAGAGCGTATAGCGGTTTCAATCATAACCGCATCCTCATAGTCGGTTGTTTTGGATGGTATAGCGCGGCGGCAATCGATACCCATGGTATCAAGGACGTCGAAAATAGTCAAAAGTTTATTTAAAATATCTCTCGAATCCTTGTCGCTGTGAGTGAGACGGTGTGTCAGATAGTAAATATCCGTCGTTGCTTTTGCGGAGATGTACCCGTTATATAAGTGGTTTGCCGCAGCAAGAAAAATGTTGTTTGCGTCTTCCGCAAAAGGTTTGCGAGCCTGAAGGGCGTCAAGAATTACGCAGGTGTCGATCAGAATTCTCATAATTTTTCAAGTCTCTCTTTTTGGGCTTCTTCTAAAGTGATATCGGCAGGCAAAATGCCGAAAAGAGATTTTGCAACGTCAACGCGCTCCTGAAACGGGTTAGTTAATTTGGAAATTACTTTACCGTTGCGGGTGATAAAAATATCCTGCGTAGCGGAGAGAAGTAAATATTTGCTTAAATTTGCTTTTAATTCTGTTGCTGTTATCGACATAGTGTAAACCTCCTCATGTTATTGTACTATTATTATATTCAAATCGTACAACTTTGTCAATAGTATCGGACGAATTTTTTCAAAACGTACATAAAAATAGAGGTGATTTGATTGAAAAGATTTTTAATATAAGCATAATCGTTTCGGCAACAAACATAAAACACGCTGAAAGCACGAAGCCTTTAAAGGTTGTTTTGCTTATCAATGATAAAGTGTTTTGCCTGTTTATCGACTTATACGGTGACTTATTGAGTTTGTTAAGTCTAAAAAGCATATATGGATAACATGGACTGTGATGTGGCTGCTCAATTTAAATCTCGTAAGCATAATTGTTGCTTTTCCATCGTTTTGCTTTTCTTTCTCGGCAAAAAGAAAATAATATTTTTTAATATTTGTATTTTTTGCGGGTGGCTATGCCGCCTCTTATGTGCCGTTCGGATAAGTTAACCTGCAGAAGTTTTTTAACTTCGTCGTAAAGGTATTCGTCGATATATTTAAGCTTTGTGGTTACGTCGTGGTGAACTGTGGACTTGGAAACTCCGAAAACTTTTGCCGTGCTTCTCACCGTCGCTTTGTGCTTTACTATGTATTCCGCTTCCTTTAAAACTCTTGCGTCTATATCGTAATACAAAAATCATTCCCCCTGCATAATATTTATGCGAGGGAAAGTATAAAAATGCGGACTTTTGCACACAATGATTCATTATGAAAAAGTTTGTCGATTATGTTTTCGGTATTCTCGCTTCGCTCGATTTAGGCGTTTTTTATCCCGTGATCGTTTCGTCCGCGGTAGCTTCGGTTTTTCTTATAACCATGGTTGCGGGTTTTTTTGTTTACCGCATCCGCAGAGCGGACAAAACGTCGATGCTCGCCCTAACTCTTGCCGTTTACACTCTTGCCGCAGTGAAAATCGTTTGCGATTTATTTTCGAAACCGATAAAGGACGAGTTTGTTTTTTCATGTATAGGGAGCTTGTTCATCGCCGCGGCGTCGTTCGCCGAATATTGGCTTTTATGCCTTCAATTCAATTCGCGCGAAATACTGAATATGCGGGAAAAACGACTTATAGCAAGGCTTTCGCGTTTTGATGACTTTTCATCCGACGAAAGCGGCGACGATTGTTTTCAAAGCGGTGAAGCGCCCGATGAATCGCTTGTTATGAAATACACGTTCGAAAATCCTTTCAGGCGGGCGGAGTTTTTGCCTGTATTTAAAGGGTTTGAGGGAGAGGAGATGAATAATTACGGAGTGAATTTCAACGAGGTGTTGTCGTATATCGACAGAGTGCGCAGGTACGATTTAACCGCGGAAGAGGAGAAGGCTTTAGACGACCTCGAAACAAACGTATCTGATTTTTCAAGACGCAATATCTCCTGTGAGGAGAGAAGAAAACTTTCCGTCGGGCTTATGAAACTCGTCAAACTTCTTTCTAAATACAAAGCGTCGTAACAGACGTTTTAAGGTGCGCCCCGTTCGTTTTCCGAACGGGGCGCATTATTATATGCAGTCCGCTTTTATTTTAACGGTAAGCGGTTTTTGTTTTTTCGTGCAGAATCGGCTTCAAACATTTGGTATATTCGTGCAAAATAAACCTCTAAAACTTTGTATATTCGTGCATTATTACCCCTTAAAACTTTGTATATTCGTGCAAAACCCGCCAAAAACTTTTGGTATTTTCGTGCAAAACAGTTTACTTCGACAGATAAATATGTTAAAATGTGCTTGTAAAACAAGCGGATAGCGGCATTTGAGAGGTGTTTTATGGCATTTAAGAGGAAAATTTATTCTGTTTTTTCCGATTGGAAGAGAAATTGGGCGGGGAAGCGCGCTCTCTTGGTTCAAGGTGCGAGGAGAATCGGTAAATCGACTATCGTTGAAGAGTTCGGCAAAAACGAGTATAAAACGTATATTCTCATAAACTTTCAAACCGATCTTTACAAGGTTGAGGAGCTTTTTATAAACGACATTTCCGACCTCGATACGTTTTTCAGAAATTTGTCGCTTATTTACGGTATTAAACTTTATGAAAGGGAGAGTTTGATAATTTTCGACGAGGTGCAGCTGTATCCGCTCGCGAGGCAATCGATAAAACAACTTGTCGCGGACGGACGATATGATTTTATCGAAACCGGTTCGCTTATTTCGCTAAGACAGAACGTCGATAAAATTCTTATTCCGAGCGAAGAAAAAAGCGTGAACATGTACCCCATGGATTTTGAAGAATTTTTATGGGCTAAGGGCGACGAGGTTACTTCCGAGGCGATAAGGCAGGCTTTTGAAAGCGGCAAGCCTTTAGGCGACGCGGCGCACAGAAAAATCATGAAAGATTTCAGGCTTTATATGGCGGTTGGCGGTATGCCGCAGGCTGTTGCCGAGCTTCTGGAGAGCAACGATTTTTCGCGGGTGGACGAGGTGAAAAGGGATATTCTGAACCTTTACGAAAACGACCTTAAAAAAATCGACGGAAGCTATAAGCTGTATACTTCGCTTATTTTCAAGGCTATTCCGTCCGAATTGTCGTCGCACAGCAGGCTTTTTAAGGCGGCGACTCTCGGCAAAAACGTGCGCGTTTCGAGAAACTACAACTCGTTTGCCGCGATAAACGATTCTATGATTGTCAACACGGCGTATAATTGTACAGATCCGCATATAGGCTTCGCTCTCACCAAGGACTATTCTAAGCAGAAGATTTATATGGGCGATACGGGGCTGCTCGTAACGCAAATTTTCAAAGATTCGGCAGAGCCAATCGAGGAATCGATTTACAGGGAAATTATCTTTAATAAGCTCGGCATAAATATGGGCATGATAATCGAAAACATTGTGGCGCAAATGCTCAGAGCGGACGGCTACGAGCCGTTTTTCCACGCGTTCGGCAGGTATGAGGTCGATTTTATTATTCCCGACGGTAAAAAACTGAACGCTCTCGAAATTAAATCGTCTGCATATAAATCGCATTCGTCGCTTGATAAATTCGCGGTTAAGGTTTCCGACAGAATCAAAAATCAATACGTAGTTTATTCGAAGGATTTCAAAAAGGAAGGAAACGTCACGTATCTTCCGTTTTATATGGTAATGTGCCTTTAATTTTCGTTTGAAAGAGCATCGGACAAACCAAAATCGCACGGCAAAAATACCAAACATTTGGTATATTCGTGCATTATGTGGTTTTAAAACTTTGTATATTCGTGCAAAACCCGCTAAAAACTTTTTGTATTTTCGTGCATGACGAGCTTTTTAAACTTTGCGTTTTCGTGCATGACGCGGAAAATTCTTATTATTTTGCTGTCTGAATGAGAGTAATCTAAAATATCGCCCGTCATAAAAAAGGTCGATAAAGCGACTTGCGGGCAAACGGCGGGGAAGAAAGGCGGAAAATTTATTCCGTTTTTAGATAAAGAGATACAAAAACGATTTACTTTTTCGAGATAAAACTATATAATTATGAATGTAAAAGTAACTTTTCGAGAGGAATAACAATGATTACTTCTAAACAGCTCAGAAATTCCTGGATAAAATTTTATGAGGAAAGAGGACATAAAAACATCGGCGCGGTGTCGCTTATCGGCGACGGGTCTACGGGCGTTATGTTCAACGTTGCGGGGATGCAACCGCTCATGCCGTATTTGCTCGGCGCGAAACACCCCTCCGGCAAAACAAGACTTTGCAACGTTCAGGGTTGCGTGAGAACGGTCGATATCGAAAGCGTAGGCGATCCCACTCACTTCACGTTTTTCGAGATGATGGGCAACTGGTCGCTCGGCGATTATTTCAAAAAGGAAAAAACTCAGTGGTCGTATGATATTTTGACAAAGGTTTTCGGGCTTGACGGAAACGAAATCTGTTCCACGGTTTTCGAGGGCAACGACGCTGCGCCCAGAGACGAGGAAACCGCCGAACTTCTTAAAAAAGTAGGCATAAAACCCGAGCATATTTTCTATCTTCCCAAAAAAGACAACTGGTGGGAACTCGAAGGAACCGTAGGCACTCCGTGCGGACCCGATAACGAATGGTTTTACCCCCGCCACGATAAGCCGTGCGGACCGAATTGCGGACCCGATTGCGGTTGCGGAAGGTACGTCGAGATAGGTAACGACGTTTACATGCAGTATAAAAAGACGGCTACGGGCTATGAGCCGCTCGCCAACAAAAACGTCGATACGGGCTTCGGCTTAGACAGGCTCCTCGCCTTTTTGAACGGCGTTACGGACGGTTATAAAACCGACCTCTTTATGCCCGTTATAAATTATCTCGAAGAGAAATCGGGCAAAAAATACGACGAGGACGAGGAAGCGAGAAAGGCGATGAGAATTATCGCCGATCATATCAGAACTTCCACCATGCTCATAGGCGACGTGAACGGAATCGTTCCGTCTAACGTCGGCGCGGGATATATTTTGAGAAGACTTTTAAGAAGAGCTATCCGCTACGCGAGAAAACTCGGCGTTGAGATGACCGCGCTTACCGACGTTTCTAAAATTTTCATCGAAAAGATTTACGACGAGGCGTATCCCCTTCTTGTCGAAAAAGAGGACTACGTTATTTCGGAGATCGCCAAAGAGACGGCGAAGTTTGAAACCACGCTCGCGACGGGGCTTAAAGAATTCAATAAATGCGTTGAGGGAATAGAGAGAAAGAACGCGTTTATGGCGCAGAAAGATCCCGCTTACGTCCCCGAAAAAGGCATAAACGGCAAACAGGCGTTCCGTCTTTACGACACGTTCGGATTCCCGCTCGAACTTACCGAAGAACTTGCTTCGGAAGTCGGGTATACCGTAGACGCAAAGGGTTTTGAAGAAGCGTTCAAGGAACATCAGGAAAAGAGCAAACAGCAGCCGCAGGGCGTGTTCAAGGGCGGGCTTGAAGAGCAGAACGAGATTACCGCTCGTCTGCATACGGCAACGCACCTTTTAAACGCCGCGTTGAAGAGCGTTCTGAAAGACGACAATATCAATCAGAAAGGATCCAACATAACCGTCGAAAGGCTGCGTTTCGATTTTAATTTCGACAGAAAACTTCTTCCCGAGGAACTCAAAGCCGTTGAGGATTGGGTTAACGAAGCGATTAAAGCCGACGTCCCCGTAACGCTCGAGGAAATGAGCGTCGACGAAGCGAAAGCTCAGGGCGCGGTAGGCGTTTTCACCGCTAAATACGGCGACAAGGTTAAAGTTTACACCATGGGTAAATACAGCAAAGAAATTTGCGGCGGACCGCATGCTTCGCATACGGGAGAACTTCATCATTTCCGCATTGTAAAGGAAGAGGCTTCCTCCGCAGGCGTAAGAAGAATCAAAGCGGTTCTCGACTAAAACCGAAAACATGAACGCCCCTTAAAATTCCGACGTGGCACATCGGAATTTTAAGGGGCGTTTTAAATACTCGATTACATGAAAAAACACAAGATAATCGACTTATAGCCTAACTTTTAAAAATATTTTTTGTTATGCGGTTGATTTTTGAAGTGAAGCGGCAGGAAGCCTTCCCGCTCGGCGGAGAAAATTTAAGTTTTGGCTTATGATATGCTCCGTCGGGCGTGAAGGCTTTCATGATAGTTCCGTCGGGTGGGAACACTTTCTGCCGTTTTTTAAACTAAATCGATGAGCCGATAAGGGCGAGGATAGAGAATATTCTTGGCTGGCATAGTTTGAATTATCTTCAGTGATTTCATGATTTCATTTCCTTTTCGTTCTGATTGCGTTTACCAGAACGTAAGCGCCGAGAAACAGAAGCGTTGCGCCGATAAGCACGAGATACATAACCCAAAGTTCGACTTTTGTATCGAAAAAGTATATGTTGCAATCTATTCCGTCCTTCATTCCTTTCAGAACTCCGTCGCGTATCTCCGCGCTCGGGAAATTAAGGGCAGCCATTTCGTTAAACGCGGCGTCGAGCGTGTGATTTCGAAGCAGCGAGGTTCCGTAAGTCCCCGGGAGGAACATCATCGCGTTTTGTAAGCTTTTGCCGAAGCTTGCGATGGGCATATACGCGCCGCATAAAAATCCGTAGCCCGCGGAAACAATCGTTCCGACGCCTTGACTCTGTCCGCTTGTCGAAATGAAACCGTTGACGAACGAGGATAAAGCCGTGCCGAAAAGGGTGAGCAGAATTACGTCCGATAAAATGAGTAGTACGTCTTTAACGCCGAAAAACCAGCCGCCCTGCGCGGCAATATATATAAAACAAGCCGCCGTCGCGACGAGCGTTACTATAATCGTCGAAATAAACGTCGATAAAAAGTATGACACGGAAAGCGTCGAACTTCTGACTGGCGAAACGAGAAAATCGTTTCTCGCGCCCGAGGTTTTATCCTGAACCGTAAGCATGTTGGAGCAGAACGCCACCGTTACGCACGAAACGGCGAGAAGCGACGAAAAAAGCTCGCCCGAAACTATGCCGCTTACTATTTTCTGCGGAATATCGAATCCTTCGGGTGCGTTTGTCGTAAACGAATCTCTGTACACTTTGGCGAGAAAGGTTGCGTAAAGCACGAGCAGAATAATCGGAGTTATAAGCGAGGTGAAAAACATGCCTTTGTCTTTGAAAAATACTTTGACGTTTCTTTTTGTAATTGCAAACAGTGTTTTCATCTCAGTTGCCTCCGCTAAGTTTTTTGCCCGTTACGGCAAGGAATACGTCGTCCATTTTGCCTTTCGTTATCTCGAAATCGTTGAAAACGGAAGGATTTTTAACGATAAGGTCGCGCGCCTCTTCGGTGTTTTTGACGGAAATGCGGAAAGCGTCCCTTATTTTTTCATAAGGATGCCCGAGTGCTTTTACGACGTTTTCGTCGGTGTTATAAACGGTGATGAAATCGCCCGTATACTTGTTTTTAAGCTCGAGAGGCGTTCCCGAAGCGGAAATTTTGCCCGAATCGAGAATTATAACGTAATCCGCGTCGGCGGTTTCTTCCATGTAATGGGTTGTTAAAAGTACCGTCATGTTTTCCGTTTTTCGGTAATTTTCCACAACGTCCCAAAGCTTTTTGCGGGTTTGCGGGTCAAGCCCCGTCGTCGGCTCGTCCAAAATGAGCAGTTCGGGTTTGTGGATAAGCGCGCGCGCGACGTCGATTCTTCTTCTTTGTCCGCCCGAAAGCTTGCCGACCGTCCGCCCCGTGATGTCCTTGAAATCGAGAAGCACGGCAAGCTCGTTTATGCGCTGTTTGGCTTCTTCGCCGAAAATTCCGTAAAGCCCCGCGCGGGATAGAAGATTGTCTTTAACGGACAGATGCATGTCGAGAGCGGAATTCTGAAAAACCACGCCGATTTTCGACGAGATTTCCGCCATATCCGTTTCAACGTTTTTTCCGCACACTTCCGCCGAGCCGCCGTCCTTTTTCAGAAGCCCGCACATAATTGAAATCGTCGTCGATTTTCCCGCGCCGTTAACGCCGAGAAATGCGAACAATTCGCCCTTTTTAACCTTGAAAGACAGATCGTTTACCGCATGAACGCTTCCGAATCGCTTATCGAGGTTTGTTATTCTGATTATATCTTCCATAAATTCTCCGTCGTTTTCGTTCTATAACACTTGTTATAATTATAGAATATCCGTAGTTATTTGTCAATCGATTAAAGGCGCGAGTTACATATTTTTATACATAAAAAACATTCTATATATATGATTGAAAAGAAAAAGCGTTTTTTCGCCTTGTTTCGCGCGGCGGCGATTGTCGCTTCGGTGTTCTTATCGGGCGGAGGGGGGAAGGCGGGCGCGGGGAGACTTAAAAGAACGGACGTGACGATAAAAATAGAAGCGATGGGAAAAATATTCGAATTTTCTTATCCCGAAGTGGATTTTTCGGGCGGGGAGCTATACCTTAAAAACGCCGAAGAAGCTGCGGAAGAAATTTACTATTCCACGCTTGTTTTTCCCGTAAACGCGAGCTTTATATGCTTTCCGGAAAGAGATTATCCGTTTGAACTGAAAAACGAAAAAGCGGGGCTGGGAGTTGATAAACACGAGATTTTAAGGGGCATCGACGAGGCTTTGAAAAACGAAAAACACTATTTTAAGGTTGAAAAAACGGTTGAGGTTTTGCCGCGCGTAACGACGGAATATCTCAAAAAAACGCTCGTTAAAAGGGGGGAGTTTTCGACGAATTATTCTTCTTCGCAGGAAAAGCGAAAGCAGAATATCGCCCTTTCGGGTAAGCTCTTGTCTATGACGGAGATTGCGAACGGCGAGGAATTTTCTTTTAACGGCGTTGTCGGAGAAAGAACGGAAGAAAGGGGTTTTTCGTCGGCAAAAGTAATCGAAAACGGAAAATTTACGGAAGGCGTCGGCGGCGGTGTGTGTCAGGTATCGTCCACGGTGTATAATTGCGCGCTTTTGTCGGGCATGACGGTTACGGAAAGGCATCGCCACAGCTTGGCAGTGTCTTACGTGGAACCTTCTTTCGACGCGATGGTTAGCTTTTCATATGCCGATTTAAGGTTTTTAAACGAGAGCGGCGAAAGCGTTTATCTCGTTGTGGACGCCGACGGCTCGAGGGTTCGGGCAAGGATTTACGGGGTTGAAAATATTTACCGATACAAGCGAATTTCGGTCGTTAACGAACTTATAGACCCGCTTCCCGAAGAAATCGTGTACACGGACGAGCTTTTTTCGGGGGAGAAAAAACAGATGGTTTATCCTAAAAAGGGTTTAAAAAGCGCGGGTGCGCTCGAAAAATATTCGGGAGAAAAACTCGTTGAAAGAAAGTTTTTGGGAACGGACGAATATTCGGCTCTTCGCGGAATAACGCTCGTCGGGAAAAAGCGCGCCTGAGCGTCGGGGCGATTTTGCGGCGTTTTGTTTGGCGGGTTGTTTTTGATTTTTTGCGTTAAACGTGTAAAATTTGGCGGCAAAGCCCGATTTTTGTTGTGTCCGAACGGATTATATGGTAATATTAAAGAAAATCAGGAGACAAACATGGATATCCAAAATATCGATAAAGAAAAGCTTTCCGCGTTTTACGGCGGCGCGCACGAATACCTTGTCATGCTCAATCTTTACGATTCGGCGGTAAGGCTTCTAACAACCAAATTCGAGGTTTTAAACAACGAATTCAAGGTTTTATACGAAAGGAATCCCATTCACCATATCGACAGCAGATTGAAATCGCCCGAAAGCATGATCGCAAAGCTTAAGAAAAAGGGGTGCGAAATTTCTATAGATTCGGCTCGCAAAAACGTCAACGATATCGCGGGCGTGAGGGTTGTCTGCCATTATATAGACGACGTGTACAGCGTTGCCGAAATGCTTATGCGGCAAACCGACCTCGAAATAGTTAAGGTGCAGGACTACATAAAAACGCCTAACTATAATGGTTACAGATCGCTTCACCTCGATATAAAAGTCCCGGTGTATCTTTCCGACAGAACGGAATATGTCGTTGCGGAAGTGCAGATAAGGACGATCGCTATGGACTTCTGGGCAAGCTTAGAGCATGATATACGTTATAAAGCCGACAAATCGAAGCTCCCCGTCGGCATAAACGAGGAAATGCTCGAATGTTCTGATAAAATCGCCGATATCGACCGTCAGATGCAGGATATGTACACACGCATCAAGGCTGCCGAAGAAAAATAATTTCCCGTTTCGGCGTTATTTGAGTAATTTTATAACTTCGAATAACTTTCAAACCAAAATAATACCAATTTAATACCAATTTTTTAAGCACGATTTCAAAAATTTTTGTCATATCACAACCAAGTTTTGCCGTTACGATAACGGGTGTAAAGTTGATACCCCATCAAAAAGCCGCTGCATCTCTTGACGCAACGGCTTTTCTTAATTTCTATTATTCTATTATTTCCCAATGACCGGTTTTATCTGAACCGACGCGCTTTATTAAGCCTTTTTCTGATAAAGTTTTCAACGACCGTTTAACAGTTTCTCTTGATACGCTTATATTAGTCGCAATTTCATCTATTGTGCTTTCCGAATTTGTTTTTAATGCTTGCAGCACCTTTTTTGCAGACTTAGTGAGTTTTACAGGCTCATTTACAGGCTCATTTACAGGCTCATTTTTGAGTTGTTTCGGTCTATTAAACGGAATAGTCACCGTAATCATATTCTGCGAAAAAAAATAAGCCTTTTCTCCGTATTCCTTGACTACGATAGGAACTCCGTGTCCTGAATGTTCGACAATACCGCATTGCAAAAATATCTTCATCAACTCTTTATTGACAGGCTCGGTTTTCCCTGATAAAAACTCTTCTTTGGTTAAATTTTTAGGAATTCCGCCATAAGAGACGATTTCCATTCTATCTTCAAACCAATAAACCGCAGGGGCTAATTCTTCCGCCCATTTATTGTGAACGCAAGCATTGATCCATGCTTCTTTGAATGCCTCGCTGCTAAATAGGCGTTGTTCTCTTCTCGGACGAACGGATACGTCGATAAACGTTTCGTTCAGTGCGTCGCAATAATTGATAACTTTTTCAAGCGATTCGATAAGACACGTATACCCGTATTCATTCCTTTTTACGAATTCGGATTTGTCTTTGCCTTTGAATACCGCGACTTTTATCGAATTCATGTTTTCGTCGGCAAGAATCTCTGCCAGAAGGTTAAATTTACCGTCAGCAGTTATAAGTCCGAAGTTCTTGTAAAACGTTTCTTCGTTAATATGAATTCCCTTGTTGATAAGATATTGTTTTAATTTTGCAAAAGTTAACTCGTCGCGCAACACGGGAATGTCTTTGATAGCCTTTTCGGGGATGCTTAAGCTTTCTATATACCTACGCTCGATTTCTTCTTCGGTCATACTGCGACAAGTCGTGCCGATGCGAATAAAACAACCGGCGGCGCTTCTTCCGTATTTTTTAATGTAATAGAGAGCGTTACCTTTTTTGACCTTAATCTCGATAACGTTTTTACCATCGACATATTTCGTGCCGAGTTCAATGAAACTTTGCGGATTCGGTAAAATTTGCGTGGTAACAATATCGGCAATGCGTTTTTGCGTATCGTCAAGATTGTCAACACCTACAACGATTCCGTCATCGTCAACTCCGATATAAATTGTCCCATCGAAACTGTTCAAAAAAGCGACGAGTTCCTTTTGTAAACTATCGTTTAACACCTTTTTCAACTCGGTCTTTTCGGTCTCCTGAAAAAGCATTTGAAAAACCTCTCGTTTAAGATTGAATTTATTATACCATTTTCTCGTGCTTTTTTCAAGAGTTCCGTCATCCGCTTTCAGAGATTTTTAGAAAATATCGATAAGTAAAATGTCAGAAAAGGATAGATTTGACGAGATTGCATATGTCCTAAAATACAGAATATACTCACCAAACTCGGCAAGAATACGGCTAAGCCGTATTGACGAACCGAGGACGGATTCACGAGAAGGAGTACCAAAAAACACCGAATGCAAAATTGCAATGATTGTTTTTGTTGATATATGCGGGAATTTGCCGTTTCCCGCAAGCGGGAGACCCTCGGCAAGAATACGGCTTTGCCGTATTGACGAACCCATAACTAACCCTTAGGAGCACAATGAAACTGTCGATATGAATCTAAAATTTATAGATTAACCGTTAGTTTATAGATTTTATGGATATTTTTCTTTCAATAAAATGGATGTTGTAAGAAAATATGGACGTTTCAAAACAACTTTTATTCTAAAATTATTCCTATTTGATTCCAATTTGCCTTTTCCCTACCAAATATCAAGACAAACTATTTTCAAAATTAAAAATCTAAATACTGGATTTTTAGTTGATTTTTTAGATGGATATAGTATAATGATTAAAACTGATTTTTTATTAAGGATGGTGCTATAAAATGGCTGTCAGTTATAAAAAGCTATGGAAACTTTTAATTGATAAGGATATGAAGAAAAAAGACCTTCGTATTGCTACGGGTATGACTACTACTGCACTTGCAAAACTCGGTAAAAACGAACACGTAAACACCGAAATTTTAGCTAAAATCTGCAAGGTTTTAGAGTGTAACATTGAAGACATTGTGGAAGTTATAGACGAAGAATAAGAACTTTTATAAATATGACGGGAATTGTCACATTTAGTGTGGTAAAATCAAATTGATTTTAGCAAATAGGTCGTGTAGAACCGCACATTTATGCGTTCACAACGAATACAATTCCCAACTATCTCAAAGTTGGCGATACTTATCGTCCTGTATCGGTTAGATTATCAAAAGTAATATTGTTTACTTCTGCCAATTTATTCGAGTAATCGTAAACAACTTTAAGTAAAGATTTATAATTTCACACATAGGTGTGGATAGCAGCGTTGCATAAGTTTTACCCAAAACACGACGAGACTGGCTTATGAGTTGCGGTGGCGCATATCCGAAATGAGTTTTAATTCTTACGGCGTGTGTTGGTTAGGGTGCCTATTTGACTGCTGCGACTATCAGATACCCGACCACATTTTAGACTTTATAGACCTTGAACGCTAAGCCGAGAACATGATTCGCCTTCTGCCCGATGGGAACGATGACACAAGCAATCTGCAAATTAAGAAACAGAAAAAACAATAAGTGATAATATCACAGAATC
>ENA-ORRN01001666-ORRN01001666.1-human-gut-metagenome-genome-assembly--contig:-NODE-1666-length-15134-cov-2.824856_pt1 | contig 15134 bp, 12 predicted proteins | sample MGYA00242174_ERZ509132 | MGnify/ENA primary metagenome ERZ509132 (study PRJEB26280, sample SAMEA2338671) | human gut metagenome | biome: human gut; feature: human-associated habitat; material: faeces... | reverse complement strand
GCAGTGTAGCCTGCCTTGCGTGGGGAATTCGGATAGGAGAACAACGTACAGACTCCGGCCAAGAGCGAAGTACGATCGCTCCTTGAAATTTTTCCTGCAAAAGAGGATAAGAAACGGCGTGACTCCGGGGTGGAAATCACCTAGGCTGTCGCAAGGGCAGCGAAAGGGTTACAGTGCGGACTAAGTGGCAATCGGGTACCTCGTCTGGTGACAACGGGGTGCAGCGCCTAAGGGGGAACCGCCTCCATCGGCAACGAGAGGTGCGCTGCGGGGAAAGCCAACCCGACCTATGCCGCAGGATTACCTTTTGCTGCTGCCGCTGATTAGCATGATTATGAAATAACTGTGGAGAAGAAAGTTTTGGAAAACGAAGAAGACCGAAAGCAGAAGAAAACGGAAAAGACGCCCAGCCACGCGCGCTGGGTCATCCGTGTGTTTCTGATCGCTGTGGCGCTTTCCGCCGCGATGAGCCTTGACGACGTGGTGATCTCCTTCTTTGTCACCAGCGCGGAGACGACCACCCTGCCGCTCAAGGTCTACACCGGCCTGCGTTCCGGCGGCACGCCGGAGATCAACGCGCTCTCCACCCTGATGCTCGGCGTGATCTTTATCTGTGTGGCCTTCAGCCAACTGGTGACCGCCCGGAGCAACGCGAGATTAAAATAAATCAATCCGACTCCTTCAGTCATTCTCACCGACAGACCTTCGGTATTCCGCTTGCCTGCCTCCCTCATTGAGGGAGGTGGCACGCCGTAGGCGTGACGGAAGGAGTTAAAGGGCAAAGCCCAAAGAAACCGCATCAAACGCATCCCGCGTTTGAGATAGATCAACCATTCCTGATTAAGGAGGGACATGGACATGAAGAAACTTCTATGCCTGCTGCTTGCGCTGCTGACCATCGGCGGCTGCGCCCTGGCGGAGACCGAGAACAAGACCGACGAGGCCGTGCTCAACATCTTCACCTGGGAAGGTTACATCGACTACTCGACCGTCATCAAGCCGTTTGAGGATGAGACGGGCATCAAGGTCAACTATGCGACCTTCTCCAGCAACGAGGAGATGTATGAAAAGCTCTCCGCGGTGAACGGCGGCGATTACGACGTGGTGCTGGCCAGCGACTACATGCTCAACACCACCCGCGAAGCCGGGCTGATGCAGCCATTCGACCCCGCCATCGTGGATAACTATTCCAACCTGAACGAGGGCTTCACCCATCAGTTCTTCGATCCGGACGACCAGTACGTCGTGCCATATGTGAGCGGCATTCCGCTGATCGTCTACGATCCGTCCGCGGTGGAGATCGACATCAAGGGCTTCAACGACCTGTGGGATCCGTCCCTTGAGGACAGCCTCGGCCTGATCGACGACGCGCGCGTGACCATCGGCATGGTGCTGCTCTCCATGCACCAGAGCATGAATACCACCGACGACGCGGTGCTCGCGGAGGCGGCGGAAAAGCTCGACGCGCTGCGCAGCAACATCCACGTGCTCGAATATGAGAACCTGCACAACTATCTGGTTTCCGGCGATATTTCCGTGGCCTACACCTTCACCCCGTTCGTCGCGCTGGCGCTGGACGCCAACCCGGATTTGAAGGTCGTCTGGCCGGAAGAGGGTCTGGGCTTCGGCATCGACGGCTGCTTCATCCCGGTGAACGCGCCGCACGCCAAGAACGCGAACCTCTTCCTCCAGTATCTGCTGCGCCCGGAAGTCGCGGCGACCTGCGCCGAGTGGCAGTATTATTGCAGCCCGAACGAGGCGGCGAAGGCCTGCCTCTCCGAAAGCTACCTGAACAACCCGGTGTTCAACGGCATTTATGACCGCATCGACGACGCGGAGTATGTGCGCAACCTGTCCAGCGAGGACGAGCAGAAATACCAGGATATCTGGACGACGTTCAAGCTGAGCATGCAGTGACTCCTTCCGGCCGCTGTCGCGGCCAAAAAAGGGCGGGGCGGCAAAGCCGCCCCGTCCTGAAATGCCCGTCCGATTTCGGGCGGGTTTTTCAGGACGGATGAACCGCCATATTTTTCTGTTCGTAAGATGGAGTATGGAGGAGAAAACCATGTCAAAGCTGTTCATTTCCGGCGGCACGGTCATCGACCCGGAGACCCTGTCGCGCTTTCAGGCCGATGTGCTCTGCGAGGACGGGCGCATCGCCGCCATCCAACCGGCGCAGTCTGGCGCGCCGAAGGACGCGCGGGTAATCGACGCTTCCGGCTGCTTCGTCTGCCCCGGCTTTATTGACCCGCACGGCCATATCGACGGCTGTAAATACACCGGCACGCTCTCCCTGCTTCAGGGCATCACGACGACGGTGGGCGGCAACTGCGGCTTTTCCCCGCTGGATATAGACGCATTTCTGCGCAGCCGCTATCCATCGGTCGACCGTCTCTGGTCTCCGCATGTCAGTTCACTGCAGTCTCTGGCAGATCAAACCATGGAAGTCGGGGCGCTTATTCATGATCCGGTTGCCGAGAGCGACGTTTGGACGGGATTGCCGCTTCGTACCCATCGGCGCTGTCAAAGTCCCATGTTCGAGATCGCCAATACACTTTCCTACGGCGGCCAAATGGTGCAGATGACACCTCGTTCGGACGACGGGACATTGGTGACGAGCTGCTGGATCGATATCCTCGGTCATTCCTATGAGCCGCCTGCACGGCGCAATGCCCGCGGACGAGCAGTGACGTCAGTGCGCGGCGATCCGAAGATGATCCGTGAGGAAATGGCCTGGCTGAGGCACTGCATTCTGCGTCTGAAGGACAATGCGAAGTTTTTCGGACGGCGCGTGTACATTCTTTCTCCGTTTCGCAGCGTTGCCGATGCAGCGGCCCGCATTCTGCGCGAAATCGGCGTGACGGGGGCTAATGGGCTCACCGCAGTCGGTCAAAAAGTCGAAATACGTGCCGGTACCGTTCATGCGTTTCAGGGACAGGAAGCCGATATTGTGTTTCTTGTCCTTGGATCTGTTCCGGGTATTCGCGGCCATGCTCAGCGCAGATGGGCGGCTTTGCCGGCCAATCTTATCAATGTGGCGGTGACGCGTGCCAAAAGCGGTCTGGTCGTCGTAGGGGATTGGGGCGAATGGACCTTGGAGCGGACGTTTGCCATCATGGCCGAATCACTTGAACGCCGACCGGTCACCGTTGCGCCCAATGCAATCGTTTTCCGAGCTGACCGAAATGCAGCTCAGTCAGCAGCACAAAAGTCGCTTTTTGATTCAGAAAAATCAGCGGAAACTCAAAAACGCGAAGAATAACTTTGGCCAAAAGAAAAAGCCGCTGACTCTCAAAAGCCGCGGCTTTACACCTTCGCTGACTGTTGTTTTGCAGGTGTATCACCCGAAAATCTTCATCCAAAGCCAGCCGGGAACGCCCCAAATGATGAGGAAGATGATAGCCATGGCGAGGAGCTGCACGATATGGCTCTTTGAGAAAGAAAGAACGATCGGGCCGATATTGTCCCAAACCTTGAAAAGAAGAATGAAGGAGACCACCGCCCAGACGATGGCGAACACGATGGTAAAGAACGTGAACATGTTGTTGAGGCTCCTGAGAAGACCGGCTCAAAGCTGCGCACTGTGGCTGAAGCTGACGGAGAGAAGCCGGCCGACGATTAGAATTTATTGCTCAATTATCTTAAGCTGCAGCCATTATGTGCGGCTTATTTCTTTTCTGGAGAGCTCTTTATGCCGCAGTACGACCTGATTGTGCCTTCGGGCGAGGCCGTTCTTGTTGATCGCGCTACCGGTGTTCGTCTTCGTCTTTCGGCCGAATCCGGACCGCTCCGACTGGGCTCGGTGACGCTCGACTTTGCCGTTGAATCCAAAGGACTGAATGCGTCTTCAGGCCAGCCCGGCGAAGCGGCCGGCGCTCAAACTGCCCCATTATCCGTGCCGACAGTCAGTCAGGATTACGGCCAGACGGCGTCGGATCCGACGCTTGCCGCGTTTGAGCGAATGCAGAGACTCCCTCCGGGGTTTGGTGCTAATCCCGCAGAGGCTTTTGGCGAGGGGCCGATACCAACTCCTGCGAGTCATTCCCCTGTTCGCGTATTGGATGCGCCTTTGGAAGGTCTGACACGCGATGAATTTGAAGAAACGCTTGCAGCGTTGGTCCGGCGTCGCGATGACGTGGAGAGGGAGACGGAATTTTTGCGGGAAATTGAGGCTGATCCGCTCGACATCGATGATTTAAAAACAGAGCTCAGCAAGATTGATCAGCAGTTATCAGCCGTTTCCAAACGGTTTTCAGATTGGGAGCGACTGCAAAAAAGAATCGATGAAAAGCATGCCGCGGATACTTTTTAATCTGCTGCTCTGGTGAGGATTTGGATTCGAAACGCTGTTGCACGAAACTGATGCGCATTTTCACCATGATGGTGCTGTAAATATGAACAAAAACTATTAATTGATTTATTTGATAGTTATTATCAATTGTCTTCAATCAAAACTTCTAGCGCCTCCCTGCTAGGGTGTTACGGAAAAATGCTTGAAAACTAGGCATTTTTGTTTATTAAGTTAGGGATAACACTGAAAAGTTGCGTTTATTGTCGACTTGTACTCTTTAAAGACGCGTCGCCGACGAACCCCAGCAGTACTGATGTTTTTGATTTCGGTGCTGTTCGTCGAATTCGACGCTGAGTGCATTTGGCATCACGATATCGAGCAGGAGAAAGCACCGTGAGAAGCGCACCTTTGAAGGACGGCGTCAACGCCGCACCGCAGCGAGCTCTTTTAAAAGCTTTAGGTCTTTGCGACGACGAGATTGGGCGTCCATTGATCGGTGTTGTGAGTTCGAAGAACGATATTGTTCCGGGCCACATGAATCTTGACAAGATTGTTGATGCGGTGAAGCAAGGCGTAGCGCTCGGAGGCGGCGTGCCAATCGTTTTTCCAGCAATTGCCGTCTGCGACGGATTGGCAATGGGACACGTCGGCATGAAATATTCCCTCGTTTCTCGGGAATTGATTGCTGATTCGACGGAGGCGATGTCAATCGCACATCCTTTCGACGGTCTTGTGCTGGTGGCTGCGTGCGATAAGAATGTCCCCGGACTTTTGATGGCTGCTGCACGACTCAACGTTCCTTCAATTGTTGTGAGCGGCGGTGCGATGCTTGCAGGTCATTTTGAAGGCCGCAAAGTGTCCTATTCCGACATTTCTGAAGGCGTGAGTCGTTTCCGCACAAATCGCATCACGCCCGAACAGTTTCTTGATCTTGAGAACAATGCCTGTCCGACCTGCGGGTCTTGTTCAGGTATGTTCACAGCGAATTCCATGAACTGCCTCACGGAGGTTCTGGGACTGGCGCTGCCCGGCAATGGCACCATTCCCGCCGTTCATTCGGCGCGCCTGCGTCTGGCCAAAGAGACGGGCTTAAAGATTATGGAACTCGTGCGAAGGGACCTGAAGCCGCGAGATATCATGACGCGCAAAGCTTTTGAGAATGCTCTGGCCATCGATATGGCGCTCGGATGTTCGACGAATTCCATGCTGCATCTGCCTGCAATTGCGCATGAATGCGGCATCGAACTCGATCTGTCCGTCGCCAATGAGATCAGCAGCCGTACGTCGAACCTCTGTCATCTTGCGCCTGCGGGTCATCACTATATTGAAGAGCTTGATGAAGCGGGCGGCATCCGAGCGGTCATGGCAGAAATCGCCAAACTGGGTTTCCTGCATACAGATTGTCTGACGGTCACCGGCAAGACCGTTGGCGAAAATATTGCCGGAGCAAAGATTAAGAACGAAGAAATCATCCACACCATCGAGCGGCCGGTTTCCAAGGAAGGCGGCATTGCGGTGCTTAAAGGCAATTTGGCGCCGGAAGGTTCCGTTGTCAAGCGCTCTGCAGTAGCCGCTGAAATGATGCATCACAAGGGGCCTGCGCGGGTTTTCGACTGCGAAGAAGATGCGCTCAGTGCTATTTACGGCGGGAAGATCAAGGTCGGAGAGGTTGTTGTCATTCGTTATGAAGGTCCTCGCGGAGGACCCGGCATGCGCGAGATGCTTAATCCCACTTCGGCGATTATGGGCTCAGGCTTAGGCAGTTCGGTGGCGCTGATCACGGACGGAAGATTCTCGGGCGCAACGCGCGGTGCAGCCATCGGTCACGTCTCGCCTGAGGCAGCCGTTGGCGGTCCAATTGCGCTTCTTGAGGAGGGTGATTTGATTGAAATCGATATCCCTGCAAACCGCATTTTGGTTGACGTTTCCGATGAAGAGCTGGCCCGCCGTCGTGCAGCTTGGAAACCTCGGACGCCGCGTGTTACGACAGGTTATTTGGCACGTTACGCCAAACAGGTGAGTTCCGGCTGCACTGGCGCAGTATTGCGACCGCTTTAAAAAGCAGCAGAGTTAACCCAGAAGAAAAAACGGCCGACATCGGAGCTTCGCCATACCAATGTCGGCCGTTTCCTGCCTCGTCGGGCAGGACTCGAAAAGACTGATCAATCAATCGTGTGCTGGGTGCGTTAAATGCTTTCACCAGAAATCACTTGATGGAATAATCGATCACCTTTCGAAAGGTTTTGACAGCATTTATTGAGCTTCGATGTCTTCAAACCAATAGGGATTGGACCATGCATGCCGCCCGTCGCGTGCTGTCACGATGACGCGGAACCAAGGGCTGTCAAAGTTAGAAAGATCAATTTCAGTGTGCGTTATGTTGACGCCTGTTTTAAAGGCATTGGTATAACCTTGACCGTTTACCAGAATGGTGGATGCGGCGCTTGTATGCACGACGAGCTTTCGTCCGTTCAGAGCCATATGCTTGATTTCCGGGCCTTCAGACGAATAGAAAGCGCCGCGCTTCAAAGCGGAGAGGATGGCTGCCTGCGAGCGCTCTAAGCTTTTCACCATGACCCATGCGAGCGCAAAGTCAGGCAGATGTCCGTGCATATCGTCAACTGCCGTGCAAAGCAGATGGCGGCCTCGATCGAGCAGGCCGTCCAAAAGATAAGCGCCGTCGCCGCGGCTGTGCATGATTTGACAGCCGGCATTCCATACCTCAACGGCGTGTGCGCAGGTTATCGTTTCTGCATCTTCGAGTGTTAGCTGATACCAGCTTGGATGCACGATACTGACAAAGGCACCGGCATCCGCCGCGCGTTGAGCATACTGTGCCGGTGTTTCGTCTGTCATGGGCGGCTGAAAGTTCCCGGGCAGCCCATTAGCCGTCAAGTGCCAGAGCTTTCCATAAGAAGTAGCCATGATGTGGAGTTCCGCAGAGGGAATCGTCAGAAACACGTCATCGTTAAAGACCGACAAATCGGTGATGGGATAGTTGAATTCGGGATGAAAATGATCAGTTACGCAGATGAAGTCGTAGCCTTCGGCTTTATAGCGGGCTGCGACTTGTTCAGGCGGAACCTCACCGTCCGAATTCGTGCTGTGGCAGTGAAGAGAACCACGAAGCCATTGGCCGGCCTCATTAAAGGGAAGCAGTATTGTCATTTGTGCAGGATTGAAATTTGCCGCAAAGGCCAAGTTTCAGCAGAAGTTCATCGAAGCTGGAGATCAGGTCTTGAGCGCCAGCGGCCATCAGCGCGGTTTCCCATGGTTTTCCCAGTCGGTTGGTGCCGATAAATCCGAGTGAACGAATGCCGGCTGCTGAAGCGCCTTCAATGCCGGAGGGACTGTCGTCAATCACTAATGCCTCAGTTGGTTTAAAGCCCATTCGGGCTGCGGCATAGAGGTGAAGATCGGGCGCCGGTTTGCCGTGAGCGACATCTTCAGCGCTGAAGACGTTGTTGCCGAAAAAAGCTGCAAGATCAGTGACGGCAAAGGTGTGCTCAAGACGTTGATGGCCGCTGTTGGAGGCTACGCAGAGTGCAATGCCCGCTTCGCGGAGTTTGTGAAGTGCAGCAAGGAGACCAGGCGTTGTGTACAGTTTTTCGCGGTACAGCCCCCAAAGAATGTCGTCCTTTTTTTGCATGCACCCATCGATATCCGTCACCCCAAATTCATGCGTTAAAACGTCGCGCATATACGCAGCGCTTTTGCCAGTGAAACGCTTCATGGCTTGCGCAGAGGAAAGCATTTTGGTGCCGAAAATTTGCACGGCTGCAGCATCCGCTTCACAAGCAAGCGGTTCACTGTCGACGAGGACGCCGTCACAGTCGAGAATTAAAAGTTTCGGCCAGGACATAGGCAAAGCGGGCATTGTTGTGGCTTTCAATTTTTAAAAGAGGGATTCCGTGGCAGAAACGATCTGTCTCACACCTTCTTCCGGCGTGATGCTGCCGCGCATCACGAGACCAATGATGTCCCGCTGCTTTGTCCAAATGCGGAATCCGTTGTTGCCGGTATATCCTTGCCATCCCATCGCAAAAGGAATTTGTTTGATCGGCGTGTACCAGAGCGGATTCTTTTTGTAGAAATCCCCCAGGTATTCCGGCTTTTCAGCCAGTTTATTGGTCGGCATGTACCCGGACCCCAAAACGGCTATTTTCTGTCCTTCTGGCCCGCAGGCGAATTTGAGATATTCCCAAGCGGCACGCTGCTTGATTGGATCTTTAGTCAAGATCATGCCGCCATTGCCGCCCGTCGGGAGCCGGCCGTGATCTTTGTTCATACGCGGATAAATCTGGCATCCGAGCTTGAACTTGCTGCCGACAAGATCCGTAAAGGCACGGGCTGCGTTGGGTGAGGAGGCAATAATGCCAATTTTTCCGGCGACGAATTGCTGTCTGGATTGTTCATAGTCGCGCATCGTCATACCGCCTTCGGTCACAATGCGGCGGCACAGACGCATGGCGTTGAGACCAAAGTCATTGTTGAAGCCGCAGTGCTTGCCGTCCTTATCCATGAGGCTTCCGCCTTGTTCAAGGATGAGCGTCTGCCAGAGCCAATCGTCAGGCCATACTTCGACATCGAAAGAAATGCCGTCCGCATTACCCAACTTTTTAATGGCACTGCCCAAACGAATGATTTCTTCCCATTCAGTCGGGAAATTGTCCGGATCGCCGCCGGCAGCCTTCACGAGATCGGCGTTATAGAAGAACACCGGCGTGGATGCGGCAAATGGGAGTGCGTAGAGCCGACCGTCCACCGTACCGATGTCGATCATGCTTTGATAATAATTTTCCTGCGCCCACGCATCACCTTCCGCTTTAAAGAGGTCGGTGACATCACAGATGGCGTTGCGTTTTTTTAGCTGGCGGACGGCCTCTTCGAAGTAGATCCAGGCAGAGTGATAAATGTCGGGCAGCTTATTGGTGATGGCTGCACGAAGAATGCTTTGATGAGCTTCGGGATAGTTGGCCGGTGAAGCACGGAAGCGGATGCGGATTTTAGGATTCTTAGCAGTGAAGGCTTCTGCTACCTGGCGAAAGTAGGCGTCCTGGCCAGGCATCGCATGAAGAAGTTCGAGCTCAACGGGAGACTCTGGTTCCCAGGCCATGGCCGGACAAGCCGTGGTAACCGCCAAAGAAGTCATGAGTTGAAGCATCTGACGACGATTGAATGGCATTTTGTATTCCTTGAAATGCGGACATCGAAAATGTCCAAAAACGGGTTGTGAATGAGTGTGCGGCCAGGCGTTTTACTTGATGCCCGACTGCGTAACGCTTTCCATAAAATGCCGCTGCATCACGGCGAAGAAGAGCACAACTGGGATCACCATGACAGTGGCAGCGGCCATTAACGCACCGAAATTGGTGCCTGTTTCAGGATCGGAAAACTGCGCCATGCCCAGCGGCGGAGTCACCATGTCGGGACTCGTCACTACGATGAGCGGCCAATAAAGGTCATTCCAGTGCGCAACAAAGGAGAAGACGGCAAAAGCGGCGATCTGCGGCTTGATGCTCGGGGTCGCGACCCGCCAGAGGATTTCCCACTCCTTCATGCCGTCCAGACGTGCTGCGAGCACGATGTCGTCTGGAAATGTCTTGAAGGCCTGACGAAAGAGAAAGATTGCAAAGACCGACAAAAAGAACGGAAACATCAAGGCGAAGAATGTGTCAAGCAGATCAAAGGTCGCCAGTGCGATAAAAAGCGGAATGGCCGGTGCTTGGATGGGGACGGCAAGTCCTAATAAAACGATTAAAAACAATAACTTTTTGCCGCGAAAGTCATAACGGGCTAATGCCCAGCCTGTCGGAATGGCTACCAAAAGTTGGCAGGCGAGAACGCCGAAGCAGACAATCAAGCCATTTCGCATGAAGGTAAAGATCGGTGCTTTTGATACGGCGGCAAGATAGTTTTCAGTGCCGTTCCAAACTTGCGGGAGCCAGTGAAACGCGCTTGTAAAGACTTCATTGGGTGTTTTAAAGGAAGTGATGACCATCCAATAAAATGGAAACAGGGTGATAAAGGCTGCAATGAGGAGCAGCGCGTGGATAATGAGCTGCTGGGGAGACGCCGGACTTTGTCGGCTTAGAAGCATCTTCATCATTTGTAATACACCCGCTTTTCTGAAATTCGTGCTTGGATCCAGGATGCAGCAACGATGATCACGAGGAAGACCACAGTCATTGCCGCGGCGCCGGCAGTATTTAGGTTTTCAAAACCTTCGCGATAAGTTGCATAGAGAAGAACGTCTGTAGCGCCTTGAGGTCCGCCCTTGGTCAGCACGGCGACGGCATCAAAAAGCTTGAAAGCCGTAATTGAGCTCGTGGTGACGACAAAGAGCATGGTGGGTGAAAGGAGCGGCAGTGTTACGGTAAAGAGGCGTCGCCAGAAGGAATCTGCTCCGTCAAGTGTGGCGGCGTCTTGAATCTCCGAAGGAATCGCGGGCAGACCGGCTAAAAAAAGCACCATGTTGAAGCCGGCGAGCTGCCAAACACCGATGATGGCAAGCGAAAACATGCTCCATTCAGGACTTGAAAAGAAAGGGATGCCTGCAAAACCGAGCCAGCGCAGAAAGAGGTTGATGGGACCGATTGCGTCGTGAAGAAGATATTTCCAAACGATGGCCATGGCGACCAAGGTGGAGGCAACAGGCAGAAAGAAGAGCGCTCGATAGACACGACTGCCGATTTTGACCTGATTGACCAATAGAGCGAGCATGAGTCCGACAAAGACCGAGGTAGGGACTGTCAGTACGGCATACAGAACGGTGTTTTTTAATGCTCGCAGGAAGTCGTCTCCAAGAACCAACGTGGAGTAGTTCTCCAATCCCACCCAGCGGACTTCTGTATTGCCTAACTGATAGTCTGTGAAACTCATCACAATCACAATCGTGATGGGCGCAATCAGTGTCAATACGATTAACGCCCACGCCGGCAGCGTGAAAGTCTTTGCCGCAGCATCAGGCCGCCAGAAACGAAGTCTGCGCGGAGCGTCTTGAATGTGCATTTTTTCAGCTGTAAGCACAGTGCTCATGCGGCCTCCTGCATACCGTTCAGACGGGAGACAATGCGCTCACCTTGCTCATCAAATACCAATACGCCCGAAGACGCAGCTTCCAGCAGGATGGGTTTGTTCCAAGAGCTGCTTTCTTTGCGCAGTTGATAAGTCTGTTTGGCAGATGCTCGGGCAACAAACGGATATGACCTTCCATCGACAGCGGTTTCACCGTAGAGCAGAACATCTTCGCCGAGCGTTTCTTCTCGATGCACTGTCAGTTGAATGAGCGGTCCGTCTGCATCAACATCTGCGGTGTGCACTCGCTGTGCACGGATACCGATTGTGACGGTACTATCCGGAGAAGCGATACGCAGAGCGGTTGCCTGACCATTGAAAATCAAACGACCGCTTCTCACTAAAGCCGGCACAAGATTTATTTCAGGACTGCCGATGAATTTAGCTACACGGATATTGTCCGGGCGTTCATAAAGTTCGTCGGGTGTGCCCAGCTGGATGATCTCGCCTTCCATCATGAGAGCGATTCGGTCTGAAAGCGTCATGGCTTCCGACTGATCATGTGTGACGTAGATGAAGGTGGCTCCCAGCCGTTGGTGCAGCTCGGCAATCTTGCCTCGCATATGGGTGCGCAGTCTGGCATCAAGATTTGAAAGCGGTTCATCCATCAAGAAAACACCGGGTCTGCGTACCATGGCTCGGGCAATGGCTACGCGTTGGCGTTGACCGCCTGAGAGCTGACTGGGCTTCATTTGAAGGTATGGTTCAAGTTCAACAAGTCTGGCTGCAGCTCTGACGCGATCCTCAATGGAGCGTCGTTTTTCGGCGCCGAACAAGCGGCCAATCAAAGGCGCACGCTCAAGCGAGGACAGTTCTGCCATATTGAGCGGTGTAGCGATGTTTTCCGCAACGCTCATATGCGGATAGAGCGCATAAGATTGAAACACCATCGCAACACCGCGTTCGCGAGGTGCAAGCTCGGAAACCTCTTTGTCATCGATCAGGACAGAGCCGCTGGTGAATTCTGTGAGGCCTGAGATAACCCGCAGCAGCGTGGATTTGCCGCAGCCGGAAGGTCCGACCAATGTGAGAAATTCACCCGGACGCACAGCAAGATCAATGGATTTGAGAATGGATTTACCGCCGACAACTTTTTTGAGTCGTTTGATGGTGACTGCACTGGGCATGCCTGAAAAGCCCCCTGTTTAGAAACAAGTCAAATGTACCTGTCGAGCTTTTCATTGCGATAAAGAATTGATTTCAATTCAGTGAAATCTGAATATCGAAAATCAAATCTGATGTAATAGATAAACAAAATTTCCTATAATTATTTGTTTATCAAGTTAATAGGTATTGATTGTGTATTCTTCTTTTACTGCACAAAAAATAAATAATAAGCTGGAAGGCTGAAGTATGAAATAGATAAATTAATCGGTTCCGCCCTGATTTCGGTAAGGCTTAAAATAATGATTTACTTGTATTTTTAAAGACTAGAGTACTCTGAGAATCAATGGGCGACATCCAATGTGTGAGGGTGCTATAGAAGTTCTCATCTAGGATGTTTAATGAATTCCTTCCTAATACAGTAATAATGTTTGTTTTCATTTATACGAAATGAAAACGCCTTGCCAAGGAGTGTGTTTTTCTCTTTTGAGAGAGTCAGCTTAATTAAGCTCAGGCGCTGGCGAATGAGGCTTATGTTAACTTGAAGCGCTGGTATTTTTTTTTTTGCTTAATAAATCGCTGTGAGAATCATCATCCAAATGGGCAGCGTTATGGCAGCTAATAACGTCGTTGATGCTACGCAGGTTGTTGCGTATTCGACATCTGCGTGATGATATTTTGCAAGGACTGCAATTTGTGTGATGCAGGGCAGTGCGGCCTGAATGACATACACCTTGGCATAAAGTTCAGGCAGTCCAACCGGCAAGAGCATCGTGAAGCTCAGACACACCAAAGGACTGATAACGAAGCGCCCGCACAATGCCACCATTAGATCTTTGGAGAATTCGATGTTGCGTATGCCGATGCGATAAATCATGAGGCCAATGAAGACCAATGCGAGCGGTGTGGTGATGCCGCCCATGTATTTCGCTGCGCTCATGATGGGCGCGGGCATATGCCAGTCGAGCAGAAGCAGAACAATCGCCAGCAGGAAGCCGCACAGCGGGGGCGAGAAGACCCGTTTGATGGTCGTCAGTGAAAAAACCTTGGGAATCTGCCGCTGATCATGCACCGCACCGTCAATGGACTCCATGTAGTTGCCCATCGTCCAGAAAAATGTCGTATTGGCAAAGAAATAAAGCAGTGTGGGAATCACCGCTTCTTCACCAAAAAGGGCAATGGAAACCGGCAGGCCGATGAACATGTTGTTCGAAGCGGTGTAGGCCGAGGAAAAAACACCGGAATGAACTCTTTCTATCCGGAAGATGTGTGCAGCAGCGCGGCTCGTGAAGAAGACGAGCCATATTGAGGCAAAGGGAATAATCATTGCACTCGCGAGCGACAGAAGTTCATTGTGGGTAAGTCGTTCGGATACGCTGGCAAAGAGATAGCAGGGCAACGAAAGAAAGGTTACCAAGCGGGCAATGAGCTGCTGAGAATTCTGGTCGTACCAACCGCGAGAGGCGGTGTAGTAACCAGCCCCAGCAAGGAGCGACATCGTCAACACGCAGCCAAGTGAATTGAGGAAGGCTTCAAGCATGAGGTTTTTGTAATTGAATGCTGTCGAGAACGTGAAACCAGTAAAGTTTAAAACGCTGCTTGTCTGGGATTTTGAACTATTTAAATGAAATGCGCTGTCGGCAGGTCTGCTGTAGGAAAGAGTGCTTAGATTGATAGATATCGTTGATACAGTAAGGCGCCTGCGACTCTTCATCGGTCGAGCAGGCGCCAGGCTGTTTGACGGTTGGTATTTTGTGTTTAAAGCTTAAGCTCAACACCCCGAATAAGCTTCATACGGCGGTTGAGCCAGAATGAAATCAAAACGAGCAGTACGCCGCAGACAACGAAGATGATGCTTGCGGTTCTCGTTACTTCACCGATTGCGGTGAGCGGCGCGACAAGACCGCCGCCCACAAACCCCACTGAACCAATGACCGCAGCTGCAAAGCCGGCGCGCTGACGGTGCAGCGTAAGAGCAGCCGTCATTGCGGCAGGAAGCGTAAGCCCAAGGAATGCCATCAAAAAGAAGTAGAAGGGAAGAACGGCCCAAAGTGAAAGATTTGTGATGAAGCAAACGGCCACAAAGACTGCACAGACCAGCATGCCGACAGCGCCGACACCGAGCGCCTTCAAAGGGTCGATGCGCGAACTGATGACTGCGCCGGCAGTAATGCCGAGTGCCAGGAGACCGAATGTAAGACCATAGAGTTCGGGCGAAAGATCAAAGTGACCCCGGAAAATAAAGGGCGACGAAGAAATATGTCCGAAGAGAATGCCTGAAGCAAGGAGCTGCTGAAACACGATGCCGCAAAACACAGGATCCGCAATGAGTTTGGCAGAACTTTCACGGATGCTTTCGCGCTGAGTACTGTTGCTTGAACGTTCGATACTGTTAATTCGCGAGCGTGGGAGCGTCTCAACGAAAACAAACAGTGTGATGAAGGCGAGCACCACACCCGTGCCAAAGAGAATCCAAAAAATGCCGCGCCAGCCGGCAGCATCTGCAATCAATGCGCCAAGCATCGGTGCAGTGATCGGGGCAATGCCTTGAATGGCCCCCATCACGCCCATAAAGCTTCCGAGCTCGCGCCCTGTGTAGCGGTCTGCGGCAATGGAGCGTGAAAGTACGATTGCGCCGGCTGCTCCGAGGCCTTCAAAGAAA
>ENA-ORRN01001664-ORRN01001664.1-human-gut-metagenome-genome-assembly--contig:-NODE-1664-length-15144-cov-3.887070_pt1 | contig 15144 bp, 12 predicted proteins | sample MGYA00242174_ERZ509132 | MGnify/ENA primary metagenome ERZ509132 (study PRJEB26280, sample SAMEA2338671) | human gut metagenome | biome: human gut; feature: human-associated habitat; material: faeces... | reverse complement strand
TGACGGCAGACGCGAGGTCATCAGCGTCTCGGTCGCACAGCACTCGACAACGAGCCGCTTCAGCGCAACGGCATGGTACGGCGGAAACGACCGTACGCGCAGCTGGCACAACGGCGCAAACGATACCTCCGATGGTGCGGAGCAGTACGGCTACAACTTTGACGAGCAGTTTGATTTCGCTATCGCTCAGGATACCGAGATGATATTCATCACCGGCTGGAACGAGTGGGTCGCACAGCGTCAGTCCCCGACGATGGTACCCGGCGAGCCGATACTCTTCATCGACTGCGCAACACCGAACTGCAGCCGTGATATCGAGCCTATGAGCGGCGGCTTCGGCGATAACTACTACATGCAGATGGCTGAGCGCATTGCCGAGTACAAGGGCAGCGCAAAGCGCGTAAACACGGGGCGCAATGTTACGATAGATGTGGGCGGCAGCTTTGCACAGTGGGAGAGCGACGAGATAACCGCCGTATATACCGACTACTCGAATGATATCGGTTCGAGAAGCATGACCGGCTTCGGCGGCATCCGCTACGACGATTACAGCGGAAGAAACGACCTTACCCTGATGAAGACCGCAAGAGGCAGGGATAATATCTATTTCTATGCCGAGACCGCGAACGACATCCGTTTGAGCGGTAAGGAGGGACGCATGACCCTCTTTATCGGAACGGGTGAGGAGAACAGCTTCAGCGGCTTCGGCTATGCAGTCAATCTCGGCAGCTCCGACGGTAAGAAGGCACCCCTTGTTCGCCTCGCGTCCGACGGCAGCAGCACCGTTATCGGTGAGGTGGATATGAAGGTCGAGGAGGATCAGATCATGTTTGCCGTACCGCGCTCGCTCATCGGCTGTGCGGACGGACTGGTCGATATCACCTTCAAATGGGCAGACGGCTTTGCGATAAAGGACGGCAAGATCGACATCATGACCTTCTACTCGCAGGGCGATGCGGCTCCTATCGGAAGATTTGCATACGTTTTCTCCGAGAAGAAGTAGTGGGAATGTCCTAAAAAGTCCGGACCGAAAAATGAATAAGATATTATTTCGTTTTAGTACGGCAGAGAAGCCATGAGAAATTCGAAGGAATGAAATTCGCTTTTTCTGCGAGCGTCACTCCGAATATTATATCTATCCCTATCGTAAGACCACGGGTGCAGAGACGATTGCTGTACACGTGGTCTTTTTACTTGACAAAGCGTGGGCGCGGTTGTATAATAAGATGTAATATGCTTATTACGCCGATGCAGAACAGAGGAAGCAGAGAAGATGAATAGTGAAGTAACCGTTAGAACATTGAGCGTTAGGCGCGACGAGCCTAAGGAGATAAAGAGCCTGCGCGACCTTGTGGAAACAAGCGCCGAGTTGTACGGCGATAAGATACTGTATATATATAAGAGAGGAGAGGCGCGTTACAGCTTTTCCTATAACGACTATCGCAGAGACCTTTATCGTCTCGGCGAGGGTATGAGCCGCATAGGGCTTATGGGCAGGACAGTCGCCGTTATCGGCGAGAGCTGCCCGGAGTATATGACGGCATATATCGCGGCGGTCAGCGGAGGCGGCGTTATCGTTCCTCTCGACCGTGATCTCGGACACGCAGAGATCGCGCGCTTTGCAGATCTGAGCGGCGCAGAGGCTGTATTCTATACAGAGCAGTTTAACGACGTGCTGCCCTCGCTCGCAGAGCAGATGCCGCAGGTACGTTACTTCATCCCGATAGCTCCCGCAGAGGGCTCGGATACTACCGACGGCAGCTCTTCCGCGGGAGATGCGGTCATTCTCCCGTATTCCGAGCTTCTTGCGCTCGGAGACAAGGCGATGGAGGAGGGAGACCGCAGCTTTCTTGATTATGACTGCATCGCCGATATGTCTCAAATGTCCGCGCTGCTCTTCACATCGGGAACGACCGGAACGAGCAAGGGCGTTATGCTCTCGCATGCAAACATTGTCGCATCGGTCAACGCAGCCAGCCGCGGTACCATATTCGGACCGGACAATACATTTGTCGACCTGCTGCCCATGCATCACAGCTACGAGATAACCTGCGGACACCTCGGTGCCGCAAATCTCGGCGGAACGGTATATATCAACGACAGTCTTAAAAATACTCTGCGTTCGATAACGACCTTCAAGCCCGACTCGCTTATCGTCGTGCCGCTGTATGTGGAGACGATGCATAAGCGCATATGGGCTGAGATAGCACGCAAGGGCATGACGCGCCGCGTCCGCGCTCTTATGAAGGCGTCCTCCGCAATGCACCGCGCGGGCATTGATATAAGAAGAAAGCTGTTCAAGCAGATACTCGACGGTCTCGGAGGAAATCTTCGCTACATCATCTGCGGGGGAGCGCCGCTCTCGCCCGAGCTTGTTCGCGATTTTGATGCTTTCGGCATTGAAATATGCGAGGGCTACGGAATTACCGAATGCTCGCCGCTTATCGCGGTCAACCGCCACGGCAAGGTGCGCCTGCGCTCGGTCGGTCAGCCGGTCGATAACTGCGAGGTGCGCATCGCCGATCCGTCTGCGGACGGCACCGGAGAGATCGAGGCGCGCGGCAGAAATGTTATGCTCGGTTACTTCGGAAACGAGGAGGCTACCGCCGAGGTATTTACCGAGGACGGATGGTTCCGCACCGGAGATGTCGGCTGTATGGATGCCGACGGCTATATCTATATAACCGGACGAAAGAAGAATATCATCATCCTCTCCAACGGAAAGAATATATTCCCCGAGGAGATAGAGGAGCATCTGTATACCTCTCCGCTTATCGGCGAGTGCGTTGTCATAGGCAGAAAAAATTCTGCGGGAGATACGCGCATTACCGCCGTTATCTACCCGAGCGACGAGGCTGTCGAGCTCGAAGGAAAGAGCGAGGAGGAAAAGCTCGCGCTCATCCGCGACGCGGTGAACACCATCAATCGCAGTCTGCCGGTCTATAAGCAGGTTCGCGATGTCGAGCTGCGCAGCGAGGAGTTTGAAAAGACCACCACGCGTAAGATAAAGAGATTCCTTGTCAAGTGATGCGGCGTCTGCTGTGTGCTTGTTATTTCACCATCATGCGGCTAACCGCTTGAAATACAACAAAAAAATCACTCTTAACGGAGGAGAATATTATGTTTGAAAAGATCAAAAAGCTGCTCGTTGACGAGCTTCAGGTAAGCGGCGATATCACCGAGGATTCCGCACTTGCAGAGCTTGGAGTCAACTCTCTCGAGCTGGCAGACCTTGTTATGCACTGCGAGGAGGAGTTCGGCGTTGAAATAAGCGACGACGATATACGTACCTTTATCACCGTAGGCGACCTTGTTCGCTTCCTCGAGAGCAAGCAGAAGTAAGCCCTTCCGCTCTGTGCGGACCCACGGAAAACTGAATATTAAAAATCGGAGCGATACGGCATCCCGGCGACTGCGCTTTGCCGCAGCATATCGGGTATACGATCCCGCTCCGACCGAAAGGAGGCGATGTATCATGTCCGCGGGGAGTAAAATAATTCTTGTGCTGCTGATACTCGTCCTTCTTTTTTTTATGGTTCTGTTCGGCAGACGGATGCTGTGCGCTCTGCGCGAGCGTCGGCTGCTGCTCAGCGGCAGGGGCGGCTGCGGTTATCTGCGCGAGCTATACCTCACCGCATTCGGCAAGCAGTGCCGTGTGCTGCGTGATATCTATCTCCACCGTGACGGAGGGGCGGGCGGTTCGCTCTGCCTTGTGCCTATGGTGGTCGTATGCCGGGGCGGGATATTTACCGTCGAGGAAAAGCATATGGACGGCTTTATCGAGAATCCCATGCGCGGCGATTGGCGGCAGTTCCACGGCGACCGTATAGTCCAGTTTCAGAACCCCTGCGAGCGAAACGCGGTACATATCGCCGCTATACGCCGTCTGCTTGATGCGCGCGGCATTAAGTACGGCAGCGCAAAGGGAATAGTTGTCTTTACCGGTCATGACTATCGGTTTAAGAATAATTTCGCTCAGGTGCTGTCTGCGGAGGGCTCGCTCGACTATCTCGGAGGCGAGATGCGCGGTCGCATTATCACACCGGAGCAGGTCGATACGATCTGCCGGGTGCTTAAGCAGCAGAATCACAGAATAAGAACGCACGGCTGATATGCATCGTCGGCTGTGCGTTTTTCTCTGCTTTTTGCGGTATTCTTCGGGTGATATATGACTTTCCGTTTTTTCTACCGTTGATTGAGCTTGTCGAATTGCACTGTAAGATGTTGACAAATCTGCTCGCGGAAGGTATACTTTTAGTTGTCGACGGCGCATAACATTTGATGAGTTTGCCGTCGGCGGGACATTCGGAAATCATATATGCAGTAAACAGAAAGGGAAAAAGGAATGAAGAACAAGATCATGCAGTGTATCACCGCTGCCTCGCTCTCGCTTGCAATGCTTGTATCGCCCGCGCTTACGAACGGGATAGCAGCCGAGGAGGAAGCTCCGCGTTATTATATAGACTATTACCGCGATGCGCAAAAAAAGCAGAAGGTCGATCTCTCGGAGATAGCCGATAATGCACCTGTCTATTATACCCTGATCCCGGCTGACGGCTGCTTTATCTATACCTTGAAAACAAACGGCACCTATACAGACGATGAGAAAATGATATTCGCATCCTCCGACCGCACAGTAGATATAAGCTCATATCTTGCCGGTGATATTACCGGCGACGGCAAGCTCAATACCCGCGATATCGTCAGAGGAATGAAGTATATAGCGGGGAGCTTCGGCACAGGAGAGATACACAACGAGCAGCTCACGGCTTTTGATTCAAATTTCGATACTGTTATTGACGTTAAGGATCTTGTCCGTGCAATGAAGCTGATCGCAGGCGCCGATGTTGATCTGAGCTTGGAATGGTACGGCGGCAGGCAGCTGTCGTATAAGCATAATTATTATTATTCGGCATTGACCCGTGAAATGGGCAATGTTTCTCAGTTTTATATTAGTACCATAAACACACTTGAAGAGTTCAATGAATATATCAGCGCAGCTCAGAGGGTGTTTGATTACGAGGCTGACCTGACCTTTGTCGATGAGCGCGACAGAGGCCGCTATGAGAACAGAACTGTCGATGCGGAAGCGCTGAAAGCTCGGTACAATGAGGCATTTTTCAGCAACCATACGCTTATCGCAGCGTCTATCTATTCTATCGACGAGTCGACCGAGCCTATTCTGCTCGATGTTATGGAGAACGGATATAATATCCCGTGCGTTGAGTTTAGTTACAGGCTGTTCAATTATGACGAGGATTATGGATTGTTCGGTGCGGTCGATTGCTTCGTGCATAATTTTATCGAGCTTGATAAGATAAATTATGTTCCGGAATACGAGGACGGAGAAATCATTGTCGGACGATATGTTATTCGCGGATTGCAGGAATATAACCGTGTGACGGGCTGACAGACGGCACAGCGAGCCGTTCGGCAACGGTTTCGGCACTTTTGCGGCTCTGACCCGACTGTGTTGCTTCGGCTATGAAGCTTGTTTCGGTTTTAATGTGATATAATGATAGCCGAACTCGACTTTTGGTTGAATTATGATGTTTTATCATACAAAAATATTGACATCTTTTTACGATAGTATTATACTTGTCATGACAAAATTTTCTCGATTTACATGTGTTACAGAAAGGAAAGATAATATGAAAAAGGATTTTGCAAAACGTATCGCGGCGGCCTCGCTCTCGCTTGCGATGCTCGCCGCACCGGTGCTGTCGGTCGGCGTAGGCGCGGAGGAAGAGGCTCCGCTTTATACCGTCAGCTTCTATCGCGATGCGGAAAAGACACAGGCAGTCGAGCTTTCAGAGGTCGCTGAAGGAGAGACGGTGTATTATACCGTTGATATGCGTGACGGCTGCTTCTATACCTTTCTTAGCACGAACGGCTCTTATACCGATAATGAAAAGATGATATTCAATACCGCGGACCGCGAGGTTGAGGTTGATGCATATCTTGCCGGAGATATCACCTGTGACGGCGAGCTCGATACGCATGATATCGTCAGAGGTATGAAATACATATCGGGCACATTTGAGGTCGGAGAGCTATCAAACGATGCGCTTATCGCATTTGACTCCAATTTTGACGGCATGATCAATGTCAAGGATCTTGTTCGCGCCATGAAGCTGATCGCCGGAGTTGATGTCGATCTGGGCATATACGCTTATTGCGGTGCGAAAAGGGCCTTCACCGATACAGTAAGGTACTCTGCAATAAATGCAGATGCAAACACCGATGCGTTTTATGTTGATATCATAACCTCGCTTGATGAGTTCAATGCCTATATTAAAAATGCCGCTGTGATTTACGATTACGACGGCGAGCTTATTTTTGCTAACGAGTCCGATGCGGAGCGATACAAGGACCGTATGGTCGACGTTGACGCGCTCAAGGCAAGATATAATGCCGACTATTTCAATACGAATATGCTGATAGTTGCAACGCTTCTGTCCATCGACGAGGCGACCGACCCGGTAATTAACTCTGTTACAAAGCTCGGCCTTGGAACACCCTGTATTAATGCAGAGTATCGTTGGGAGAATGCCGGCAGCGATCCGGTAGGCGCTATCGGCTGCTATGCGCATCATTTTATTGAAACGGAAAAGATGACCATGAATCCCTCGTATAACGGCGACGATATGTTTTATGCTGCTGGGCTTAACATCAAGGGAATTCAGGAGCTTCTTACGGCAGTCGGCGGCTGATATACTGCGATATCACGGTGCGGCGCATGTGATTCGGCGCTTGTATATTACATTATAATTAAAAGTGCATGTTAAGGTTTGAATTTTAACATGCACTTTTGTTTTTATATATTATTTTTACTGCCTTTTGCTGTGCTTCATCAGCTCGTCGAGCCGGTAGCTGTCCGCGCCCATATATTCCGCCTCCTCGGGCGAATGTGTTATCAGCAGAACGGTGTCGGAGTGCCGGAGCACCACCTGAATCACACGGCGCTTCAGCGCAGGGTCAAGGCCGCGAAACGGCTCGTCGAGCAGCAGCAGGGGACGATGTGATATCAGTGCCCTGGCTATGGCGACACGCTGATTCATGCCGCCGGAGAGCTGACTCGGAGTTTTTTGCTGTGCCTGCTCGTCAAGGCCGAGTGACGATAGCAGCTCCGATGCCTCACGCAGTGCTTCGGCATAGCGCTTTTTGCCGAGCGGTGAGAAGAGCGCGCAGTTGTCGAGAGCGCTGTGCCACGGCAGCAGCCGCTGCTCCTGAAATACCGGTGCGCACATGCCTGGCTCAAGTCCGAGCAGCTTGCCGCTGTCCGGCTTGACCTCGCCGCACAGCACGCCCATGACCGTACTCTTACCTATTCCGGATGCTCCTGTCAGCGCGGTAACACGGTGTGCCTGCAGCGTAAGGTCAAGCTCATACAGCACCGCCTTGTCACCGTAGCTCTTGCATATCCCGCGCAGTGCGATATCATGAGTGAGCGCCGCTGCACCGACGTGTTTTTTCGGTGCGCCGATCGGTTTCGCATCGGAGGCATCACTCTCATATTCGCTTATGTCGGCGGTTTTCTCCGTATCGGCAGCATAATTCTCCGTGTCGGCAGCATCATTTCCCGGCAGGCTTATGTCGTCACCGTTCTCAGACTCACCCGCATTGCTTGTCGTGCCGTCGATATCGGACCTTGCCCGCATCCCACGGCGCTTTATCAGTACGCAGAGCAGCTTTGATATCAGCATGCTCAGCAGAATGACGGTAACGGTCCATGCGAAGAGATCGGTGGTCTCGAGATAGAGCTTTGACCTATATACGTTTGCGCCTATCGAGTGCAGCGGAACGGCGAGCACCTCGGCGGCGACACCGGATTTCCACGCGAGACCGAGAGCCGTCGACAATCCTGCCGATAAGTCGGGAAGCATGGACGGCAGATACAGCTTGCGCAGTACGACCGTTCGCGGCAGTCCGTAGATGCGGCAGAGCGATACGAGACTGCGGTCGATGCCCGCAAGCCCGGCGCGGGTGTGCGATGCCACGACCGGTATCACTATCAGCATGACTATAAGCGAGGGAACGAGCTGCTTGCCTATCCAAACGAGGGTCAGAATAATGACGGATGCGACGGGGGTCGCGGTTATGATGCTGAGCAGCGGCGACAGCAGCAGCTCGGCGGTGCGGCTGCGCTCGCACAGATATCCGATAAGAGTACCGAGCAGTACCGCGAGCAGATAGCCCGCCATTATACGGCAGAGCGAGCCTCCGACCGATGCGAGAAAATCCTCCTCGCGAATGAGGTAGAACAGCCGCCGCAGTACCGCAAGCGGAGAGGGCAAAAGCACCTCGGTGCCTACGGCATCGGCACCGAACTGCCATACGGCGAGCCAAAATACGACCGCCGTAGCGCGCAGCAGGGGAGAAAAGCGCGGAGAGCTGCCTTTGCCGTTTTTTCTATCGGTATGTGCGCCGCCTATGTGCTTGCTGCCATTGTATATGCCGCCAGTATTATTGCGGCTGCTCGGTTTATTTACCTTGCCGCCGTTGTCACCGATGTTATACGTCGAGCATCTGTCGCTGTTTTGCATTATGCTGTCCTTTCTCTCTGCCGAGCGAGTATTTCGTATATCAAGGCTTTTCGTAATGATGCGGAATAATAGTTATATTGTGATTTGGGAAAAACGGAATTATCGTAAAAACGATAATTCAAAAAATGGGGATGTCGTAAAAGTCAGTGCCTTTTTGACATCCCCGAATAGTTGCATTATTTTCTGTCACCGACCGATTGATGACTGTAATAGTACTGGACCGTTCTCAGTCGATGCAGCACATCCTCCTCCTGCTCGTCCAAAACATAGGTCAAGCCGTTCTGCGTAAAGCATGCGCCGCTCGAGTGAACCACGGGCAGGGTCTGCATGCAGTCATCCATAAATTGCATATATGCGTTTCCGGTCCATCCGCAGAGGCTGAATACCTTGTTCATCAGGTAGTACGGACCGATGCGGTCGCCGCTGCCGCCGAAGCTGTCGCCGAGCACCGCCTTAGCCGCATCGTTTGCCCAGATGTAGTAGGGGGTGCAGTAATAGTTGCAGAAGCCGTCCTCGTCCGACAGCTCGAGGCTGATGCCGAGCTCCTTATAGCCGCTGTTTCCGTCGCCCATCCACGGCATATGGTCTCCGAACATGACGAGCAGTACGGGGCGGTCGGAGGCGCGGAGAGTCTCGAGCGCCTTTGCAAACTCCTCTCCCGACCGACGTACGGTGTCGAGGTAGTTATTCAGCATGGTGTAGGTCTCGTTCGAGAAGCCGGTATTTGCCACGTATTCGCGGTCAAAGAGGCTGTACTCGGTATCGTACGGACCGTGACCCTGAAATGTTACGTTAAAGGAGAAGTACGGGTCTCCCGCGCCCTCCGCATTCTGCTGCCAGAGCGAGATGATGTTTGGTACGAGAATATCGTTGTCGGCGCAGTACGAGCCTCCGGAGAGATCAAAGTAGGTGTCCTCGGCAAAGTAGTAGTTGTCAAAGCCGAGGTATTTGTTTACGTTCTTGCGGTTGTAGAACCAGTCGTTTCCGGTGTGGCTGCCCTCAACGCGATAGCCCTCGGATGCGAAATAACGAACGTAGGAATTTGTATTCTTGGTATACGACGGCTGAAATTCGTAGCCGGTGAGATAGCTGCGCTCGGTAGATATCGTTCCGCCGGCGAAAACATCGTCAACGAGGTAACCGGAGTAGCATTCCTTTTGCAGCTCATGCCAAAAGGCATACGGATCCTCGGTGAAGGTCAGCCCGTCAAAGCGGGTGAAATCGCTGTATGCTTCGAGCATTACGGAGATGATATCGACCTTTTCATCGACGGGGATGTGTTCGTCCTCGTATTCGGCGAGTATATCCGCACCGCTCTGCTCAACGTAGTTTTCCGGCGGCTTGTCGAATGCGGTCGAAAAGCTGTGCAGAAACGGATAGAAGCAGCCGCGGGACAGATACTGGTCGATGCTCGACCATACGTCGATATGCTCGGTATTGTCGTAGGTCTCATACACATTGTCGCTCATATAGAAATTCATGCCGAGAACGGCGATAACGACCGCAAGCAGCAGCGATACGAGCCGCACATAGCGGATCCTTATCCTTGCCTCGAACAGCAGTCGGATAACGACGCAGTACAGCAGCAGAAATACCGCGAGCAGTATCATTATCGGGGTGAATTCTATGGTATATCTGTCGGAGATGTTTGCAGCCTCCGAGAGGTTCACGATATCCGCCGCGATGAGCGGATCGCTGCGCAGCATGATCTTAAAGTAGTTGCCGAGCGCGAAGCCGTAGGTTACAGCTCCCGAGAGGAAGCATGCGACCGATACGCGGTTTGACAGCAGATAGAATACCGCACAGAGAAACAGCGCCGGCAGTGCATTCAGCACGAATATCATCGGGTGTGAGAAATATGAGCTGAAGAGCGTCAGATTTGCCGCAAACGGACGCGAGGCATAGTAGAGGTGTATCGCGGTCCAGAACAGCGAGCTTGCGAGCATAATGCATATCGATACCGCATATTTCAGTATCCAGTGGCGCACATAGTCGGCGCGGGAGAGATACAGTCTTGCTCCGTCGGTCATTATGCGGCGGGATGCGCGGCGCATTATCGGCGAGTGCATGGTGCCGTATGCGGTGTACTCGCCCTCGGGCAGCTCACGCAGATCGCGGTAGACGCTGAAGGTCTCGCTGATGGGGGAATACTCACCCGCGACCGTTTTCATTCCGGTCAGCTGCTCTATCACCTTGCGCGGGTGGGTGCTCAGCACCGTTACGTTATCGGGTGGGAGATGCAGCCGCTTTTTGTTTTTCCGCGCAAAGGCGGTCACCGACAGCTCGGGTACGTCAAGCTCGCGCAGGAACGACCAATGCTTTGCGAGATATTTCTGTCGGCTGATGATGTGAAAATAGTAGAGAAAATCATATAATAAATATATGAAAGCAAACTTCCACAGCGAGAGCTTTCTCCTGCGGCAGAAGGCATACAGCTTTCGCTCGAGTGCACAGTTATATATTCCGTGTTCAAATACAATATAGTTCATTACAGTGTCTGCCTCGGCGCACGGCGCGGGCATTCCTTTTTATATTTTTGCATTTTTCTGCCGTACCGGCTGCCTGCGGCGCGGTAAGAGGCAGTGCGCTTTTTTCGCGGATCCCGTGATACATTTTTCGAGTTCTATCGACCTAAAATTATATCACGTATACGGTATATGTGTCAAGTGCGAAATGCCTATGTCGGACGGGAGCATGGCACGTTCGGCGCGCGGAGGACATTTTCTTATGCGGCTCGCCGTGCCGGAGCGCTGTCGAATATGGGAAGGAGTCGAAGAGAGCGTGCGCCTGAGACGGAATATACAAAAATTCCGCCGCCTGTGGAGAACACGGGCGACGGAACCTCGGGTCAATTACTTGGTGCTGCCGTAATAAAAGTCGTCTGCCGGCAGCTTTCCGCCGACCGATGTCGGATCGGCATCGAACAGCACAGAGAGGAAACCGCTGAGCTGTGCCTTCATCTCATCGCCTGCAAGGTAGAGAATGTTGCAGTTCGGCAGCGCTTTCTTTGCGATAGCGGCAGAGGGAACAATGCCGCAGTCGGCAATGATATCCGCAGCGTCGTCGGCGGTATTTATATAGTCGACCGATGCATGATATTCCTCGAGGAACTTTTCCACAGCCTCGGGATACTCCTCCGCAAACTCTGCGCGGACAACAACGCAGCCCTGGAGCAGGCTCGACTCGTCGCCGGCAACGCTTGCCCACTCGGTCGTGAGGTTGAGCGCGGTGCGCAGACTCTCGGGACCCTTGGTGAGGGTGGTGGTTACGTTCGGCTCGGGGAGAACACCGAGTGCGACCTCGCCGGATATCATCTTTGTCGCAAGCTCGCTGTGCTCGCTCAGATATTCTACGGTTACGTCTGTCCCCGGCTCGAGCCCGTTCTTTCTGAGAATATAGTTAAGGATATATTCGGGGGTGGATGCCTGACCGGTGGAGTAGACGGTCTTGCCGCGCAGATCCTCAACCGAGTGGATGGTGTCGCCGTTTTCGAGAACATAGAGAACTCCGCCGGTGTTGACAGCCGCGCAGAGGACCTTGCCGCCGGTCTTGTTATACAGCGATGCCGCAAGGTTGGTGGGCAGCGCCGCAATGTCATACTCACCGCTGATGACCGATGCCGCAACTGCGGGAGGATTGGTGTCGACGGTGAAGTTGTAGCTCAGCTCGGTCTTTTCGCTTTTTGAGTCGGCGATGAGCTTTGCCGCGCCCATTCCGGTAGGACCGGCAAGGACTGCAACATTAATGTCGCGGTCGGGAGTCTTGATCGGCTCCGCCTCGGTCGTTTCGGGTGCTGCGGTCGTTGTCTCGGCAGTAGTCTCCGCTGGCTTTGCCTCGCCGCAGGAGCCGAGACCGATGACCGATGTCAGGCTGAGTGCGAGCGCAAGCAGCGAATAAAGAATTCTGTTCTTTTTCATAGCTTTTCCTCTTTCTTTTTAATTATCATTGATGGCTGCAAACAGTTTTTTCCGGGAATGTAAGAAGCCCGATGGGGATAAGTGAGATTTTATGCTTTGTGCTTTTCGCATTTCAGAGAATCTTATAGGTTTGTGCTGTCTTGGACTTTCGGGAGTTCGGGGATAGATAAAATAGATGCAGAAGCGTCGAAAATTGTCACGTCGTCGTACAATTGTACGGCAGAGGCGATTTTCGGCGGTAGAAAAAGCGGATAATTATTTCTTCGGAGAAATCCGATAGGATTTCATCAGCTTTTACGGTATTTGTGCCGAATAAAAGTTCAAATCATACTTTTATCCGCTTTTTCGGTCTGCGCTTTTTTAGCCTCTCCGGAATAGGAGAGAGATAAAAAAGATGCAGAAGCGGCGAAAATCGCCACGTCGGCATACAATTGTACGACAGAGGCGATTTTCGGCGGTAGAAAAAGCGAAAACATTAAATTTCAAGCAGGAATCCGTCAGGATTCCGACTCCTTATCAGCTACATGGAACATACTAAAAATCAATTATCATAGCTTGTTTTCGCTTTCTCGGTCTGCGCTTTTTTAGCCTCTACATGGGGGATGCGTGATTCGTGTTTTTCATAGTAACCGATAAGACGCCCGTCGGGCGCGCGCAGCGCTACCATATAAACATCCGCATTTTCGCGTTCGATATGCGTCTCAAACACGCTGTTATTCTCGCTGCTCTCTCCGAACCATGCAAGAATACGCCCGATAATCTCGCGCGTTGCGGGGGCATGGCAATCGAGCAGGCTTCTGCCGACAAGTGCAGCGCCGCCGCGCTTTTCATAACGGCGCACCGCCGTCGGATTCATGTATACGATGGTATGGTCAAGCGTGCAGATGACTACGGGCTCGCCGTCGGAGTCGATGACCGCGCGGAAGAGTTCGGAGAGCTGAAGAGCGGGGGAGGGTTCGTTTGTCGGCATATTATTTCCCCTTTCAAATCGAAGCCCCGCCGATGCGATACTGCGAGGCACGGCGTTCGGTGGGATTCTGCGTCGGCGTGTCGTACATTGCCGCGCAGTAGCGCTGCAGCGGGGCGGGCATGTCGAAATTATGTTTTTGTGAGTTTATCTTACCTGTCCGTCGCCGGTGATTAGGAATTTTACCGTCGTGAGCGCGTCAAGCCCCATCGGACCGCGCGCGTGCAGCTTCTGCGTCGAAATGCCTATCTCCGCGCCGAGACCGAACTCGCCGCCGTCGGTAAAGCGGGTCGAGGCATTGACATATACCGCCGCAGCGTCGATACTGCGCTGAAAATATCTTGCCGCGCCGAGGTCGCGGGTGATTATCGCCTCGCTGTGACCTGTCGAATAGCGGCGAATATGCTCGACCGCCTCTTCTATCGACGGAACAACGCGGACGGCGATAATATAATCGTCATACTCGGTCGCCCAATCCTCTTCGGTCGCGGGAACCGCCCCGATAACGGTGCATGTGCGCCCGTCGCCTCTTATCTCGGTGCCGCTCTCCGCCATCGCCGAAGCAAAGCGCGGGAGAAATTCCGCCGCGACCGACTCGTGCACAAGCAGCGTCTCTATCGCATTGCAGACCGACGGGCGGGAGGTCTTGGCATTTACCGCGACGCGGAGCGCCATGTCAAGGTCAGCCGACGCATCGACATAGAGGTGGCAGTTGCCCGCGCCCGTTTCAATGACGGGAACGCTCGCATTCTCGACCACCGAACGGATAAGCCCCTTTCCGCCGCGCGGAATAAGAACGTCGACAAGCCCGCGCATGCCCATAAGCTCGGTCGTTCCCCGACGAGAGGTGTCGTCTATCAGGCAGACGGCATTCGCGTCGATTCCGAGCCCGTCGAGCGCGTCGCGCATGATACGGACGAGGATACGATTTGTGCGGATAGCTTCCTTTCCGCCGCGGAGCACGACCGCATGATCGCCTTTACGTCGCAGCTCGCGCACATCGTTTCAAACGCTTACATCAAAAGCCCCACCGCGCGCAGCCACAGGGGCTTCTCCGCGGGGAGCTATAAGGATTTGACGCGCGTTGCGTGGCTCGACCCTTCCATGTGGGCGGAGCTCTTTCTGGATAACCGGGACAATGTGCTCTTTGAGCTGGAAAGTCTCGCAAAGTCCCTCGCGCAGTACCGCGCGGCGGTGGAGAATAACGATCTCGCGGCGCTTACGGCGCTTCTCGACGAGGGCCGCCGGCGCAAGGAGGAGGTAGACGGACGATGAAAACGATCCATGTAACGGCGTCGCGCGAATACGATGTTGTTATCGGCGCGGGGCTTCTCGATGAATGCGGGCAGCGCATTGCCGCGGCCGTTCCGGGCGCGGAAAAGGCGGTCGTCTATACCGATACGACCGTGTTCCCGCTTTATGCAAAGCGCGTGACCGATTCGCTCAAGGCCGCGGGCTTTACGGTATTGCAGGACTACTTTCTTGCCGGAGAACACTCCAAAACATTCCGCAACTGGGAGCGTATCCTCCGTTTCTTTACCGAAAACCGCGTGAGCCGGAGCGACGTTGTCGTTGCGCTCGGCGGCGGCGTTGTCGGCGACCTGAGCGGATTTGCGGCGTCCTGCTACATGCGCGGCGTGGATTTTTACAATATCCCGACAACACTTCTGTCGCAGGTCGATTCCTCCATCGGCGGCAAAACGGCGATAGACTT
>ENA-ORRN01001658-ORRN01001658.1-human-gut-metagenome-genome-assembly--contig:-NODE-1658-length-15186-cov-4.211354_pt1 | contig 15186 bp, 16 predicted proteins | sample MGYA00242174_ERZ509132 | MGnify/ENA primary metagenome ERZ509132 (study PRJEB26280, sample SAMEA2338671) | human gut metagenome | biome: human gut; feature: human-associated habitat; material: faeces... | reverse complement strand
GCCTGTCGAGATCGTTGGCCTCGCGGACGAGAAGAAGTCCACCGTCGTCACCGACATCGAAATGTTCCACAAGCTGATGGATTACGCTGAGGCTGGCGACAACATCGGCGCTCTGCTCCGCGGCATCGACAAGAAGTCCATCGAAAGAGGCCAGGTCCTGTCCAAGCCCGGCTCCATCCATCCGCACACCAAGTTCGTTGGCCAGGTCTACGTTCTGTCCAAGGACGAAGGCGGCCGTCACACCCCGTTCTTCAACAACTATCGTCCGCAGTTCTACTTCAGAACCACTGACGTTACCGGCATCATCTCTCTGCCCGAAGGCGTTGAGATGTGCATGCCTGGCGATAACATCGACATGAAGGTCGAACTGATCACCCCGATCGCTATCGAGAAGGGCCTCCGCTTCGCTATCCGTGAAGGCGGCCGTACCGTTGGTTCCGGCGTCGTCATCGAGATCGACGAGTAATTTCGCCAAAAACCCATAAAGCAGCAGCGCCCGGCCTAAGCCGGGCGCTGTTTTTATATTTATGGTGTGCTGCTGCAGGAGCGCCAGTTGTAGAAGCCAATGTGGGCATCGGTCCCTACAAACAGAACCGCGCAGCAAAACAGGTAAAACAATCTTCTCTTGATTGAGGTATTTATTTATAACACTCCGGCTTCAAAATGCCGATGTAGGGGAGGTTGCGGTAATAATTTGCGTAATCTAGGCCGTAGCCGACGACAAACTCGTCCGGAATCTCAAAGCCGCACATGTCAGTTTTATAACTCTCCGGGTGGCGCGATGCTTTGTCGAGGAACGAGATCGTCGTGATGGACGCAGGGTTCCGCGCGCCGAAAAGCTGACGCAGATACTGCATGGTAAGGCCGGAATCGATGATATCCTCGACAATGACCACATGGCGGCCGGTGATGTTGTTGTCCAGATCCTTGATGAGCCGGACGACGCCGGTGGACTGTGCAGACGCGCCGTAGCTGGAGACGGCGATGAAATCCATATCAATCGCGCAATTCATGCAGCGGCACAAATCAATGTAAAAAAACGACGCACCCTTGAGCACGCAGACCAGCACGGGACGCTTGTCTCCCAGCTTTGCGGTTAAGTCTGCGCCGAGCTGCTCGACACGGGCGGCGATGGCTTTTTCAGTAAAAAGGACGCGTTCAATGTCCTGTTCAGGCGTTCTGATGAGCATAAATTCCTCCAAAAAAGCCGGAAAACCGGCGTTGTCAACTTTTCCATTATAAACAGAGGAATACAATAAGTAAAATAGATAAACCTAATTGAGCATATAATTTCCGCTTATTATAAACATTATAAAACAGACATTTACAAAACGTGAAAAATCGCATATAATCGGCCAGGAATGAAAAGATAAAACAGAAACTGTGGTAAAAAACGGATAAGGAGTTTTGAATTATGAGCAACTGCGCGATCGTAGGCATCAACTGGGGCGACGAAGGCAAGGGCCGTATGGTTGACCTCATTGCAAGAGATTATGACATCGTCTGCCGGTATCAGGGCGGCAATAACGCAGGACATACCATCGTGAACGAATACGGTAAATTTGCCCTCCATCTCATTCCCTCTGGTATCTGCCTGCCAGGTGTTGTGAATGTGCTGGGCAACGGCGTCGTGATCGATCTGGAGAGTCTGTGCGGCGAAATTGAAGCACTGCAGAACGCGGGCGTCCCTGTCACGCCGGAGAACTTCAAAATTTCCGAGCGCGCCACCATCGTCTTCCCGTACCATCGTGCGCTCGACGGTCTGGAGGAAGCCCGTCTGAAGGATAAGAAATACGGCTCTACCCTGCGCGGCATCGCGCCGGTCTATTCCGACAAATATCAGAAGAAGACCATCATGATGGGAGAACTGCTGTATCCGGCGTATCTTGAAAAGCGGCTGGCCAGCATTCTCGAATGGAAGAACCTGACTATTCAGAATGTCTACGGGGCAGAACCCTACAAGCTTGAGGATATGCTCGCGTGGTGCCGCGAATTTGGCTCGAAGCTGGCGCCTTACATCTGCGACACCAGCAAATATCTCTATGAGGCCGAAAAAGCCGGTAAAAACATCATGTTTGAGGCCCAGCTGGGCGCGCTGCGCGACATTGACTTCGGCATTTTCCCGTATACCTCCTCTTCGTCCTCCAATGCAGGCTATGCCTGCGTCGGCGCCGGTATTCCGGGCAGTCATGTTGACCGCACGGTCGGCATTGTCAAGGCGTATTCCACCTGCGTAGGCGAGGGCCCGTTCACGGCGGAATGGTTCGGTGATGAGGCCGAACAGCTGCGCGTAGCCGGCGGCGAATACGGCGCGTCCACGGGCCGTCCGCGCAGAGTTGGTCCCATCGATCTGGTTGCCACGCGCTATGGCTGCCGTATTCAGGGCGCGACCGAGGTTGCGCTCACGAAGCTGGATGTGCTGTCTTATATGAAGGAGATTCCCGTCTGCACGCAGTATGAGGTAAACGGCGAAAAGACTGACGATTTCCCGTTCACTGCTGTCATCGACGAAGCGAAGCCTGTCCTGACGACTGTGCCCGGCTGGGGCTGCGATATCTCCGGTGTCCGCAAATATGAAGATCTGCCGCAGGCTGCACGCGATTACGTCGAGTATGTCGAAAAGGCCATCGGCGTGCATATCAGCTATGTTTCCGTCGGCGCAGGCCGCGACGAGATCATCTACCGCTAAAAGGAGCCGCCATGAAACCGACGTATGAAAGCCCGCTGGCTTCGCGCTACGCCTCGAAAACCATGCTGCACCTGTTCTCACCGGATATGCGCTACGAGACGTGGCGCAGGCTCTGGGTTGCGTTGGCGCGGGCGGAGCACAATCTGGGCCTGCCCGTCACGCAGGCGCAGGTGGACGAGTTGGCCGCGCATGTAAGCCCCATCGATTACGATGTGGTCGCAGCGCGGGAAAAAGAGGTTCGGCATGATGTGATGGCGCACATTTACGCTTACGGCCTCGATGCGCCGGGCGCGAAGGGCATCATTCACTTGGGCGCGACAAGCTGCTATGTAACGGACAATGCAGATCTGATCCTTTACCGCGAGGCGCTGCGGTATCTGGAAAGAGAACTGAAGGCGGCCATGAGGAACCTCTGTGCTTTCGCAGAGCGCTATGCTGCTATGCCTGCCCTTGCCTACACACACTATCAGCCCGCGCAGCTGACGACCGTCGGCAAGCGTGCGTCGCTGTGGCTGCAGGATCTGACGCTGGATCTCGAGGAGGTGCAGGACACGCTGCGCGCGTTCCGTTTCCTCGGCTGCCGGGGTACGACCGGCACGGAGGCCAGCTTCGTTGAACTGTTTGACGGCGATACGGCGAAGATCGACGAGATGAACCGGCAGATCGCCGCAGAGTTTGGCTTTAAGCGCTGCTATCCCGTCTGCGGGCAGACGTATCCCAGGAAACTCGACAGCCGGATTTTGAACGCGTTGTCGTCCATCTGCCAGAGCGCTTGCCGCATGGCGACGGACATCCGGCTTTTGCAGCACGACCGGCAGGTCGAGGAGCCGTTCGAGGACAAGCAGATCGGCTCGTCCGCCATGCCGTATAAGCGCAACCCCATGCGCTGCGAACGTATCTGCTCGCTTGCCCGCTATGTGATCGCTGATGCGCAGAACGCGCCCATGACAGCCATGATGCAGTGGCTCGAGCGGACACTGGACGACTCGGCAAACCGCCGCATCAGTCTGCCGGAGGCATTTCTTGCAACGGACGGTGTGCTGCGCCTTGTGCAGAACGTCACGAAGGGGCTGCATGTGAATGAGAAGATCGTGGAAAAGCTGGTTCGTGACTATCTGCCGTTCATTGCAACGGAAAATCTGATGATGGCCGCGGTCAAGCGCGGCGGCGACCGCCAGCAGCTGCACGAAATCATCCGCGAGGCATCCATGCAGGAGACGGCAAAGATGAAAAACGGCGAAAGCTGGGATCTGGTTGCCCAGCTGGCCGCCCGGCCGGAATTCGGTATGACGGCAGAAGAAATCAGGGCAGAGCTTGAGCCCAGCCGCTATATCGGCCGCTGCCCCGAGCAGGTCGCGGCCATGACAGCCGCCTGCCGCACACTGATCGGAGCAGACGCACAGCAGGCGGAGGAATTGACACTGTAACAGAAAAACATACCCGCGAGGGACGCGCTCAGGCGTCTCCCGCGGGTATTTCCTCTTCTGCTGTGTCCAGATACTGTGCTTCCGCATCCAGAATCGCAGCTTGCAGCTTCTCACGCGCACGCCGTGCCTCCGGGATCGTTCCCAATTCGTCCAGAACTTCATCAATCGCCCCGCACAGCCGGGCATAGAGCTTTGCATAATCGGTCATAATAGAACCTCCTGTTTTTGGAATAAACTTATTATAACACGAATTTGCGGAATAGTACAGTTACAGGGACTAAAAATATACCACTGCTTCCTATAATCGTCATAGTACAAACGGGAGGCGGTGATGGGATGAAGCTGAATCAGGCGGTCAGTCTGCGGCTGGCAGAGTTGATGCAGGCGCGTGCTATGACGCAGTACCAGCTTTCGACAAAGAGCGGCGTCCCAAAATCGTCGATCGGCAATATTATGCACTGCGCATACGATTCCGTGAAACTCCGCGTCCTGCACGAGTTGTGTCAAGGCCTTTCCATCAGCCTGCCGGAATTTTTCGATTCTCCATTGTTTTTCGAGGAGAATCTGGAGCCATGATGGACACCCGCGAAGCCATTGCCAGACGAATCCGGGAGCTTTGCCGTCAGCGTGGGATCACGCCAAACGGTCTTGCGACAACATCCGCTGTTCCGCAGGCAACGATCAAAAGCATTCTGAACGGCGAGAGCAAAAATCCCGGCACCGTTACGATCAAAAAACTCTGCGACGGTTTTGAAATCACACTCGGCGAGTTTTTTTCAACGCCAGAATTTGACGCGTTGGAGCAGGAGATCAAATAGGTATGTAGGGGCCGATGCCGGTCACAGCCCCTACAACGTGAAATGAACAGGCGCCTGCTTCATGGAAAGCAGACGCCTGTTGCGCTTACAGATATTCCGCGTCGTAATTGTTGAGGTACCGGTCGTGGCGGGACTGGCGCTTGATGAGGATGAAGGCAATCGTGAACAGAACAGCCACAAATGCGGCAAATAGCCAGCCGTAGTGGACGGACTCGATCGTTGCAATATAGTCATAGCAGCCGTGCAGGAACGCGGGCAGAAGCAGAGCAAGCACGCGGCAAAGCTTGGATGCGCGATCCTTTCCCTGCCCGTGCAGGCGCTTGGCAAGGCCGTACCACACGCCCATGAACACGCCGAAGCATGCGTGGCCCGGCACAGCGGTCACGGCGCGCACCAGCGCGGTCGATAGGCCGTACATTAGTACATAGCTGATATTTTCCCACAGCGCAAAGCCCAGCGCAACGAAAACCGCGTATACAACACCGTCAAACTGGCAGTTGAAGGCGGCGGAGCGCCATGTCCGGCGTTTGAGCAGGAAATATTTTGCGCCTTCCTCTGAAAACGCGACGACGCCAAAATACATGAGCACATTGTACGGCGTGCTGTCCTCGGGAAAATACCGGCCCAGCAGCCAGCTTCCAAAACGCTCGAGCAGGAGCGCAATGAACGTCGCGGCAATGCCGTACAGCACGAGTGAAATAAGCAGCGGTGCGGGCTCCTTTTCCAGCTTGTCCGCGCGGTAGACATGGACAAGCAGGAAAATAGCCGGGATTACAGCGGCGGCAATGAGAATCGGGTTGGTATAGAAGAAAATCATACGCATATCTCCCTATTGGTTTATGCGGATATTGAAGCACAAAAGCGGAAAAATGTCAATTTGCATTTTGCTTGCCGCCGCGCCCGCAGCGTGATATACTAAGAAAAAAAGCAGGGGAGGCAAAGGAATGCAGGACACAGCGCTGATGCTCCATACGCTTCTGGAACTTGGCGAAAGCATGCTTGCCGACGGGGCGGACGTGCGCCGTGTGGAGCAGACGCTCACGCGCATGGGGCTGGCCTACGGCGCGGTGCGGATGGATGTTTTTGTCATCACGTCCAGCATCGTACTGACGATGTGCTTCCCGGACGAGACGAGCGTCACACAGACGCGAAGAATCGAAAAATCTGCTGTGACGGACTTTGGAAAGCTGGAGGCCATCAACGCTATCAGCCGCAGCTACTGTGAAAAGCCCTTTCCGGTGCAGGAACTGGCTGACCGGCTGCATCTGGCAAAAGGGTGCAGTCCTGCGCGGTGGAAGCTGTTTGCGGGCAGCAGTCTGGGAGCGGGCGCGCTGACGGTTTTCTTTGGCGGCGCGTGGTTCGACGGACTGGCAGCGGCGATTTTTGCGCTTGCGCTGTGCCTGCTGCAAACATATCTGCCGCTGATCTGCAAGAACAAGGTGCTGTTTAATTTTCTTGCTGCATTCTGCGTCGGGAGTTTGATCGGCCTTGTCTGCCGCGCGATTCCGACGCTGCACGGCGACAAGATCATCATCGGCGAAATCATGCTGCTGATTCCCGGCCTTGCGTTTACGAACGCGGTCAAGGATATCTTCATCGGCGATACAATTTCGGGCGTCATGCGCCTGATCGAGACGGTTCTATGGGCGGCGGCGCTGGCGCTTGGCTTCGCGCTGTCCGGATGGCTGCTGGGGGTGTGATGAATGCAGAATGTAATCGGCCTGCTGACGGCGCTGCTCGGTTCTGCCGGATTTGCGCTGATCTTTAATGTACGCAAGCAGCTTTTGCCGCTGGCTGCTCTCGGAGGCGTGGTATGCTGGGGTGTTTATCTGCTGGCGGGATGCGCGACGAAGTCCGTTTTTTTGCAGTCCTTCGCAGCCAGCGCGGCAACAGCTGTCTGGTCGGAGGTGCTTGCGCGCGTGAAAAAGACGCCTGCGCAGCAGTATCTCATCATCGGCCTCATTCCGCTTGTGCCCGGCGGGACGTTATATTATGCCATGAGCGCACTCGTCAGGCAGGACTGGGCACAGGCACAATTCTACGGCTACCGGGTCAGTGCGTTCGTGCTTGGCATTGCGGCGGGCGTGAGTTTGACACTGAGTTTATTGGATATGCTGCTGAACGCGCGCAGGCGCGTGCAAAAAAGAAAGTAGGAGCATTTTATGGAAAACCGCTGTATCATTATTTCCGGCGGCGTCTTCGGTCCTGTGCCGGAGAAACAGCCGGGTGATTTTATCATTGCCTGCGACCGGGGCTATGTCTACTGTGAGCGGCTCGGTCTGACGCCGGATCTGTTTATTGGCGATTTTGATTCCTATTCCGGTGCGGTTGCGCCGCGCGTGGCCGTTGAACGTCTGATACCGGAGAAGGACGACACGGATACCGGCCATGCCATCAGCTGCGCGCTGGAGCGCGGCTATCGGGAGCTGGTCCTGCTGTGCGCGCTGGGCGGGCGGCTGGATCATACGCTGGCAAATCTGCAGAACGCGGCAAATGCCGCCGTGCAGGGCATGTCTGTAACGATTCTGGATGAAAAATCGGAGATTACCTTCCTGACGCGCGGAATGCTCCGCCTGAAAAAGCGCCCCGGCTGGGGCTTGTCCGTGTTTTCACTCTCGGATACCAGCACGGGCGTGTGCCTGCGCGGGGTGAAGTACGAATTGGAAAACGCTGCGCTGGACAATCGCTTTCCGCTCGGCGTCAGCAATGAATTCGACGCGCCGGAGGCGGAGATCGCGGTCGGGCAGGGCATTCTGCTGGTCATGCAGACGAAAAAATAAAAAACAGACAGAAAAAAGCGGCTGCCGGAGCAGCCGCTTTTTGTATGGGGGTTGAGACTTAGTTCAGCTCGGTGATGCCGTCGATGCGGATCTGGAAGGACGGAGCAGACTGATAGGAAGACTCATGGTAGTAGCCATCAGCAATGCCTTCTTCGCTGTCAGCGACCCAGTCGCCGTCGGTATCGACCATCATGGCGGAGGTCACATGGCCCTCGGCGTCACATTCGATCTTGCACTTCTGCGTATTGGTCAGCTCGAAGTTGTCACCGGTAACGGTGAACTTGCTGGTGTCGAAGACGTGCAGGCTGCCGGCCTTGATGGCTGCGATGGTCTCGTCAACCTTCTCCTGGGTGCCGGGAGCGCAGGACTCACCGAGCGGGGTGAGGGTAACGGCATCGGCCTCATAGCCCTGGCACCAGTTCTGATCGAAGGACTCGCCGTTCATAACAGCGCGGAATGCGTACTCATAGAAGACTTCCCAAACGTTGGTCGGAGAGGTCAGCGCAGCATTCGGAGCAACCTTGAGCATATCGACGTTGTAGCCGACGCAGTAGACGGTCGTGCCGGCGTCGAGGGCTTCCTGGCAGGCGGCCGGAGCGCCGGTGGAGTCGGCGTGCTGGCTGACGATGATGCAGCCGTCAGCGATCAGAGCCTTGGCAGCCTCGTTCTCAGCGGTGATGTTGAACCAGGAGTTGGTGTACTGCACCTGCATGGCGACATCGGGAACGATGCTCTGCAGGCCAAGGAAGAACGCGGTGTAGCCGGAAACGACCTCTGCGTACGGATAAGCGCCGACATAGCCGATCTTGATCTTGCCGTCAGCAGTCTTGTTCTTGTCTTCGACCTTGCCTTCGTCGATGAGCTCCTGCAGCTTCATGCCGGCGACGACGCCGCCGACGTAGCGGGCTTCATAGATGCCGGTGAAAGCGTTGTGGAAGTTGTCGAGATTGTCAACTCTGGCGGTGTCGCCGGTCATAGCGACGAACTGCACGTCGGGATATTCCTCAGCAGCCTGACGGCAGAAGGACTGATGGCCGTAGGAGTTGGTGATGACGATCTGGCAGCCCTGATCGACGCAGTCGACGCAGGCGTCATAGCAGGTCTCGTCCTCGCCGATGGAGTATTTCCAGACGATGTTGTTCTCGCTGATGCCCAGAGCCTTGGCGGCTTCCTGGATGCCCTTGATATGGGAGTAGGTGTAGCCTTCGTTTTCGTCGCCGATCAGAACGACGCCGATCTTGATGTCGGTGCCGACAGCGTCGCCAGCGGGCTCAGCGGTTTCGTCCTCAGCCGGAGCGTCGGTCTCTTCCGCGGGAGCGGTGGTCTCTTCGTTGGTGGTCTCAGCCGGGGCGGGTTCGTCGGTCTTTTCTTCCGTCTTGGCAGTGGAAGCGCAGGCTACCAGAGCGAAGACCATGACCACGGCGAGAAGCAGAGCGATGATCTTTTTCATGAGTTCGTTCCTCCTAAAAAATTTTGCGGCGGATGCCGCGTTCCTGCCGCGCGGAATACGCGCAGCAAATACGGATAGTTGTATTTTAATTGATTGTATGCAAAAAAGCAATCAGTATTTTCATGTTTATGGGCAGAAATACACAAAAAAATTCAGGAAAAGCTAAAAAATTTTTAGTTTTTCCGGCGCTTTGTTATAATTGTCCGATTCTGCCGGTTCGATTTCGTGAAGAACGCCCAAGAACATAAGTGGAAATTCTGCGGGCTATTATGATATGATATTTCGGTAGGGCCATGGGCTCACGCCTGATATGCCGCATATGAGGCGTTTTGCGCAAAGGAGCACAAAATTGTGAAGACGTTTGTTGTAAAGGGAAATCTCTGCTTCAGCCGCAGCATGGACGAGCTGGTCCTAATGGAGCACAGCTATCTTGTTGTAGAGGACGGCTGCGTTGTGGGCGTATTCCGGACGCTGCCGGAGCGATACGCGCAGCTGCCGGTGCTGGATTATGGCGAGCAGCTGATCCTGCCGGGCATGACCGATCTGCACATCCACGCGCCGCAGTTTGCCTTCCGCGGACTCGGCATGGATATGGAACTGCTGGAATGGCTGAATACCTATACCTTCCCGGAGGAATCCAAATATAAGGAATTAGAGTACGCGGACAGGGCCTACAGTAGCTTTGTGGAGCATCTGCTGCACAGCACAACCACGCGCGCGGCCATTTTCGCCACCATCCATGTGCCCGCCACGAAGCTTCTTATGCAGAAGCTGGATGAAGCGGGGCTTTCGTGCTACGTCGGAAAGGTCAACATGAACCGCAACTCGCCGGTCTACCTGCGTGAGATCTCAACCAATCAGGCGCTGCGCGACACGGAAAGCTGGCTCTGCGAGACAAAAGAGGCGTACCGGAATGTGAAGCCCATCCTGACGCCGCGCTTTATTCCATCGTGTACAGACGATCTCATGTACGGACTGGCGCGGCTGCAGGCAAAGTACGGTGTGCCTGTACAGAGCCACCTGTCGGAGAATTACTCTGAGATCGCGTGGATTCGGGAATTGTGTCCGCGCTCGAAGCATTACGGCGATGCATACGAACAGTTCGGTCTCTTTGGCGGCGGATATCCGTGCATCATGGCGCACTGCGTCCACTCGAATGAGGATGAGCAGGCGCTGATGAAAAAGAACGGTGTGTTTATCGCACACTCGCCGGAATCGAATATGAACCTGGCCTCCGGCGTTGCGCCGATCAACAAATTCCTTGATAACGGCCTGCGTGTCGGCCTTGCAACTGATGTGGCCGGCGGCCAGCCATGAGAGTATGCTGCGCGCCATGACCCACGCCATTCAGGCATCCAAGCTTCGCTGGCGGCTGTATGATCAGGACGTGAAGCCGCTGTCGTTCGAGCGCGCGTTTTATCTGGCTACCATGGGCGGCGGCGCGTTCTTCGGAAACGTCGGCAGCTTTTTGGAAGGCTATGAATTTGATGCCGTCGTACTGGACGACGCGTCGCTCGACCATCCGCAGGAACTTTCCGTCCGCGCCCGGCTGGAGCGCGCGGCCTATCTGGCGGATGACCGGAACCTGACGGCGAAATTTGTTGCCGGACAGAAGATCCTCGGTTGACAAACCGGCGAGAATCCGGTACAATACAGCCGCAAACCGCATAGCGCCCGGTCAAAGACCGGGCGCAGACAGTTCGGAACCATCCTGTCTTTAAATAAAACTAGGGAAAGCAGGATGGGCGCAGTGCGCCCATCTTTTTATCATCATCTGACGCTATCCCTCCAATCTTCGCGGCTTGCAGAAGGAGGACAACCCATGAAAAAACTCACCACCCGCCAGATCGCGCTGAACGGCGTCGTTGCCGGACTCTACGCAGCTATCACGATCCTGACCGCCTCGTTTGCTTACGGAAATATCCAGTTCCGTATTGCAGACGCGCTGTGTGTGCTCGTCGTGCTGGAGCCGAGTCTGACCGTCGGCCTGACGCTCGGATGCCTGATCTCCAACATCTTCTCGACCGTGTCCGCACTCGATATCGTCATCGGCACAGCCGGAACGCTGCTTGGCTGTCTGCTGGCTGCAAGAGTGAAAAAGGACTGGCTCGTGCCGGTGCCCGTGATTCTTGCAAACGCCGTGCTGGTCGGCGCAATGCTGGCCTATGTGCTGACGCCGGATGCGCTGATACAGGGATTCTTTATCAACGGCGGCGAGGTCTTGGTCGGCGAAGCGGTCGTTTTATATCTGCTCGGTGTGCCGCTACTTCTGTTTTTCCGGCGCTCGGGGCTGATGGAAAAGCTTCTGCGCGGCACGCCGCATGCCCGGGGCTGAGATCGGAGCAACGATATACGAAACAGGCAGGGTCAAACGGCCCTGCCTGTTTTGCGTGTTCAGCCGTCCGGGACGGCGATCTCTTTGATTATAAACTCGTTACCCTGTATCAGCCATGTGTCCTCGCTTCCGCAGCAGGGGCAGCGCTTGCCTTGCGGAACAGTTGGATAGTCCTGTCCACATGCGCCGCAGTGCGTCACGGCGGGGATGCGCTCAATCTCGAGCGCGCAGCCGGTTAGAAGCGGCGTGCGTTTGCAGTTCCAGTTCCAGACGTCGGTCAGATATTCCGGCACGACTGTGGATACCTCGCCAAGCTGGAGCGTGACGCGGCTGATCCGCGCGACATGGTTCTCTTCCGCGATTTTTGCCAGACTGTCTGCGATGTGGAAGACAACGCCAAGTTCGTGCATGACTCAGCCCTTTCTGCCGCGCAGCGTCTGGCCGAGACGCTTGCATGCCATGGATGCAATACCCTTGAGTTTATCCTCGGCTTTCATCATGGTAGAGCATTCGGGGTGGTCGCGCTTGAGATGGATGGCGTCGAAGACGCATTTTGTCGTACAGACGCCGCAGCCGATGCACTTGTTGGGATCGACCCAGCTTGCGCCGCAGCCGAGGCAGCGGGCCGTCTCGGTCTGCACCTGCTCGGACGTAAGCGTCTTGCGCGCGTCACGGAACGAATGCGCTTCCACGGCGGGATCAACGGCCTCGGTCTGCCGTGCGGCATGGTCGTAGCAGTTGACGGAGAAGTTTTCCTTATCCAGCATGACAAAGTCGCGGCGGTTGCGGCCAATGGTGAGGCTTGCACCCTTGTGGACATAACGGTGCAGCGATTCAGCAGCGCACTTGCCCTCTTCAATGGCGTCGATGACAAATTTCGGCCCGTGGTATACGTCGCCGCCGACGAAGATGTCCGCTTCCGCTGTCTGATAGGTCAGAGGATCGGCGACGGGATAATTGCCGCGATGGAATGTGACCTTTGTGTCCTTCAGAAGACCGCCCCATTCGATGGCCTGCCCGATGGCAAATACAACATGATCCGCCGGGAGCGTGATCGTTTCGGCTTCATCGTAGACCGGCGCAAATTTTCCCGTTTCCGGGTCGATGGTGCGCAGGCATTTTTTGAATACGACGGCAGTTACATGGCCGCTTTCATCCTGCAGCAACTCCTTCGGGCCCCAGCCGGTGTGAATTTCAATGTGCTCTTCCTCCGCCTCGGCAATCTCGTCTTTAGAAGCGGGCATGGTATCGCGCGATTCCAGACAAACCATCGAGACAGCCTCCGCACCGAAGCGCACCGCAGTGCGGGCGCAGTCAACTGCGACATTACCGCCGCCGATGACAACGACGCGGCCGTCCATATGCTGGTTCTCGTCGGCCAGCGCCTCATGCAGGAAGTGAACGGCGATGTCGGTGCCGGCGGCATGTTCGCCCGGGACGCCCGGAAGCCGTCCGCCCTGACAGCCGATGGCGATGTAGAATGCGAGGAAGCCCTGTTCACGCAGCTGCGGGATGGTCACATCCCTGCCGACCTCCACGCCGCAGCGGATCTCCACGCCAAGTTCACGCAGAACCTGAATTTCCGCGTCGATGATGGTTTTCTCCAGCTTGAATGACGGGATGCCGTAGGTCATCATGCCGCCGGGACGGGCGGATTTTTCAAAGACTGTGGGCTTATAGCCGCGCGTGGCCAGATAATAGGCGGCGGAAAGACCGGCCGGGCCAGCGCCGATGATGGCGATCTTCTGTTCCCAGCCGCTCAGACGGCTGGAGGCGACGACGACGGGCGGGATATAGCGTGTCTCGGCGTTCAGATCCTGCTCGGCGAGGAATTTCTTGACCGCGTCGATGGCGACAGCCTGATCGATCGTGCCGCGCGTACAGGCTTCCTCACAGCGCTTATTGCAGACGCGGCCGCAGACGGCAGGGAAGGGGTTGTCCTTTTTAATGAGCGCCAGCGCTTCCTGATACTTGCCCTGCGCGGCCAGCTTCAGATAGCCCTGTACAGCGACGTGTGCGGGACAGGCGGTTTTGCAGGGAGCGGTGCCCTTGTCATAGCAGTTTTTGCGGTTATTGTCGCGGTAATCAGGATCCCAGTGCTCTTCGCCCCACTTAAGGCCGTAGGGGAGTTCATGCTTCGGGTATTCGACGGGATTGCCGTGCTTGTCGCAAAGCTTCTGGCCAAGCTTTACTGCGCCCGCTGGACAGTATTCCACACATTTGCCGCAGGCGACGCACTTTGCGCGGTCAACCTCGGCCGTGTAGGCGCTGCGGGAGAGATTCGGCGTGTTGAATAGCTGCGAGGTACGCAGCGCGTTGCAGATATTGACATTGCAGTTGCAGATGCCGAAAATCTTGTTTTCACCGTCGATGTTCGTGATCTGATGGACAAAGCCGTTGTCCTCGGCGGCCTGCAGAATGTGCATGGCTTCTTCATAGGTGATGTCGTGGCCCTTGCCCGTCTCGCGGCAGTAGTCTGCAAAATCACCCACGCCGATGCACCAGCACATGTTGTCGTCCGCGCAGCCTTCGCCCAGAACGGCGCGGCTCGTGCGGCAGGAGCACTGGCCCACACCGATGTGGCCCTCATATTTTTTCAGCCAGTAGGACAGATGCTCAATGTCGAGCGTCTGATTTTCCATGGAGATGGCCTTTTCAACCGGGATGACGTGCATGCCCACGCCGCCGCCGCCCGGCGGCAGCAGGTGTGTCTTGCCGGCAAGCGGCACATAGGTCATGCGTTCAAAGAATTTGGCGAGTTCCGGATGCTGCTCCAGCCGCGGGTTGCGCCCGGACAGGTCTGCATCCTCTTCCATGTTGAACAGTTCTGCGCTGCCGGGGACGAACATGGGAAGAATGTAGCGCCGCTCCGACTGCGGCGCGGTGCGGCCATTGTGGTCATAGTGGTAACCGTAGTCATATTCCAGCAGGCCGATGTAACTCATCTGATCGAGCAATTCCTGAAAATGCGGCTTTTGCTCGTCCGTGACCTTGTTCGTGCGCCAGAGTTCTTCGACGGTATACGGGGTGCGAAGCTTCATGGACAGGGCAATATCGGCCATTTCATCCGTCACGACGCCGGCCAGACCCCAGTATTCTGCGTCGCTCGCGTTCAGCTTGCCGAGTTTATGCTCAACAACGTCGGTGATCTTTTTGCCAAGCTTGAGGATTTTCTCCCGGGGCGCGGTCTCGTCCTTGGCGGCAGGATTCAGCGCGCGCTGCTTCAGTTCCTGATCGATCATAAGTGTGTCTCCTTTTTCTCTTTTTCTTTGCAGATCTGCGCACAAATCCAGGCGGCGAGCGCTTCGACGCCCTCGCCGGTTTTGGCGGAGATCGGGAAGATCTGTATGCCGGGGTTGCGCTGCCGTGCAAATTCCGTGACCTTGTCCAGATCAAAATCAAAATACGGAAGCACATCCGTCTTGTTGACGATCATTGCGCCGCAGCGCTGAAAGATGAGCGGGTATTTGAGCGGCTTGTCGTGGCCCTCGGGAACAGAAAGAATCATCAGATTCAGATGTGCGCCGGTGTCAAATTCCGCCGGACAGACAAGATTGCCGACATTCTCCAAAATGACGAGATCCAGTCCCTGCGTACCAAGCTGCTGCAGACCCTCGCGGGTCATGGCGGCGTCGAGATGGCACATGCCGCCCGTGTGGAGTTGGATCGCTTCCGCACCCGCTTCTC
>ENA-ORRN01001653-ORRN01001653.1-human-gut-metagenome-genome-assembly--contig:-NODE-1653-length-15208-cov-3.170461_pt1 | contig 15208 bp, 16 predicted proteins | sample MGYA00242174_ERZ509132 | MGnify/ENA primary metagenome ERZ509132 (study PRJEB26280, sample SAMEA2338671) | human gut metagenome | biome: human gut; feature: human-associated habitat; material: faeces... | reverse complement strand
TTAATGTAAAGGTTATTCCAACTTAAAGGTGGGAATAAATTTTTCTTTTGACCAAATGTAAAAAAATTAATTTTTTTCTTGCTTTTTATTTTGCGTTGAGGTATTATATATGGGCAGTCAACGAAACGGTTCCGTAGCCAAGTGGTAAGGCAATAGACTGCAACTCTGTGATCATCAGTTCAAATCTGATCGGAACCTCCAATTACATGGGGTCGTGGCGGAATAGGCAGACGCAACGGACTTAAAATCCGTTGGGAGAAATCCCGTGTGGGTTCAAGTCCCACCGTCCCCACCATTTTTTGGAAAAGATAGCTAGAAACATTTGTTTCTAGCTTTTTTCGTGCTTGTTTGGCCAGCACAATGACCAAGTTTACCATATTTATATATAAATTTAATGATTAAAATATAATTAAAGAGAGGTATATTCTATGAGCTGGATTGAAAGAACAACGAAAAAAAGAATCAAAGAATTGGATGAACATCCTGAATTGAATTCGCATGATTTTGAAGAACAGGGAAATAAAATAATGAAAGATATTAAATTCTATGTAATTGTTATCTTACTAGCTGCATTGGTTCTAGCACTATGGTATGAATTTAATCATCCAGAAATTCATATTTTACCTAGAAGATTATAGTATTTCTGAGGTCTAACTATGAGTTGGCTTGATAAAATAGCAAAGAAGCGATTGGCTGAATTAGAGGAGCATCCAGAATTGAATGAACAGAATTATTCGCAAAAGCTGAATTCTATTATCTTTTATATTTTGTTATTTGCGGTTGCCATACTTATTCTTTTGTTTTGGTATGACATTGAACATTTTGAAATTTGGATTTTTCCGCAAAGATAAAAAAATAGCCACAATAGTGGCTATAATAACATAAATCCAATGCCTACGATAACACCTGTTATAAATAGGATGGAAATGGTTCTTAAAATGTCTTTTTTTCTTGCTTCATAACGAATCATCACAATTAAACCCAGTCCTGCATTTGTGACAAGTCCTGCAAGTAGCGATCCAAAGGATAATTCACCAGCTGTATAGAGTTGTGTAAGAACAACTGTAGCTGCGCAATTTGGAATAAAGCCGAATAGTGCGGCGATGATTGGTTGGAATAAATTATCTTGAAGTAAGATCATAGATAATGTTTTTTCTCCAATACATTCCATTAATAGTGTTAATACAAAACTAGTAATAAAGATGAATACATAGATTTTTAAAGATCTTAATAAGGCACTGATCCATAATGGATATTCAGGATAACAACATGGACAGCTTGATCCTGAATTTTCTTCTTCCTCATATTCGTCTTCATCATAATCCTCTTCTTCCATATCTTCGAAGCGGAGGATTTTTTGATGGCGAAATAATACGTGATCGGTAAATAATCCAACGATGATGGCAATGGCAAGTTTTAATCCTAAAATACCAAGTAGAGATGAATACATCTTTGGATTACTAATAAGGATTGGAATGGCTTCATCGCTTGTCGCAATCATAACACTGACTAAAGTTCCTAGGGTAATGTTATTTTGAACAAACAACATAGCGGCTAGAATACTAAATCCACATTGTGGAATCAATCCGACTATTGCGCCTAGAATGGGTCCGAGTCTTTGTAGTCCAAAGAAGAGTTTATCGTCTTGCGTATTCTTTCTTTCGAAAACTTCTAATATACAATAAGTAATATACAATAATGGTAGCATAGCCCATGTATCGTGTATTGTATCTAAAATAATGTCTATAAAATTCAAAGGTAGTTCCTCCTAACTTACATAAGTATACACATTTTTTCAAAAATTGCACGTAAAAAGCAGGAAACTAATCAATTGTTCCTGCTTTATCGTTGATTGTAATTTTTTTGTTTCTTAATCGAACTTGAATATAATCATGTACACCTGCATAAATAAGTGCAAATATTGGAACGCCTAAGAACATTCCAACAACGCCAAATAATGCGCCACCTACAGTAACGGAGAATAAAATCCAGAAGCCGGACATTCCCAGTTTATCTCCAAGAACAATCGGTTTTATGATGTTTCCATCGCATTGTTGAAGAATGAAGATGAAGATTGTAAAAATCAAGGCTGAGAATGGGTCAATCAAACATAAGATAATGATGACGGGAATAGCTCCTAAGAATGGTCCAAATACAGGAATTACATTTGTGACACCGATAATAAGGGCAATCATACTTGCATATGGAAGCTTTAATACTAGGGCTCCAAAGTAACAGATGACACCGACAATAAATGAGTCAATGATGTTTCCGACAATATATTGTTCAAATACAGTTTTTGCATCATTCGTCCATAATGTTAAATAGTTCGCAAAGTTTTTGTCAAATAAAGAATAATTTAATTTTTTGATTCCTTTTACTAATGTTTCGCGGTCTAATAAAATATAGAACGCAGAAACTAAAGCTAAAATAATATTGATAAATCCTTTCACAAAGCTGTATGAGTAAGATGCTATTTTAGGAATAGATTCCGTTAAAACGCTTGTGATTTTCTTTGTGATGTCAAAATTGATCAACAATTGTTCAACTTGTTTTTCCGAAATGTTTAATTTATACGCAAAATCTTTTGTGTATCCAATTAAAGTGTCAGAATAGATCGCAATATTTTTAGAAAATTGTCGTACAGAATCAATCGTATTCGGGATGATAATAGAGAAAAACAAGACTAGAAATCCAATAGTTAGAATAAACACAATACCTGTCGATAAAATTCTTTTATGTTTATTTTGCATAGGTGTATTGGCTAATAATTTGTCTTCAACCCATTTTTGCGGATTGTTCAATATAAACGCTAAACCAATTCCAAGAAGGAAAGGGAATAGAATTGTTATTATGAACTGAATGGATCGTGTTATATCCTTAAATCGATTTAATATTGTGAAGAAAAGAATCGCAATAATCAATGAAGCAGAATAAACGATGATTCTTTGTTTCATTTCCTGGGTTATTTTAAAATGCATTAAGTAAGACTCCTTCCATACCTTATATAATACCATCTAGAAAAAAATTATAAAAGCCATTATAATAGTCCTATGGAAAAAATATTTGAAGGGGCTATTTCCTGCAAAGCCCTATTAGAAGCAGGTTCTCGTAATTGTAAAAAACTATATATTGATAAGAAAAAGAATACGAAAGATACAAGATATTTGGCTAAAATTGCGAAAAGTCGTCGGTGCGAAGTTGTATTTTGTTCGCGTGAGGAAATTAATGAATTGGCAACAGGTAAAACACATGGTGGAGTGTTACTTATAGCTGAAGAAAAACAGATTCCTCAACTTATTGAAAAACATGTCCATGGATTTCTTTGTTACATCGACGGTGTAGAAGATCCATATAATTTAGGAAGTATTTCAAGAACTTTATATGCATCTGGTTGTAATGCGATGATTCTTCCAAAAAGAGACTGGAGCTTTGCCGAACAAACCATTCTAAAGGCAAGTGCCGGTGCTTATGAAAAGTTACCTATTTATTTTGTGGATTCGGATGAAGAATTAGTAAACCATTGTAAAAAGAATAACCTTCCAATTCTTTGTGCCCACAGAAAAGATGCCGTAGGACTCTATGACTATACTTTTGAATCCGATTTTTGTTTATGCCTAGGCGGAGCTTTAAGAGGACTTAGTTCAACCATTACTTCAGCTTCCAAACAAAATATTGTCGTAGAATATGGAAGAGATTTTAGAAATGCCTTAGATTCAGCCAGTGCAGCTGCTGTATTTAGTTTTGAGATATTAAGACAAAAGAAAGTCAAAGCAAAATAAAATGCTTTGACTCTTTTAATTTGTAGAATAAATTTTGTGTGCTAATTCTTGATTGGCAAAATCAATAATGATGATGCCATAATTCTTTTTCTGCCAATTATATTCCATTAAATGATTGTTGATCTTTTTTGCGTTTTTCTTTGGATAACCAATCTTACCACGAACTTCATTTAGTGTTGGAATTCTATTTTCCGTATACCAAGAATCCGTATTGATTTTAGAATTGAATATGGACTTTACCTGATTTAAATCATCTTTACTATTTTCTTTCTTCACACAAAAGATGATTGTTTCAGATGGATGTTCATCTAAAAAAGTATAGATATCGTTTAATACATCATCTAAAGTGAGTGGTTTTGAAAATATGGATTTATTTTTTCTGCATTTGGCAAAATTGTGTTTTAAGATAAGATTATCTTTCTTTAACACCAATCGTATATCTAAATAGCAATAGCCATTTTCTAATTGAGTTTGAATGTCTGCATCTTGGCATTGAAAGATTGGACTCAAACTTACATATTGTGTAGCTGAATCATGGGTACCTGGAATCGATAATTCACTAAGCTTTGTATCTTTTGCAATACTTTCCATCCAGCTTGATGATGAATTTTCCTTTGCCTGAATTGGTGAAACAAGCACAGAAAAGAGGATTATAAAAAGCCCGATTGTTCTTTGAATTGTTTTCATAGTATTATTATCCTTTAAGTATGTGTATTGTTAAGGATAGTGTATCATATTTAACAATGATTTAATTTGATTTTGTATATTCATTAATAAATCTTTTGTATCCTCATAATTGTGAATAAGAAAAAACAAGTATTATTGAAAATTTTAGATACAAAAGCGATTTATCCTGTATTTCAACCCATTGTGGACTTAGAAACATGCCAAGTGGTTGCGTATGAATCGCTGAGTCGGATTGAAAGTAAAAATAATGAATTAAATATAGAACAATTATTTAATTTGGCAGAACAATATGATTGCGTATGGAAACTAGAAAAGCTTTGTCGAGATAAAGCTTTAAAAGCATCTATACATAAACCTTTGGGTACAAAGATATTCTTAAATGTGGATGGACAAATTTTTCAAGATTCGAACTTTATTTCTGGCTTTACCAATCGAAAATTAGAAAAGTTTGGTTTATTAAATGAAGACATTGTCTTTGAAATCACAGAAAGAACTGATATTGAAAACTATGTATTACTTCAATCCATTATGAATCACTATATTGAGCAAGGATATCAAATCGCCTTAGATGATGTAGGAGCAGGATATTCAGGGTTAAATCGTGTGGTGAATACAACACCCAATTATTTAAAGGCCGACATCGAACTCGTACGTCATATTCATTTAAGTAAGTCAAAACAAAATATGATGAAACTATTGGTGGAATATTGTGATGAAATGGGATTGAAACTCATCGCAGAAGGCATTGAAACACAAGAAGAATTAGAATGTGTATGTAATTTACATGTGCATTATGGGCAAGGCTACTATCTGGGTATACCTGAGCGTAAGTTTAATGGTGTATCAAGTCAAGCTTTACAATATTTAATGAATATTCATGGTATGATAAGGTAATAAAAAGGGGATCATATTATGCCACAAATATTAAAAAACACTTCTGAAATATCAGACTTATACCGCAAAACAAATGAATCAACTTTGAAAAAACTTGAAATGTATCAAGATATTGCGATTTCTGAATACCAAATTGATATTGGAGAGACAAAAGATGCAATACTAGCCATTCAAGAAATGAGAAAGAAGTATGGTTTATAATAGGATAAAAGTATAAAAGCACCGTTTTGGTGCTTTTACTAGTTTTTGATGGCCTTTCGAATGTCTAAGATACCATTCACAAAGAATAATAAGGATATACAAATATCCACAACTTGATTATTGAAAGGTTTTACGATCAATCCAATGATAATACCACAAAGAATGTTTAATATCCCAATAAAAATATACATACCTATCTCCTTATGTCCAAATATACTAAAATAAATATAAATGTCAAATCAAGAATGATGTTATAATAGATGCATGCTGATTAATGTATATATAGAATACAATCGCTTACGCAATACTTTTACTTATTCTTGCGACCAAGATGTTGAAGTTGGATGTAGAGTCCGTGTTGAATTCAACAATCGAACGCTTGTAGGATTTGTCGAAGAAATTGAGGTAGAAAGCGATTTTAAAAATATTAAACCTGTTATTGAAGTCATAGATGAAAAGCCTTTATTGAATAACGAATTAAAGTTATTGGCAAATTATATGGCTGATTTTTATGCGAGCTCTAAAGTGACTTGTTATAAAACGATGCTTCCACCAGCTTTGCGCCCTTCTAGTAAGCATTCAAAAATCATCTATGAAGATTATGCGGTTTTAAAAGAATCGAATGAAACATTGACTTCTCGTCAAAAAGAAGTGCTTGAAATGTTTAATTATCCATGTAAGATGAGTGAACTTAGAAAAGTAAGTCCATCCATCACAAAGGTTTTACTAGAAAAGGGCTATATAGGGATTGAAAAAAGAATTAAAGATTCAAATACGCATGTAAGTGAAATTGCGGATGTGATGCATTCTTTAACTATCGAACAAAAAGATGCGATTTCTAAGATCACAAGTACAGAAAAGATGGTATCACTGCTTCATGGTGTAACGGGATCTGGTAAAACCGAAGTCTTTTTGCGTTTAGCTGAAAATGTATTGTCTTGTGGAAAACAAGTTCTATTTCTTGTTCCTGAAATTGGTTTGACACCGATGATGATACAAAGAGTGCAGGCGCGTTTTAAACAAAAAATTGCAATCTATCATTCAGGGTTGAATGCACAGGAAAAATTAGAACAATATAATTTAGTAAAAGATCATAAAGTCGATATTGTGGTTGGAACACGCAGTGCTTGTTTTATGCCGTTTTCTTCTTTAGGTTTGATTTTAATGGATGAAGAACATGATTCAAGCTACAAACAAGACAATACACCACGCTATCATACGCGAGATATTGTTTTATTTCGTGCGGCTTATCATAAGTGTAAAGTCATCTTGGCAAGTGCGACGCCTTCTTTAGAATCGTACGCAAGAGCTTATAAGAATGTATATGAATTGATTGAACTGAAAAATCGTATTCATGAAATGCCGGAAATTTGTTTGGTGGATATGAAAAAGGAAAGAATCACAAATGGCCTATCTGAAACTTTACTTCAAGCCATTCACAAGCGGCTTTCTAAAAATGAACAAGTGATCTTACTTTTAAATCGAAGAGGGTATCTTCCTGTTGTTCGTTGTAGCGATTGCGGACACGTTCGTATATGTCCAGATTGTGGAGTAGCCTTAACGTATCATAAAAATCAAAACGCCTTAGTTTGTCATTGTTGTGGAAGACAATTTAAATTTATGGAAGAATGTCCAAGTTGTCATTCTAAGAACTATTTTAAGGCCGGTATGGGTACAGAGCGATTGGAAGAACAGATTGTTGAAATTTTTAAAGATCATCATGTCGTTCGTATGGATGCGGATAGTACGCGAAAAAAGAATGCGCATGAAAAGTTGTTACAAGAATTTGAAGAGTCTGGCGATCTATTAATTGGTACGCAAATGGTCGCAAAAGGACTTGATTTTGAAAGAGTGACTTTAGTTGGAATTTTAAATGCAGATGCTACGCTTTGTCGTAATGACTATAGAGCAAGTGAAACGGCTTATGAAATGTTAGAACAGGCAAGTGGAAGAAGTGGTCGAGGAAAATTAAAAGGTGAAGTTATGATTCAGACTTTTGATCCCGATCATTTTGTGATGCAATGTGTAAAGATGCATGATTATAAGAGGTTCTTTAATCAAGAAATGCAATATCGCCACCTAGGTATGTATCCACCTTATGTATATTTATGTACTTTAATCTTTACACATTTCGATTTTAATGAAGCTTATAAACAGGCAAGTGCTGCGAAAGAATATTTTTCTTCTTTGCGTGTTTTAGGGCCTATTGAAATTCGTATGCAACAAAAAAAACATCGTGTTCGTTTGATTTTAAAATCAAAGGATGACAAGTTACTACATGAACTTGTTCAGAATTATTTAGATGAAACAAAACAGATTGTGGATGTGAATATGCATCCGATTATGATGGAGGAATAGAATGCGAAAGTGGATATGGAAAGCTTTGGATGAAGTGGTAAATAAAGATGTATATTCCAATTTATATTTAAGAAATCACTTGCATGAAGTGGATGAAAAAGATCGTGCTTTGGCAACAAGAATCTTTTATGGTACGATTCAAAATTATCGATATTGTAAAGCGTGTTGGTCAAAGTATGTGAAGAATAAATTAAATCCAAAAATGGATGTATTACTTACAATGAGTACATATCAATTGTTGTTTTTGGATAAAGTACCAAGCTATGCGATTGTTAATGATGCGGTCAATATCGCAAAAAAAATCAACGTTAAATATGCTGGTTTGACAAATGCTGTATTACATAAAGTGCGGCCGATTGAAACGGATAATATGGCTTTAAAATATTCTTTGCCAGATTGGCTATACAAGATGTGGACGAGTCAATATGGTCAAGAAAAAGCGCTTGTTATGGCAAAAGCAAGTGTGAATATTTTGCCAATGTATGTTCGCCGAAATGTGTTGAATACAAACGAATCTGATTTTGATTTGGATATGTTTGTTCGTGTTCAAGATGCATTGTACATCTATAAAGGAAATGATTATTTTCATCATGACTACTATCAAAAAGGCTATATGAGCGCACAAGATGAGGGGAGTTTTGAAATTGCGAAGTTTGTAGATCCGCAAGAAAATGAAAGAATTTTAGATTGTTGTGCGGCTCCAGGGACAAAAAGTATGGCCATGGCTGAAATGATGCATAATAAAGGGCATATTGATGCGTACGATTTACATGCACATCGTAAAGATTTGATTGAAAATGATGCCAAACGATTAGGAATTGATATTATACATGCCGGTGTTCAAGATGCAACTGAATTTAAAAGCTCTAATATGTATGATCGTATCTTATGTGATGTTCCTTGTTCAGGTTATGGTGTACTATCTAGAAAACCAGATATTAAATTACATATGGTACCTGAAGATATGGATACATTGATTCCTTTACAATATTCTATTCTGAATAATGTATGTCAATATGTAAAGGTTGAAGGAACTTTAGTTTATTCAACTTGTACAATGAATAAAAAAGAGAATGAAAAACAGATTGAGAAGTTTTTGAAGGCGCATAAAGAATTTAGTTTAGTAGAAGAAAAAACAATCTTTAGTAACGCTACACAAGATGGCTTCTATATGGCAAAACTAGTGCGTAAATGATATAATGAACGGTAGAAATTGAGGTGCTATTTTGGAAAGTTTATACAATTTAAATTATGATCAAATGTGCGAATATGCATTGGATCATGGATGGAAATCTTATCGTGGACATCAAATTTTTCAATGGTTATATCGTAACCGCGTATTTGATATTGATGAAATGACAAATGTATCAAAGGAAACAAGAGAAATCTTGAAGAAAGATTTTATTGTGAATCCTTTAGAATTAATAAAAAAACAAGTTTCACATGATGGAACGACAAAATTCTTGTTTAAGACAAGTGATGGAGCCCTATTAGAAAGTGTTATGATGGTCTTTGACTATGGAAGAAGTGTATGTGTTTCAAGTCAAGTTGGATGTAATATGGGTTGTGCATTTTGTGCAAGTGGGCTTACAAAGAAAAAAAGAGATTTGACAAGTGGAGAAATGGTTGCCCAAGTTATGTATGTTCAAAAAGAATTGGATAAAGATAACTTACGCCTATCGCATATTGTTGTCATGGGAACAGGCGAGCCATTTGATAACTATGATAATGTTATGAATTTTTTAGCTACGTTGAATCATGATCGTGGCTTAGGTATTGGCTCAAGACATATCACAATTTCGACTTGTGGAATTGTGCCTAGAATCTTGGATTTTGCCAATGAGCATACCCAATACAATTTGGCCATCAGTTTACATGCACCAAATGATGAATTGCGTGATCAATTGATGCCAGTCAACCATGCATATCCATTAAAGGAATTGATGGAAGCAATTCAATATTATGGTAAGGAAAATAATCGTCGTTTGACATTTGAATATATTTTATTAAAGGGCGTCAATGATCATCCTGAACATGCCAAACAATTATCGAAGCTTTTACATGGAATGAATGCCTATGTAAATTTGATTCCATATAATGCGGTTGATGAAAAAGGCTTCAAATCGGTTACACATGATGAGGCGATGGTATTCTATGATTTGTTGATGAAAAATCATGTGCGTTGCACAATTCGAAAAGAGCATGGTAATGATATTGATGCAGCTTGTGGTCAGTTAAGAATTAAGGAAATAAAAAAGGAAGGAATTTAAGTCGATGAAAGTTTTTGCGAATACGAATGTAGGTCTTGTAAGAAAATTAAATGAAGATGATTATTGTATTGCCCACAATGACAATGATGAATGGATGGCCATCGTCTGTGATGGTATTGGCGGGGCAAAAGCCGGAGAAGTGGCAAGTCATACAGCGGTCATGACAATGTATGAGGCATTTATGAAGGCTCCTAAATTTAATAAAGATCGACAGGTGGATAATTGGATTCGTGAAAATTTAAATCAGGCGAATGATTTTATTTATTCAAAAAGTTTAAAAAACCCAAACGAGAGAGGTATGGGAACAACCGCTGTGGGTGTTATTGTAGCTAGCATTGGAACCTTTATTTTCAATGTAGGAGATTCAAGAATCTATGCCGATTATAATGGGGAATTGATTCAAATGAGTGAAGATCATAGTGTAATTGCCCAACTTTTAAAGGAAGGCAAAATCACAAGTGAAGAGGCAAAAACACATCCTAAAAAAAATACATTGACAAATGCACTTGGTGTATGGCATGTGTTCCGTATTGATATCAATAAGATTGAAAATACATATAACTATTTATTGATCTCAAGTGATGGGCTTCATGGATATGTGGAAAAGAAGGTAATTTCAGATATTGTGCATGATGAAAGCCTTTCTTTACAGGAAAAAGTGGATACATTGATCGCAAGAGCCAACCAATCGGGTGGTTATGACAATTGTTCAATTATCTTAATGGAGAATGATGGAGAACAATAATATGATGATGGAACAGATAGCGAATCGTTATGAAATCTTGTCTTTGATTGGACAAGGTGGTATGGCGGATGTCTATAAGGCAAAAGATACAATTTTAAATCGTATTGTCGCAATCAAAGTTCTACGTGATAAATTAAGTCAAGATGCGATGGCACTTGTTCGTTTTCAACGTGAGGCAAGTGCAGCAAGTCGACTATCCCACCCCAATGTAGTGGATATATATGATGTTGGTGAATATGAAGGTATGCACTATATTGTTATGGAATTTATTCGTGGAAGAACATTGAAAGAATTGATTGCGCAGCGTGGTGCCTTAGATGTTGATGAGGCCATAGGCATTATGAAACAATTGGTGAGTGCTATAAATCATGCGCATGAACATAAAATTATTCATCGTGACATAAAACCACAAAATGTTTTAGTTAAAGATGATGGAACCATAAAAATCACTGATTTTGGGATTGCGGTAGCCAATGGATCTGTACAATTAACTTTTAACAATACAGTCATGGGTTCAGCACACTACTTAGCTCCTGAAACAACACAGGGAAAAGAACCCAATGAACAAGTCGATATATATTCTTTGGGTATTGTATTCTATGAATTATTAACAGGCAAAGTTCCTTTTACAGGAAAAACACCAACAGAAATCGCAATTAAGCATTTGCGTAAGCCAATGCCATATGTTCGTGATTTTAATCCGAACATTCCGCAATCGGTAGAGAATATTATTTTAAAGGCGACGGCTAAAAATCTATCTGATCGTTATGTTTCTTGTAAAGAAATGCTTTATGATTTGATTCATTGCATGGATGATGAATACCGGAATATGAAACGTATTAAAGTGGATCAAGATCAAACAAGTGAATTGTTGAAATTTGATAATGGTCATCTTGATTTTGAGGATGAAGAGCCTTTAAAAGTGGAAAAGAAACAAAGAAATTGGATTCCTGCTTTAATGATTTCAGCTGCTGTAATTATTGGAATCGTTGTATTAGTACTTGTCGCAAGTATTACAGGAATCATTCGAATTAGTGGATTTTTAGGCTATCAAACGATGCCAGATGTGATTGGACAAAGTCAAGAAGATGCGATCGATACATTGCAGGATGCGCATTTTAATACTTCCAAAGTCACATATGTCTATAGGGCAAATGATAAATATGAAAAGGGAAAAATCATTAAGTCTTCCCATAAAAAGGGTGAAGTTATTTTAAATGATACTAAGATCGTTTTAACTGTATCTAAAGGTGCGACCTATTTAGTACCTGATTTTACAGATGGAACTCTAGTGGATGCTGAATATGAATTGGAAAAGAATTGTCCCAATGTAAATATTGTCGTGGAATACAAGGGTAAGAAAGATTTGGATCCAGGTATTGTGTTGAAACAAAAGGGCTTAACTCCAGGAACTCGAATGGATCCGGACAGTAAAAAAACAATAACATTTGTCGTAAGTACATATCCTTCTATTGTGATTCCGTCGGATTTGATTGGAAAAGATGTATTAGATGCCAAAGATGAATTGAATGATCTAGGTATTGCGGCTGTTTTAAGTAAAATTTCAGATGGTTCAGGAAGTAATAAAGTAATTAGTGTCTCACCAGATGTAGGGACAGAATATGTACAGGAAGGAACAAACAGTGTTGTTACACTGTATTATGATTAATATGCAGCAGGGAAGAATTATAAAAATTATTTCGAATCAATATACGATTCAAAATGAAAAAGAAGAAATTATTGCCAAACCAAGAGGTAAAATGCGCCAGCAACAAACGCCTGTTGTAGGGGATTTTGTAGAATATGAAAAGATTGAAGATTCGTATCGCATTCATAAAGTGTTGCCACGAACAAATCGTCTTTTAAGACCGGCCATTGCCAATGTCGATCAGGCATTGATTGTCACAAGTTTAAAAGATCCAGATTATTCATGTCATCTTTTAAATCGTTTGATTTTCTTGGTAGGTCTGGCTGGAGTAAAGCCGGTGATTTGTGTGACAAAACTGGATTTGTTAGAGGATCCTGAAGAAATCTTGGCGGATTTAGAAAAATACAAAAAGGCTGGATATGATGTGGTATTCTCAAATCCAGGTAGTGATGATAGAGAATTGCAGGAAATTTTAAATGGTAAAGTATCCGTATTATGTGGCCAATCTGGAGCGGGTAAGAGTAGTTTATTGAATCGCTTAAATCCAGATTTTGAATTGCAGACACAAGCTATCTCTAAAGCTTTAGGACGTGGTAAACATACAACACGCTATTGCCAATTACATCCTGTATGTGATGGATTAGTGGCGGATACGCCAGGTTTTTCAAGTTTAGATTTTACTAGATTAGATACATCCCATTTAGATGCGTGTATTCTTGATTTTAAACCTTATATTCATACGTGTCGATTTAAAGACTGTAAGCATTTAAATGAACCAGATTGTAGCATTAAAGAGGCACTCAATAAAGGTGAAATCAACGCGTCAATCTATGAGGATTATAAAAATATTATGGAAGAAAGAGGTAAGAAACTATGAATGAAATTGTAATTGCACCTTCAATTTTATCTTTGGATTATTCCAATGTGAGTGCGCAACTTGAAGAGTTAAAGGCATCCAAGGCAAAATGGTTACACTTTGATGTGATGGATGGTCATTTTGTACCAAACTTAACTTTTGGACCTGATATTTTAAAAGGCTTTAAAAAGGCTTGTCCATTATTTATGGATGTGCATTTGATGGTTGAAGATCCCAAAACGTATGCACCAATTTTCATTCAAAATGGAGCGGATTTAGTCACATTCCATACAGAAGCTTTAGATAATGATTTAAATCGTATTCAAGGCTTATTGGATGAAATTCATAATTTGGGGGCAAAAGGCGGTATTGTGGTTAAGCCAAATACAGCGATTGAACCTTTTGAAAGTGTATTAAAATCTTGTGATTTAGTTTTAGTTATGAGTGTAGAGCCTGGTTTTGGTGGCCAAAAATTCATGGCAGACATGCTTAAAAAGGTAGAGTGGTTAAAAGAGAAACGTCAAGAATTGAATCTGTCCTATCGTATTGAAATAGATGGTGGTATTAATCAAGATACGTATAAATCTGCATTGGATGCAGGTTGTGATACATTGGTTGCGGGAAGCTACGTATTTAAAAATGATATTACCAAAACCATTGGAGGTATGCTTGCATAAATATGACTTGTGCTGTTTTGATTACCCCACTCGTTGATGTTGTACCTATTATTGAAGGTTGTGATTATATTGGCGTAGATGCGGGGGCATTAAAAATTATAGATCAAGGTTTTCCTATTAAAATGGCTGTTGGAGACTTTGATTCTTTAAACGAAGAAGATTTAAAACGAATTACGTGTCCGATTGAAAGACATCCAATCATGAAAGATGAAACGGATTCAGAACTTGCGATTCGATTATGCAAAGATTATGATACGATCTATTTGTATGGTGGAATACAGGGTAGAATTGATCATACAATTGCCAATATTCGTTTGGCAATGTATCGTTTTAATAATTTGGTTTTGATAGATGAACATCAAAAGATATCTGTTATGAATGTAGGGGAGTATGAAATTGATAATACGTATCGGCATATTTCATTCTATCCAATTTTAGAAGGTGTGCTTTCTTTATCTGGATTTTTATATCCACTACAATCTAGACGTATTCATATTGAGGAAATATATACAACAAGTAATTCTTTGGTTGAAGATAAAGGCATTGTTCGTATAGAAGAGGGGCGCTTTCTTTGTGTACAATCCAATTGGAGGTAGTCTATGTTTTATGATGTAGCTATGAACTTTGTGATTGGAACTATCTTAATGGTGGTTGGAGCTATCATGCTGTGTATTCCAAATCGAGTTTTCACATGGATCTTAGTTGTTTCCATTCTGTTTTTATTTGCGAATGGAGTTACTTTATTTATTCGTTTTATTAAAAATAAAAAAAACAAAGACTTTTTCTTTTCAATCTTATCGTTTGCGTTTATGTTTTTCTTGATGAACTTTCGTTATATTCCACAATGGATCTTGCGAGTGAATTTTGGTGGGTATTGTATTCTTTGTGGTTCGGCCTGTTTTATTCAACTTGTGATTGATAAAATCAATCATTTTAAAGGGAAGTTTTTTAACTTTGTGTTTACCATTATTTATATTTTATTTGGTTTTTATCTTCTTTTGAATCCAAATTTTCATACGGATCTTTTAATGCAAGCATTTGGAATCTATTTTATGATTCTAGGCTTGCGTTATTTAGGCGATGGATATGT
>ENA-ORRN01001642-ORRN01001642.1-human-gut-metagenome-genome-assembly--contig:-NODE-1642-length-15289-cov-14.048313_pt1 | contig 15289 bp, 27 predicted proteins | sample MGYA00242174_ERZ509132 | MGnify/ENA primary metagenome ERZ509132 (study PRJEB26280, sample SAMEA2338671) | human gut metagenome | biome: human gut; feature: human-associated habitat; material: faeces... | reverse complement strand
GGCCCGGCGCAGCACCGCGCAGCCATGGATGCCGCAGTTATGCTCCAGTCCGCAGCCCAGGCACACCAGGGAGCCGGTCTGGACCTTCATCCGGCTCAGCTGCCGGATCAGCTCATCCAGATCAGTCATGCCGCACCTCCTCCAGCTGCTGCCGCAGCACCATGATCTCCTCGGCGTACCGTGCGCACCGGTCCTGCATCTCCGTCAGTGCGGCGTGAGCGTCAACCATTAGCCCGGCAATGCAACGGCCCCTTGCCCGGTAAAATTCATAAAAGCATCCCTGGCAGCCCGGCCCAGCGCATATGGCCAGGGCCCGAATGATCTCGTTGGTATTTCTCACGTTGCATCCTCCTTATCCGCCCGCTCCCAGGCGGGCACCTCCAACCATGCCAGCACAGGCAGGTCGATCTTGCCCGCCGTGCCCGTGCGCCCATACCGGAAAGCGCCGCCGCTCCAGCATGCACTGGCACGCACAGCACGGTCGGGGTGGTCCTCGCTGCCTACATCCACGATCACCAGGCACTCGCAGTCGTGCCCGGGGTTGGTGCCGCCGGGCATCCAGCAGCCAAGGACCAGCTGCTGGCCGGGAACCGGCGCAAGGGGCCGTAGATCGTCGGTACGCATCATCAGGTAGTCCACGCTGCACCCCAGCGCATCGGCCGCAGCGACCCAGCGCTTGATGTCCGAAAGATACACACGGCCCCCATATGGCAGGAACGTCTCCGGGGTAGCTCTGGCCGTCCCAGCCTCCTGCTCCAGCATATCCCGCTCAGGCATCATCCAGGGGCAATCGATCTTGCCCTTGTATTCGTCGGGCGTCAGCCCAGCCTGCTTGCGCAGAGCTGAGAACCGCTACCAGATGGCCCTAATCTGCTCGATGTCTGGGGCCTCTTTGGCCGCCCGGGCGGCCTTTTCTTTCTGCGCCTGCACCCGGGAATCCGCCCGGGCCTGCCTTTGCGCATCCTTGAGCCGCGGGCACACATCCTTACAGCTGGCGAAGCTGGCGCAGATGCGGCAGCAGGCCTTAGCGCAAATACTGTAGCTGTAGGGGGACTCGATGCGGGATTGGATGATGTGGTGCACCTTGCCGAAGAAGTTAAGGCATTTTTTGCCGTGTGCCTTGCACAGAAGATCCTCGGCAGCCTCGATATCATCCCGGATTTTGTCCACCGCTCCCGCGGTAAGCCACTTTAGGCCAGCATCGCCGCGATCTCCGCGACGGTAGGCGTCCACCACCTGCCGCTGGTAATCCTCCGGCAGGCGGGACAGGGAATAGGCGGCCGCCTCGTTCAGGCGGCCCTTTTCGGGGCCATCCCAGTAGGCCTTACGGATATCCGGGGCCAGGTGGCTGCGGATCGCCTCCAAGCGGCTGAGCTTGCTCTTGCTGATCTTGCAAGCCTCGGCCACATGGTCCCGCATGCGGCCGGGGAAGTCCACGCCCTGCTCCTTGAGCTCATACAGCAGTTCCTGCACCCGCTCCGCCTGCCTGGCGATATCGGCGGAGCTCATCCGCCGAGTATCGGCATTGGCGTAGATCAGGCGAAGCTCCTGCATCTGCGGGGACTCCGTCCCGGGATCTACGATGCAGGCTGCCTGGGCAAATCGGGGATCATCCTTGGCCAGCAGGGACAGGGCGGCAAATCTCCGGTGGCCGGATACGATGGTGTAGCCGTCCTCCGCCTTGCTCACCCGCAGAGGATCCATCAGGCCGCACAGCTGGATGTTGGCGGCCAGCTCCTCCACGCCAGACACGGCGTAGAAATTCCGGCTATCTTCGTGGAGCTGATCCAGGGGGATGTACTCGATCCGATCCGGCCCCTCGGTGCCCGTTTCGGGCACCGCCTGCAGCGTTTTCGCAAACGCCCCAAGATCAAACTTCGCCATGCTGCACCTCCTCGTGCAGATACTCCTCCACCCAGGACTGATAGTCCAGGCTGGCAGCGCTGCGGGGGCTGTAGTCCCGGATGGGCGTCCGGTCGAAGGTGGATTCCGGGACTTTGTCCGTCCGCCGGATCACCGTCCGGAACACCGGCAGGCCCAGGGAGCGCAGCAGCGCCTCACCCTGCTGCACCGCATCGCAGCGGTGCCACTGCGTAATCAGCACGCCAGAGACCCGGACCCGAGGGTTGGCGGACTTGATGCCGTTGATCTGCGCCGCCAGATCCGTCACGCCCCACAAGGAGAAGCCGTCCACCAGCATGGGGATCACCACGTCGTCTGCCGCCATCAGGGCGGCGATGCTGGCACAAGTGAAGCCTGGAGGGCAATCGAATACCAGGTAGTCCACCTCGCCGTCCTCGGCCACGGCGTCCCGGTAATCCCGCATGGCCTTCTGCCACCCGGCGTCGCCGCCCCGGACGGCGGCCACATCCATGCGATACAGCCCACTGGAGCCGGGGAGCAGCCACACCTTGTCGCTGATTTCCTGAATGTTGTCGTCCCAGCACGGCTCCGCAGTGCCCAGCAGCACGCCCTCCAGGGTGGGGGTGGTGTCCGGATCCAGGTCCGGCAGGTAGAACCGCGTCAGGCTCATCTGCCCATCGCAGTCCACCAGCAGGGTCCGCTTACCGGCGGCGGCCAGCACGTCGGCCAGATTGATGGCCGTCACTGTTTTCCCTACGCCGCCCTTCAGGTTCATGATCGCTATCGTCGTCATTTCGCACTTCGCCTTTCGTAAGTAATATTGCTTCGCGGTACGCATACCGCTCATCTACCCGGCGCTCCGCCACCAGGAACCGCCCCGGGGGTGGATATACACCACCCGGCCGGAGACCGGGTCCCTGCTCCGCAGCCGCCGCCCGTCCTTGTCCTGGCACAAAAACGTTGGCCGGAACATGATTTTATCGCCGATTTCGTACATTTTCGCCCTCCTCAAAACGGCTCGTCGCCGCTGTCCTGGATTTCCTGGAATGATAGCTGCTCAAGCGGGCGGCTATCAGCCGGGGGAGCCTCAGGGGGGCGCTTTTCGCCGGTTGCCTTTGCGGCCTTCGATTTCTTGCCCGCGCCCCCCTTGACTCTTTCCTGCTGGGATACCAGCGATTGGAGTTCCACAGGCAGAGGGCCGAATCGCTGGTGGGCGCCGTCGAACGCCATGGGCCAGGTGCCCAGGCGGCCCTCCTTCTGCTTTGCGATTTTGAGGATCCTCGTTTTGTTGGGATCCAATTCGCCGTCCGACTTCGGCCGGTACAGCAGCATGATGGCGTCTGCGTCCTGCTCCAGCTGGCCCGTCTCCTTCAGGCTGTGCATATCCGGCGGCCGCCAGCCGCCGGACTTCTCCGGCCGGGACAGCTGCGCCAGCTCCACCACCAGGGTGCCGGTGGACTGGGCAAAGGTGTGCATGGATCGGGATACGCCCGCAATGGCCTGGGCCGTGTTGGCCCGGGGATCGCCCTCCGGTTCCACCAACTGGATGTAGTCGATGAAGATGATCTGGAATCCCCGGGCGCGGCTCTCCGCCTGGATCTGCGTCGGCGTCATCCCGGCCGCCGGGATCAGCGTCAGCCCCCGGCCGGTGAAATCCTCGCCGCCCTGGGCTACCTGGAGCCATGCGGCCTCGTCCATGGTGCCTTTCTTGATGGCATTGAAGTCAATGCCGATGGCCGCCGACACCAGGCGGGCCGTGAGCTTCCTCGTGCCGGTTTCCAGGCTGAAAAACCCCACTCGGTATTTCTTGGCCATGTGATAGGCCAGCATCAGGCCCAGGGCCGTCTTACCGGCAGACGGCTCGCCGCCGATAACCACCACGTCGCCCGGCTCCGTGTATGTCCCCTCATCGAGCTCCCGGATGCCGTAGCTGATATACTCCGGCTTCTTGTCGCTGGCCTGGGACGCCATGAACCAGCGGTAAGCATCCGCCATGCTCCAGGCGTCCACGCCCTTCCCGGTGGCCATCAGATCGCCCAGCTTGGAGATTTGCCCGCGGCATTCCTCCAGCGTGGACGCGTCCGCCAGATCCCGGGCCAGATCCTGCACCCGGGCCAGGGTGGCTTGCTCGTGCAGCAGATTGGCATACCCCCGCCAGTTTGCGGCGGTAGGCGTGATCTCCATCAGTTGCACCATGTACTCCGCCGATTCCGGCCCCAGCTTGTCCCGCAGGGTGATGGGGTCCACCGGTGCGGCCTCCCGCAGCAACGCCCGGGCCGCCTGGAGGATCCTCCGGTTGGCGGGGCCGCTGATGTCGGCCAGATCCACCGCGGCCAGGATGGCCGGGGCCAGCGATTCATCCAGCAGCAGGGAGCCCACCACGGCCTGCTCGGCGTCCAGGCGGGTGACGACGCTTAATCCTGCCATCCGTACACCTCCTCGCTGCCGCTGGAGGCGTGGACCTCCGGCAGACTGTCCGCATCATGCCACCGCTCCCCATTCAGGAAGGTGGCGGCATACGGGATGCCCACACCCCGTTGCCAGTCCTCCGAGGCCTTCAGCATCCGCAGCGCCCGGCCGATGGCGGCGATGAGAGCATCATCCGGCCGGAGCTTGTCCCAGGCCCGGATGGCCGCCTGCTTGTCCTTGCGCCCCTTGGGCGGGTAGAAGCCCCAGAAGCCTGCGAAGCGATCCGGCTTCCAGTCCGGTGCATCCTTATGCACACGCCGCCCCCCCTTGGGGGGTTTAGGGGGGGTATTTATATTTATTCTTTCTTTACTTTGTGTCGGGTTTTCCGGCAACGGTTTTTCCGGCGCCGGAAAACCCGGCAACGGTGAGATTTTCTCGTCGTACAAAACGTACAAATTGCCCGCAAATTTTCCAGATTCTGTATGCACCTGCTCCCGCAGAAGGTACCCGGAATCTTCCAGATTCTGGAGGGCGGAGCGGACCTTGTCCCGGCCGCATCCGATGTCGGCAGCCAGACCCCTGACCGAGTATTCCCAGTCATCCGGGTAGGATGCCATCATGGCAAAGAGGCCTTTCGCCGTTAGTGACAGAGACTTGTCCCGCAGGAGCTGGTTGGGCAGCGCTGTGAAGCTCCTGCGCCGGACTAACTTAATTTTATTTTCCACGATTTCCTCCTTGCGTTTAACGCGATCGTGTGGTATACTTTAAATTGCCAACCGAAGCGTTACGCTTCGCGCCGCGCACGGGCTCCACCCCGTGTGCGGCTTTTCTTTTGCCGGGGCCGGTCGATCCAATCCACCAGCCGCATCACGCCGGTTGAAAACACCAGCGAAAACGCAACGGCCTGCAGCACATCAAGCATCCCAATCACCTCCCATCGGGCCGGAGATCGGCAGCCACCGGATATCATGGTAGCGCGGGCCCCACGTGGCGGGATTTTCCTGGGTGTTCCAGTCGGCCCGCTGCCACCACAGCTTGCGGGATCCTGGATACTTGGGGTCCAGGTGAAAGCGCCCCACCATGTACTCCCGCCGGGCGGGGCCTGCGCTGCCCCGCCAGATGCGCCCGATCACGCACAGCTGGCCAGGCTCCGGGTGCCCGTCCTTACGGGCAAGATTCAAGGGTTTCCACGTCATTTCTGTCTCCTTCTGCCGCCTTCGGGCGGCTTCTTTTGTTTTTCAGGGCGGCGATCTGCGCCCGGACGGCGTTCCGGTCCCGGGCCGTGGCCCGCATATACCGCACGCAGTCACCCCGGCACACAGAGCTATCCACGCACAGGGGGAACAGCCTGCACCCGCTGTGCTCTTTCACAGGTCCACCCCGCAGAACCGCAGGAAGGGGATCCGGGGGATCTTCACGCGGCTCCCCATGATGCAGGTGGGGAACCCCAGCACCTGCGGCTGCTGGCGGGCGCAGACGCGCACATACTGATCTGTGGTGCGCAGCACACCACAGACGTCGCCCGGCGTAAGGAATGCCTTATCACTGGCGATCAGATCATCCAAAGTCTTGCGCTGCATATCATCCCTCCTCTGTGTACATCAGGGCCAGGGTGGCCCGCACCAGCTCCGACAGCTCCGTCATGATCTCGTTAAACTGTGGCCGCTCCGCCTCGTCGATGATTCCATCCTCTGCGATGGCCAGCAGCTGGTCGCAGCGGTGCCGGTTGGCGAAGGCGAGCCAGCGATTCACCAGCTTGATGGTGCTGGATTCCAGGGACAGGCCCGCCTGCACGTCCTGCACGCAGGCCGGCAGCGGCGCACCGGCCGCCTGCACGTGCTGGATTCCCAGGTACTGGGTGTTGTAGACGCTCATCATTGCGCCTACGATATCGTTCCCCGGGATCCGCTGGCCGGTTTCGTAGGCCCGCAGGCTCTCCACCGACAGGGCCAGCCGTTCTGCGGCCGCTTCCTGGGTCAGCCCGGCTGTTTTCCGGGCGATTTGATAGATATTTCTGGCATCATGCGCCATGGACTTTCCCTCCCTTCGGTCTTATGCTGATTCCGGACCCACCAGCTCCGTCAACGTGCAGCCCAGCGCGTCCGCCAGCTTCATGGCCAGCATCAAGCTGGGGCGGCGCAGGCCGCGCTCCACGTAGGAGATCGTCACGTCCGTAACGCCCACATCCCGGGCCAGGTCGTATGTGGATTTGCCCAGAGCAACGCGCCTGGACTTCACGTTTTCACCAAGATTCACGGTATCACCGCCTTTCCGATTGCATGATTGCTGATTTTGTGCTACTGTTAATGGTAGTGCTAACTACCCGTTAGCAGATTGTGATACAAGGAGGACCGCTATGGACATCATGACCAGGAAGCAGATCGACACCTTCTTCTGGACGGCTCAGGCCAACCTCCGGGATCAGGTGGAGCGACAGCTTCCGCCACCTGTGGCGGAAGCTGTGCTCGAGAAGATCACAAATGAGCTGAAGGACCTGCACCTGAGCATACTCAACTATCTCGCTCTGCATAGCTGAGTGGCCGCGCCGGGACATACTCCTGGAGCAGAATCCATCGTGCCTGCTCCAGGATGGCGTCCACCTCTGCGTAGCTGAAGCCCTTACGCGCCATCAGCTCGGCGATGTCCTTCGCTGCCGCCATGGACCGCTCATCCTTGGGTCCTTCGTAGCCATAGGCAAACCTTCGCATTCCCATCATCTCACCCCCTCATTGACAAATACATTGGGACACTTCACCTGTGACTACACCACTTCCCAGTCGTCTGCCAGCAAGTCGGCGGCCATGGGCGCCCAGCTGGGGCGGGGACGGTGATCTGTCATAGACACCGCTAAGCAACCGTCCGGCGTATCCGTGGGAAGAATGCGGAATTGGGACTGACTTAAAAGGGCCCTTCGGGAGCCGTCTACCGTCAACCGGAATTCCCAGGATTTCCGCCGAAGATATGGCCGCCCGGGCGTCCGTGCCCGTATGGCTTCGCAAATGTTCATCCCCATCACCCCCTTTCTTGGTGCCCGAATCGGGCACGTTCGCGCTAACTGCTTGTTTGCTATGCGCTTAGTATAATTGCGCAATTGCGCATTGTCAATACAGAAATTGCGCAATTGCGCAATTATGGAATAATAGCCAAATTACATATAAGGAGACACCCAACCATGGACAAGGATATATTTGTGGAAAACGTAAGAAGTTACTGCGAGGCGAAGGGGGTAAAGCCAACCGTTGCCTGCCGCGAAAGCGGCGTAGGCACGAGCTTTCTCCCCGACGTTGCGCGCGGGCGGACCCCGTCTGTAGGCAAGGTCCAGATGCTGGCCCAGTATCTGGGCTGCACCGTCAGCGACCTGCTGGGGGAGACCAATGGCGAAGCCACCCCCGCCCTCGACCCGCTCACAGCGGAGGCCGCACGAATTTTCGCCGCCCTGCTGCCGGAGAACCAGGGTAAGGCTATCGCCTTTCTGCTCCGCCTCCAGCGCAGTGAAAAGAGGTGAACCCCATGACCTATCGCGACAGGATGCGCATAGCCCACTGGCTGTACCGGAAGGGCACCGCAACGAAGGACGAGCTGAATGGCCGCTTCGGCGGGAAGATTTCCGGCCACATACGGGACGGCTGCGAGTTCTTCACCGTCACATACCCGGACGGGCCAGAACCGGTGCTGGAAATGACAGACAAGAACATCGACAATTACCGCAAGGCCTTGAGTCAGGAGATTGCCGAACGCCGGGAATGGGTTGAGCCCATCGTCAGCGTGCTGGCCCTGCTGTGCTCCATAGCGGCGCTGGTCATTTCCCTGGTCAAGTAATGATTGCCACCGCCAGGGCCGCTATGCTGGCCGCCAGGCTCAGCCACGGCGCCACATCGTGCGCGAACCGCCTTCCCGGCTTGCAGGCCAACTTGCAGACCGTCTCCTGGTATGTTGACCTGTACACCACGGGCAGACTGCCCAAAAACTCCAGGATCAGAGCCAGGCGCTTGTCCGACATCTCTTCGGTCTCAATCTGTTCCGTCAGGGCCTCAATGATGCGGACCTGCTGTTCGGCCGACATCTCGGCGGTGTCGCTGTACTTTCGCACGATATCCATCCCTCCCACCCCCTTTCTTGGTGCCCGAATCGGGCACGATATTCATTCACACAAGGAGGACTCACCATGACTCGCAAGGAAGAAGCTCGCATAGCCAAGTGGCTATACCGAAAAGGCACCGCCACAGAAGAAGAATTCAAAGCCCACTTCAAGGGGGCATCATTTGGCGGTGGAATGCCTGACCACTGCGACCTCTTCTCCATGGCAGGAGACAGGTCCGGCAAGCCCTACCTGACCATGACAGACGAGAACATCGACAACTACCGCGAACATCAGCGGGAAAAGCGAAAGTCCTGCCTTCATGTGGTAGAAGCGGTTGTAGCCATAGCCACCAGCGCTTATGCCCTGATAGAATGGCTTTTCCCCGTTATCTCGCAATGGCTAAAGCAACTGAGATAATGGCATTCAGCAGGCACTGCGCCAGCACGAGCCAGTCTGACATGCATTCTGCTATCGCCCTGGTCTTAGCCTTACCGTCGTCAATGTAACGTGTGCGCACCTCTGGAACATCGCGCAGATAGTTCACAAGAGCCACAAACTTGGCATCCGACAGACTGCTGGGGTCAGCGATCTGCTTGATGATCTCGTCAATGAATTTCGCCTGCTGCCCTTCTGCGGACTTGCCATACGGTTCCCGTACACGGCTAAGCAAAGTTTTCTCGGTCATCCCCATTCACCCCCTTTCGTTGACTGTTAATTCTCAGCCGTCAGTCAAATAAATAGTCTTGCGCGTTCTCCCCTCTATGCGTTATACTGTTTACAGAAGGGAGGTGAAATAAATGGATTTATGTGTACACATCTGCACAAACGGTCACGTTCTCCAATCCAAATCATGGATTTCCGGTAAGGAGTTTTGCGAAAAGTGCGGCGCAGAAATGCTGGACAAGTGCCCGAACTGCGGCATCCCGATCAAAGAATGGGATTATGGCGGTGTCCAGTATCTTGGAAAGCCGAAGTATGATCGGGCGGCCTATTGCAAAAACTGCGGGAAAGCCTATCCGTGGACGCAGATAGCAATCGAAACCGCAACGGAGATTATCAGCGAAGAAGATCAGTTGGATTCGGCGCAGCAAGAAAAACTGATTGCGTCTCTCCCGGACATCATATCCGAGACACCCAAAACCCAAATCGCCACAGTAAGGTTCAAAAAAGCACTGCTGTCCGTCGGGAAATTCACGGCAGACGCACTTCGCGAATTCGTGATAGACTTTGGCTGCGAGTTCGCAAAATCCCAGTTAGGAATCTAATACGCGCGTCACTCTTTGAAAGAGCCTGTAACCGGGGCACTTGCTCTGCCCACAGTTATATGGCTCTTTCATTATCCAGCAGTCACATACGCCTCGAATCTTCGCCCCGCATGATTTACAAAAATTTGCATCCGCCTCGCAGCAGGCTTCGCAGGCCGGGCACCGCACCGTTTTACCGCACATTGTTCACGCCTCCTTTCACTGTGGATAACCCTGCATTATGAATCTCCAACCTGTCCTCCGCATGCGTACTGCGCATCCCCCTGTGTATTGCAGGGGACTTTTTTTATGCGTAATCGAAAAAACGTGTCCACTCAAAGCCGAGAATGGCAGCGATTTTCTTTGCCACGGGGACGCTGGGGCGCTTTTTCCCGCTCTCGATCTCACAGTAAAATGCCTGTGTTATGCCCGCCTGCTCCGCGACCTCTCGCTGGCTTTTTGCGCCGCGAATAGCCTTAAGCCAATTCATTAAGTATCCCTCCTCCCTATAAATTATCTTATAGCTAATTTATAGCATAATATCCGTCCCTTGTCAATAGCCTATAGCTAAAAAGTTTTTCTTGCAGATGATAGCTATTGGCTATATGATATTGAGATAGGAGGTGTTCACAATGAACGAAAGAATTAAGGAAGCACGCGTTAAGGCAGGCTTAAGCCAAAAAGAAGCAGCTATCTCATTGCATGTATCTGGTCCGACGGTCAGTGAGTGGGAAAGCGGTAAAAAGACACCCTCCACCGACAAGGTCATTAAAATGGCCAAGCTCTTTAACGTATCTACCGATTACCTGTTGGGAAGAACGATTGAAATTACTCCCCATTCAGATATTCCCGCTTACGGCAGTTTCTTTATGTGGTTTAGCGCGGAAAAGAAACGATGTTTGCTTGAATGTCTTAATAATGCCTGTGCAGAGAAGGGCATTACTCCCAATTTTGCCATCGCCCAATCTGGTGTGCATTCTGACCTTTTTCATCGTCTTAGCTCTGGTAATGGTGGCGTGTGCCCACCTCTTGATATCCTATGTATCGCTGAGTATCTGTCTGTCCAAGACAAAGTGCTGGACATTTTTAATGCTCCCGAAATAGCTAAGGATACTTTGGATCTTGACAGCACATATGCCGTCGAGCGGATTGCCACACAGATTTACAAGAAAAGCGTAGAATTAAAACAAATATTTGCGGGCCAAAAGGTTGCCGCCAGTACAAAAGAGGACGCCGTGCTCGATAAGTCCGGTGAGGACCAGAGCACAGCGCCCAGTACTATTGATATGAAGTTGAAGAACGCCTCCAAGTAGATATTGATGATCCGCGTCTCATTTGGGCACAAGGGAACGCTTCGGGAGTAAACGTATTCGTTTATTTCTAAAAATTTATCGGCAAAATTAACGAATTTGCTAACTGGTGGTTGACAATTTGAACTCAGGGGAATAATATAGAAAGCACAACGACAGTGTTGTGTAGCTATTGTAACCCCTGGGCACGGACTCCCACCTTTCGGGATGTTCCAACTCCCAGGGGTTTTTATTTTTACAGGAGGAGATAAAATGGACCAAGCGATGATACGGCGTACTGCAATACTGGTAGACGGCGGGTACTACAGAAAGAGAGCCCTCGATATCTGGGGCCGAAAAGGAGCCGCCGAGCGGGCAGCAGAATTGTATACCTATTGCATGCTACACATCTCCAGGCCGGAGGAACCCCGCGACCTGTATCGCATTTTCTATTACGACTGCCCTCCCCTGACCAGGCAAATGATTCACCCTCTGACCGGGGAGAAGCTTAATTTTTCGGACATGAGCGGAACCAAGTGGACAAATACTTTCTTTGAAGAATTGGCTAGAAAGCGCAAGCTGGCTATACGGCGCGGCGAGTTGGCAGAGTCCCAGGCATGTTACATCCTCAAAGATGATGCGCTGCGCGATATCCTTGCTGGGCGGCGCGGTGTGGACACGCTCACGCGGAATGACTTCCGCTTGGACGTAAAGCAGAAGGGTGTCGACATGCGTATCGGCCTCGATGCTGCTTCGCTGGCTTACGGCGGATACGTGGATCAAATCGTCCTGATTGCCGGGGACAGTGATTTCATCCCCGTTGCCAAAATGGCCCGCAAGCACGGGCTCGACTTCATCCTTGACCCCATGAAGCAGCACATCAAGCCCAAGCTATCAGAACATATAGACGGAATCGAGACCTACACAGACGAACTCTATGCTGCCGAAGATATCGCTGCCCCTGCACCCCGCGACGGCAACGTGTGACCTGTGCCCGATTCGGGCACAGGGGAAGGAGGAACACCATGCAATGCAGAAAATGCCGGGCGGCGCTGCCGGACGGCGCTAAGTTTTGCCCCCAGTGCGGAGCCAAGCAGGATGTAACTCGCAAACCCAAGGCCCGGGGGAACGGCACCGGTAGCGTGTATCAGTTGCCCAACCGCACCTGGAAGGCCGTGTATGTTGTGGGTTGGTCCGTCGACGACAACGGCGTGATGCGCCGGAAAACCCGCACTAAGGCGGGTTTTCGGACGAAAAAAGAGGCCCTGGCTTACCTGCCGACGCTGGCACTGACACCGGCACAGCAGCGGAAGGCCCTGACCCTGAGAGAGCTGTATGATAGATGGGAGCCCACCCACAGGGCAGGCGGCTCCACCATCAATTGCTACCGGGCAGCCATCAAGCACTTCCGTCCGCTCTGGGCCGCGCGGTTGGAGGATATCGACATTGACGACCTGCAGGAGTGCATGGACGAGTGCCCTGCAGGGAAGCGGACCCGGGAAAACATGAAGGCCCTTTGCGGACTGCTCTACAAGTACGCCGTGCCCCGCCACCTCGCGCCGCTGAATCTGGGACCTTACCTGATCGTGGGCGGCCAGCGCGGCGATGATCGCCGGGCGCTGCCGATGGAGGCCGTGGAGCAACTGCGACAGGGCATTGGGCAGATACCCTATGCGGATTATATTGTGGCCCAGTGTTATCTGGGCTTCCGGCCATCGGAGCTGCTGGCCCTGGATGCGTCAAACTATGACGCCCAGGAGCGGGCCTTCAAAGGCGGAGCCAAGACGGATGCCGGCCGGGACCGCACTGTGACTGTGTCGCCCAAAGTCCAACCCATCGTTGACCGGCTGGTGGCTGGCAAGACGTCCGGGCCGGTGTTCTGCGCTGCCGACGGCAGCGCGATGCCGCTGAAGTCGTACCGTGCGGCCTTTTACGCGGCCCTGGACGCCATCGGCCTGGACAACCCCACGGAGGGCACCGGCAACAGCCGCAGGCGGCGCTACACGCCCCACAGCTGCCGCCACACCTTCGCGACGCTGCTCAAGGACGTGGCCGCACCGGACAAAGATAAACTGGAGCTGATCGGCCACACCTCCACGGATATGCTGCGCCACTATCAAGATGTGGACATTGATGCCCTGCGCCGGATCACCGATGCACTATAATCGGGTGTAGTGGGGGTGTAATAAGGACAACTTGCAAAAGATTTTTCACAACAAAAAATTGCCGTAACCAAACAAACATGCGAATTTATGGCGATATAGGCGCACTTTTTTGGGCACAAACTCAAATGGGAATGAATGGGGTTCAAGAGGCCTTGAGTTCGAATCTCAACACTCGGACCATTGAGAAGTCCTGAAACCGCTATGGTTTCGGGACTTCTTTTTCTCTGTCTCAGCTCCGCCGGGCGCCGTCCGGCGGATTTTTTCGCATAACCCGGCGCGGGTGCGGCAGACTATGGACAAGAGGTGATTTTTATGACGTCCAGACGCCTGGGCCGGCAGACGGTGGCCCTGCTGCGGCCCCCCAGCGTGGTGTCCTATGCCAACGTCGGCGGAAAATTCGAGGCCAACGGCCCCCTGGCGGAGCATTTTGACCTGCTGTGCACGGATTCCTTCTTCGGAAAGGACACCTGGGAGCAGGCTGAGTCCGCCATGCAGCAGGAGGCCCTGACCCGGGCCCTGGAAAAGGGCGGGCTGACCCCGGCGGAATTGGACTACGTCCTGGCCGGGGACCTGCTGAACCAGTGCATCGGCACCGCCTTCGGCCTGCGGGACTTTCAGATTCCGTTTTTCGGCCTGTACGGGGCCTGCTCCACCATGGGGGAGAGCCTGGCCCTGGGAAGCCTGCTGCTCTCCGGCGGCCACGCCCGGACGGCGGCCTGCATGACCAGCTCCCACTACTGCACCGCCGAGCGGCAGTACCGCATGCCGGTGCCCTACGGCAGCCAGCGGACTCCCACCGCCCAGTGGACTGCCACCGCCGCCGGGTGCTGCATCTTGGGGGACCAGGGGGACGGGCCGTATATCACCCATGTGACCTGCGGGAAAATCGTGGACATGGGCATCACCGACGTGAACAACATGGGAGCCGCCATGGCCCCTGCCGCCTATGACACCTTGTCGGCCCTGTTCCGGGAGACGAAAACCGGCCCCGGGGACTATGACCTGATCGTCACCGGGGACCTGGGGGCCCTGGGCCACGCCATCGTCACGGACCTGTTCCGCCGGGACGGGGTGGACCTGTCCCGGAACTATCAGGACTGCGGAATGCTGCTGTACGACCTGGAGAAGCAGGACATGCACGCCGGAGGCTCCGGCTGCGGCTGCTCGGCGGCGGTGCTGAACGGATATCTGCTGGACGGCCTGCGGCGGGGCCGGTGGCGGCGGTTGGTGTTTGCCCCCACCGGGGCCTTATTGAGCCCCACCTCCTCCTTCCAGGGGGAGAGCGTGCCGGGCATCTGCCACGCGGTGGTGTTTTCCGCCGGGAAGGAGGGGGAAAAGTGACCTATCTGAACGCGTTTTTGTGCGGCGGACTGCTGTGCGCCGTGGGACAGATCCTCATCGACCGGACCCAGCTGACCCCCGCCCGGATCCTGACGGGCTATGTGGTGGCGGGAGTGCTTTTGCAGGCGGTGGGGCTGTATCAGCCCCTGGTGGACTGGGGCGGCGCCGGAGCCACGGTGCCTCTGACGGGCTTTGGCTACTGCCTGGCCAAGGGGGTGGCGAAGGCCGTGGCGGAAAAGGGATTGCTGGGCGCTTTGGCCGGGGGGCTGACGGCCGCCGCCGGGGGCATTGCCGATCGTCAGCGTGCCGCCGGAGCGAGTGACGATCTCATCGCACACGGCAAGGCCGATGCCGCTGCCGCGCGCCTTGTGTTTTTCGCCCTTGAAGAACTTCTCCTTCACGTGCGGCAGTTCGCTGTCCGGGACGCCGGGGCCGTGGTCTCTGAACTGTATGGTAGCAGCTTCGGTGTCCGAAAAAACGGACACCTCGATCGTTTTGCCGTCGCAGGCGTATTTTGCCGCATTGTCGAGGATGTTGAGAAACACCTGCTTGAGGCGCTCCGGGTCGCCGGGCACGAGCGGGATCTCCTCCTCGGGCGGGTTGTAGATGAGCTGCATCCCGTCCTGACGCAGCAGCTCCTGATAGGTGAAGATGGTGTCCTCAAGCTCGCTCTCGATGTCGAGCAGCTCCATGTTGAGGTTGAAGCGTCCGTCCTGAATGCGGGTGAATTCCAGCAGCTCCTCGACAAGGCTCGTCAGGCGCGCGGCCTCCTTGGCAATGATGGAGATGCCGCGGCGGGAGTCGCCCTGAATGGCGGTGTCGAACATGAGCGTCTCGCTCCAGCCGGTGATGGCGGTCAGGGGTGTGCGCAGCTCATGCGAGATGTTGGCAATGAAC